>ERZ780177.3147-NODE-3147-length-12728-cov-3.329125_pt1 | contig 12728 bp, 8 predicted proteins | sample MGYA00510973_ERZ780177 | MGnify/ENA primary metagenome ERZ780177 (study PRJEB29588, sample SAMEA2144396) | human gut metagenome | biome: human gut; feature: human-associated habitat; material: faeces | place: Denmark | collected 2008/2010 ...
AGAAAGGGCTGGCGTCGCAAGCGCCGCCGCAGCATTGAGTTTTCGACCTGCCGCCAGCGTCACGAAAATAGGAAAGACCACCGCACAGGTGTATATCGTGTTGGCCGCAAGAAGCAGTCCCAGCACGCTCTTGCCGGAACCGGCAAGGACAAAGGCCGCCGCAGAAATGACAAGAATCAACCGGCGCGAAACTTTCACGCTCGGCGCCTTCAGAACATCGTTGGCCGCCACGGTGGCCGCCGTGATCAAACACGAATCGGCCGAGGACAAGATAGCGCTTGCCATCACAAAGAAAAAGAGAACGCTCGCCCACGCCGGCAAATGTGCCACCAACTGCGGAAGCACGGAGTCACCGCCCTGCCCCCCTTCTCCCAGAAATGCTCTTGCCTCCACGCCAATACCGACGATCACGAAAGCAATCGCCGCAATACCGAGAATGCCGAGTTCTGCTCCGCGGCGAGCCGCCTTATCCGACTCAGCACTCATGATGCGGGCAAAAAGCATAGGGCACACAATGTAGCTACCGCCGATCAGCAACATGAATCGAGACCAATCGGTGATCTCGAACTTGTCGTTAAGCCACTCGAATCGTATTTCCTTCAGAGGTTCCGGATTGATCAAAACAAGAAAGGACAAGAGAAAAACCAATCCCGTCGCCAGACAAACGAGCTGGATCACGTCGCTTTTAATCACACTTGCCTGCCCGCCCAACCACGTGTAAAGCACGATCACCAACGCTCCGCAAGCCATAGCCGCTGTTGGTGAGAGTCCCGTCAACCCCGCAACAATGCGCCCCATCGCTACAAATTGAGCAGCCAGAATCGCCACCCAGGCACACAAAATGATCACGCAGGACAAACGATGCGCTGGTGCCCCAATCAAGTCCTTGATCATCTCCGGCATCGTCAGAGCCGAGCCTCGAGCTCGAATGCGCGGCACCATAAAAATCCGCAACACCACAAGCCCCGCCGCACCTGACAGTAACCACCACATCGCCGGTGTTCCGACCTCGTACGCCAGTCCGCACATTCCAACCGTAGCAGACCCACCCACACAGGAGGCAATGATCGAAAAACCGACCTGATGCGTTTTCGACTTGCGATCGTTAAGAAAATAGCCGGCCGTCGTTTGCCCTTTTCGATAGTCGAGATAAGCCAGTGCAATAAACAAAAACGAATAAAGAGCAAACCAGATCATGTAACAGAAAACAAGTTAGGCAACTGTCGATGCAGTCAGCCCTAAAGAGAAATTTCAGACAGAAAAACAAGCTTCGAAAGCGTCTAACGCCTCTCGAAGATCTTCTGAGAGGAAAGAGTCGGCTTTCTGCTTTACATCGCTCGGCACGCCGTAATAGGCTCCGGCCGGCGCGCCAACAATCGCACCCAGTGTATCAGTATCGCCGCCGAGGCCGACAGCCAATCGGATTGCGCTTTCAAAATCCGTGGATTCGAAAAACGCCTGCAACGCCTGAGGAATAGTCATGCCGCAGGTGCCAAGGCCTCGTTGCTTCCAGTAGTCGTTTCGGATCTGATCAATCGTAAAGTCGAGCGAGTAGAAGTTCTCAGTAACATAACTGCGAATTTCTTCCTTGTTCTTGCCCTGCCGAGCCAAGAACGTTGTCGCCGTCACTGCACGGGCGCCTAAAAGGCCTTCCGGATGATTGTGCGTCACGGCTGTAACCAAATCGGACAGCAGTAGAGCTTCATCGAGCGTCTCCGCAGCGTATGCGCAGCCGCTCACGCGCATCCCTGCTCCGTTCCCAAGGCTCATATACGGTTGTCGATACGGGTTGTGCAGCCAGTTATCAAAGCGAGCGCCGTAGCCCGCCAGCGGATGGCGTCGAGCGTATTCACAAAAGAGCTCAATCACGCGTTGCGGCAAACCGGTCGAATTGCCTCGCGTCTCAGTCAAGGCCTGACAAATCGCCACAGTCAGCACCGTATCGTCGGTAAAGAAACAATCCGAAGAAAGAAAATCAAAACCAGGCGCCGGCGGCATGGTGAATTCGCAATATGTCCCATCGTCGGGTTGGCGCGCAAATTCAAAACGCGAACCGACAATATCGCCGACAACGGCCCCAAGCATGCTCGAGCTCCTAATCAATGGGATACTGAACGCACCAAAACCTCAAGCCTTCATGGACTCCAGCGCGGCCAACAGCACGTTGGGCCCTGCTTCCTTGTATGCCTTAGGATCAGACAGTGTACGGCGCCAAAGTCGAGCGCCGGGTAGCCCATTCATCAAGCCCATCGTGTGACGAGCTGCATTACGCACGGCATTTTCGTGTTCCGGTGCAATCCGGTGCAAATAGGCCGTCATCTGTTCGACGACCTCTTCGCGTCGAATCTCGTGAGGTTCTTCTCCGAAGAGAACTTCGTCCACTCGGGACAGCATCCAGGGTTCGTGATAAGCGGCTCGGCCGACCATCACGCCGTCCAAACCGTTGTCAATAAAGGTCTTGGACTCTTCCAGCGTCTGGATGCCGCCGTTGATGCAGAACTGCGCCTGAGGAAAGTCCTTCTTAAGCTGATAGGCATAGTCGGGCTTGAGCGGGGGCACGTCTCGGTTCTGACGCGGTGAAAGTCCCTTGAGAAAAGCGGTGCGAACATGCACGATAAAAGCTCGGCACCCGGCCTCATAAAGCGTTCCGACGAAATTCTGAACAAACGGATAGTCATCCTGATGATCCACCCCGATGCGATGCTTGATGGTGGTCTCAAGTCCGCTCGCTTCTCGGATCGCTTGAAAGCACTCCGCCACAAGCTTGGGTTCTAGCATCAAGCAGGCACCGAACGAGCCTTTCTGAACACGTTCGGAGGGACAACCGCAGTTGAGATTGATTTCGTCGTAGCCGTACTGCGCAGCAATGGCTGCGGTCTTGGCCAAATCTTCCGGATCGCTGCCGCCGAGCTGACAGGCCACCGGATGCTCGGTCTCGCCAAACTTCAGGAGCAAATCGCGGTTACCGAACAAAAGGGCAGGCGCCGTCACCATCTCGGTGTAAAGCCGCGCGCGCTTCGTCATCAAGCGCATGAAGTAGCGGCAATGACGGTCAGTCCAATCGAGCATCGGAGCGACGCAAAAACGAAACTTTTCAGTGTCAGTCATGTTCCAGAGATACGAACACCCCGCGTCTTTGGCAGACACGGGGCCGGATTAAAAAATTTTTGAAGTCGGAGAAAACCGACCGTCAAACGACTACTTACGCATCAGACCGCCGAGAAGCACAGCGACCATGCCTTTTTTCTTGCCTTGTGTTTGAGTGCGAACCAGCTGATTGCGATCAACATCAGGTTTCGCCGAACTTTCTGTCGGTTCATACGGCGCATCAAAAATCGGATCGTAAACAGGAGCCGGCATCTTCGGCAAATCCACCGGACGTCGACCTTCGCGATCTTCATCTCGCCAATCCTTGCGGCCGCGGCGAGGACGATCTTCTCCAGAACCGTCGCGACGCTGAGTGCCGTGTCGAGAGCGACGTTCTTCGCGCGACAAAGGATGACGTTCTTCGGGTTTGAATTTTTGCTTGGTAAGCTCTTCAATGGCCGTAACAAGGCGACTGTCGCCACCCGTAGCAAGCATCACGGCTTTGCCCTTGGCACCTGCACGTCCCGTACGACCTATACGATGCACATAGTCTTCCGCACCAAAAGGCACATCGTAGTTGATCACTACCGGAAGCTCGGCAATATCCAAACCGCGGGCCGCAACATCGGTTGCCACAAGCACTTCGATTTCGCCCTTCTTGAAGGCTTCCAGAGCCGCCATGCGCTCTTCCTGAGTCTTGTCCCCGTGAATCGCATCGGCTGAAATGCCCACACGAGAAAGCGTGCTGGCCAAACGACGGCAGGTGATCTTGGCGTTGACGAAAACAATGACCTGTTTGATCGGACCGCCATCTTCACCGTCACCCTTGAGAATATCGATCAGGACGTCCGTTTTCTCCGAGTCATGTACCTGATAGACAATCTGCTCAACCGTATCGGCCGTGGCGTTTTCGCGAGCCACTTCGACCAAAACGGGATTGCGCAGGAAGTTGCCGGCAAGCTTCTTAACCTCGGGCGAGAAGGTTGCCGAGAACATCAGGTTCTGACGCTTTTTCGGCAACAGATTCAATATGCGAGAAATGTCGGGCAAAAAACCCATGTCAAGCATACGGTCGGCCTCGTCAAGAATAACGATTTCGACCTGGGAAAGATTCACTGAGCCGCCTTCATGATGGTCCAGAAGACGCCCGGGCGTTGCCGTGAGGACTTCCACACCACGACGCAGCATGTCAGCCTGCGGCTTGATGTCCACTCCGCCGTAGACCACGCCAACGCGCAGCGGCGTCTTGCTTGCGTACCTCACGAGACTTTCGTTGACCTGCACGGCCAACTCACGAGTCGGTGCAAGAATCAGCACACGCACAGGGTGGCGCGCGGGCGACATCGAGGTATTGGCCTTGGGAAGAATCCGCTGAAGAGCAGGCAGACCGTACCCGGCCGTCTTGCCGGTACCGGTCTGAGCCGCTCCCATCACATCCTGACCGGCGAGTACGACGGGAATGGCCTGCACCTGAATCGGGGTGGGCGTGACATAACCCATTTCGGCAATCGCCGCCTGGATATGTGAGTCGAGGGGGAATTTAGAAAAATCTAAGATTTCTGACATCAGCGTCTTCTGGGGCTGGCAAATGGATTGGCCGCATTTTACAGTTCTTCCCACGAGAAAACCTTGCAAAAACAGCGCAATAGCTTTCCAGAAAGCACCTCTGATGCGAATCCCGTGCAGCACCGCAATAAAGAAAAGCGGAAACTGAAAAGAAAAACCCCGATAAATCGGGGCAAACCAGAAGACATTACTGAATGAAGATGGTGCCCGAAGCGGGACTCGAACCCGCATGCCATAGGCCAAGGATTTTAAGTCCTTTGCGTCTACCGATTTCGCCATTCGGGCGACATTCGGCAATGTATCTGTGTGCTAAAAGATTCTCAGCACTAAAATGGTGATTTTATAGAAAATCTTTCTCTACGAAAAGTCTCCGATGGCCGCAAAATCTCTCTTCGTCTTTGCAACGCTCTGTTGGGCATTGAGCTCAAGCTACGCCCAGACGCCGGCACTTGATTTTTCTCAGGCTCGACAGCTTGCTCACGACCGGGTGGATTCCATCAAGGTCGAAGCGGCCGAAACAGCCAAGCGCGAAAGCGAAGCCAAGAGCGCGCGCAGCTTGCACGGCCCCAAGATCGAACTTGACTCCAAGCAGATTTGGGGACGCAAAACGCTCGACTATGGAACAGTGAATCTCGGCGGACTTATTCCCGGCCTTCACCTGCCTCCTAGCCTTCACCTGCCTCCTATTGATCTTTACCACGAAGAAGACATCGGTGGCCCTCGCGCAGCCATCAACGCTCAATTGCCGATTTACATGGGCGGTGCGATCAATGCCAAAGTTCGTGCGGCCGATGAGGCCGTCTATGAATCGCAGGCTCGCACGCAGGCCCAACGCGACACGGTTGACACCGAGCTCGCACAGAAGTATTTTGCCGTTCAGCTCGCGCGCAGCATTGAACGACTGCAAAACGAAATGCTGCATCAGCAGGAGCTGGAGGTGCGCAAAGCGCTTCGTTTTGAAAAGACCGGCACAATCAGCAGGCTCGAACGCATGGCTGTCGAAGTTAATCGAGACACTGCCAAGCGAGAGCTTTTGACCGCTCAGACAAACCGCCGCGTGGCCGAAAGCGAACTGGCCGGCCTTTTGCGCGAAGAGAACGTGGGAGAACTCAAAAACCCGCTCTTCGTTGTCACGGAAGACATCGGCACGCTAAAGAGCTGGCAGGACAAGGCGTTGGGCGCAAGCCCCGTCTTAAAGAGCGTGGTAGCACAGCGCCGCCAGGCTGAGCAGGGCGTGACGGCCGCCAAGGCCGCCTGGCACCCCCAGGTCTACGCCTTTGCCAACTACAACATGATCAAGCACTACCTGACGATTCCCGAACCTGACTGGATCGCCGGCATCGGCTTGAAGTTCACGCTCTGGGACAACAAGGATCGCAACGCGTCAATTGCCGCGGCCAATTCGCTCGTCACAAAAGCGCAAGCCGCGCACGACGAAGCGAGAAACCGCATTCAGACAGCCGTTCAGACAGCGTACCTCAAGAGCAACGAGGCCCGCGAAGCCTATCGCCTCACCGACTCGACGCTTTCGCTTGCCAAGGAAAACCTACGGTTGCGTGAAAAGGGCTTTTCCGAGGGACTTTCAACGGCTGATGAAGTCAACGACGCACGCACCAAACTGCTGGCCGCAGAAATCGCCCGGCGCGTCGCCGCCTACCGCTTCGTTGTCGCATGGGCCATGCTAAACGCTGCATGCGGCGATATGAACGCCTTTGAACAATCCGTCACGCGTCAGACAAATATTTTCGAGTACTGAGTTTTCCGCCATGACCGAATCCAAAAACGTCTCCGTTAAAACTATCGCCGTTGCCCTGATCGGTGCCGGTCTTCTGGCCTTTATCGGCATCGGACTATGGAAGGCTGCCACTCCCGCTCCGACCCCGCTTCAAGGACAGGTGGATGCCCGCACCATTGAAGTGGCGCCCAAAATTCCCGGCCGCATTGAAAAAGTGCTCGTCAAGGAAGGCGACACGGTCGAAGCCGGCGCCGTGATGGTAAAGATCAGCATTCCAGAAATTTCCGCCAAGCTCGGCCAGGTCACGGCGCAAGAACAAGCTGCGCAAGCCAAAGCTCGTCTTGTGGAAGAAGGCGCCCGCAAGGAAAAAATTCGGGAAGCCAAGTCAATGTATGAAAGCACCCAGGGTGCTCTGAAGCTTGCCGAGAAAACTTTTTCTCGTGTCAATGCGCTATACAAGGAAGGGCTTGTGTCGGCTCAAAAATTCGATGAAGCCAAAGCGGCCCTTGACACCGCCCGCGGGTTGGCCCGCGCCGCACAAAGCGTTTATGACATGGCGCTCACGGGATCACGCGAAGATGAAAAGCGAGCCGCAGAAGCCCTGGCACGTCAGGCCGCCTCGGGCGTCGCCGAAGTGCAGAGTCTGGCTTCCGAAAGCTTAGTCCGCGCTCCGCGACAAGGAGAAGTCACGCGTGTGGTGCTGCATGAGGGCGAAGTAACGCCGGCCGGTTTCCCGCTCGTCACCCTGCTGGATCACTCCGACAAATGGGTTGTGTTCAACATCCGCGAAGATGAGCTTGCCGAGATTAAGGTGGGTACCGAATTGAAGGCCAAGGTGCCGGCTTTGGGAGTAGACAACGTTGCCTTTACCGTTTATTGGATCAATCCGCGAGCGGACTACGCGACCTGGCGTTCCACCCGTCAGTCGACGGGTTACGACGTGCGCACCTTCGAAGTACGCGCCCGACCGGTTGAGCCAATGCACGATCTGCGTCCCGGCATGAGCGTGATTGTTGACCGCGCAGCTCGCGGCGCCTAACGTTTCCCTCGGTTATGTCGTCGTTTCTTTCCGACTTTAAGCGCGCTTTTGTGCAGGAAGCACGCACCACATCTGATACGCCGCTTTTGTGGCTCACCGGCATCGTGGTGCCCGTTTTCTGGTGTCTGGCCGTCGTTGCCGTCTTCGCTACCGGGCTGATGCGCAACATACCCGTCGGGCTTGTCGACTACGACAACTCCGCAGAAAGCCGGGATTTGATCCGATCTCTGGATGCGGTGGCCTCGGTTGATTTCGTCAATTACGAAAATCCACAGGCGGCAACGGCCGATCTTGCCACGGGTAACATTTACGCTCTCTTTGTCATCGGCCACAACTGGAGCGAAAAAACGTCCGGCAGCCGTTCCGATTCGGCTCTTGAGCTCTTTCTCAACAAAAGCTACTACGCCATCGCGACCACGGTGGAAACCGACCTCAAGCTCGCACTGTCACAAATTCAAATTGGACAAATGCTTGAAGCCGCCTCCGTCGTAGGCGGCGGCTTTGCCGGAAACAAAGAACGTCTTGCCGTGCTTGACGCTGACATTCTGATTGCAGGCAACCCGGCACTCAATTTCAAAGCGTATCTGCTCACCACCATTCTGCCCGGCGTGCTTGCCTTAGGAGCCATTCTGACTTGCGTGGGATCGCTCACCCGAGAGTGGCGCCTTAAGAGCGTACATCAAGTCGTTGAAACTTACTCTCACCTCACGGGTTTTTTGCTTGGCCGCATGAGCTTTTGGTTGGTCCTTTACTCGCTCATGGGGCTGGCCTACCTAGCCTGGTTCACCGGCTGGGAGGGCTGGGGCGTGCAAGGCAGTCTCGCCGCCTGGGCGCTGGGGATCGTGCTCTTTTTCGCGAGCATGCCGGCGCTTGCCATGCTCTACACGAGCCTTTCGCCGTCGTGGATTATTGCCATGTCGGTTGCGATCGGCACGACCGCCCCCATCTTCCCCTTCACGGGCTTTTCCTTTCCTCTGGATTCAATGGACGCAGCTGCGCAACTACTCGCTCAGTTCCTTCCGTTGACGTGGTACCTGAGACTTCATTCCTCGCAGTGGGTGCTCGGAAGCGATCTTTCGCACACGATCTATCTGCTCTCGATGCTCTCTCTCTTCGTCATCATCCCAGCCGCCGTCGGCCTGAGTCTGATGCCCCGGAGAATGCGTAAATGGGCGCAAAAAGAGCATGAAGCTCAGCCAGTGATCGACCTCCCAGAACCCGTCGGTTTTTGGGAGACGGTTCGCACGGTTCTGGCCCGCGGAGCTTTTACAAAAGACACCTTCGTAATTTTCGTGATCGCCGTAGCCTTTTACCTGCTCTTTTACGCGTGGCCTTACGCAGCACAAAACGTCACCAGCATCCAAACGGCTGTGGTGGATCTCGACCGCAGCGCGGCTAGCCGCGCAATGATCGAACGCATCAAATCTGTGGCTATGATCAATGTCGTTGCGATCGGAGCAGATCGTGCCGAGGGCGAATCGCTCTACAAAACTGAAAAAGTGGCAGCCGTGATAACGATCCCTGAGAATTTCGAGGAAAACCTGTTGGCCGGCAAACATACATCCGTTGCACTTACCGCCAACGGCGCCTTCCCCGTGAAGTCACGCGCTGTGATGGCCGGTCTCATGGGTGTTGTCGGAGAAACAACGGCCGCTAGCATGGCTTTAAACCTCGTTCGGGCAGGCGCACCGCTCGAAACCCTTAAAAAGTTGCAAACAGCCCCGGTCGCCTTTGCCGACGTCAATCTCTATAACCCGCTTTCCGGCTATGCAAGCTACATCGTTGCCGCCGTCATGCCCATCATTATCCAAGCCGTTATGTTCGTGAGCATCGTCATGAGCTTAGGGGGATGGCTTGCGAGCGCAAATCCGCCTTCCGTGTTGCGCGCCGTTTGTCGCAACGTACGCGGCTTTGCGGCCCTCTACGTCGCTTTCTGGCTCTTTAGTCTCATGTGGCTTGCCTACGCTCTGGGACCGGACTTTGTGCTCTTTGATTTTGCCTCCATGCAAAATCCCGGCGGCACATTATTGATGGCTGCGATCTTTGGCGCCGCTGTTGTAAGTTTCGGTCTGGCCTTTACGTTTGCTATGGGCACAAACGCCTACGGCGCACAGTTCTTTGTTGTCATTTCGGCTCCGGCACTCTTTCTCTCGGGTGTCGTGCATCCGCTCTTTGACATGACGCCACCCGCTCTGGCACTGCGTTTACTATTGCCGTCAACCTCGGGCATCAACGGTCTCGTTGCCGTCTCGCAAAACGGAGCACCGCTTTACGCCGTTACGGTTCAGATCGCACATCTTCTTCTTTTGACCGTCGCCTACGGTGTGTTAGCGTTCGTTCTATGGAAACGCACCGCTCGAAAAATTCACGCCGAGCAGTCTCTTAACCGATGATCAACAAGCCAGAACTGAAATCGCGCTTGCGCCTTTTTGCGTTGCCCACCGGAACCGATTACCGAATGGTCGAAGCGCTCAGGGACAACCCCGTTGCCGACATCACCGACGACGGAAACCGGTTGTTATACCAAGCTTCTCCCGATGAGTTTTTTGCGCTATACGGCAACGGAACAACGATCATCAACGCACACGCCTTCGACAGTGTGACGCTGAGTGCACTTCAGTTCCTATCCCATCATCCGCTCACGGATCTCGTGCTGGCCGGTCGCTTCTCCAAAGCAGCATTTCGGTTCTTCCGTGAATCGGCCGATAACCTCGGCGTACTGCTCGACATCAATGCAACGCCAGAACCGCGACTTTTTACCATGAAGATGGTCAACGGCGTTGCAGCCGCTTTTGAACCGAACGCAGGGTTTGCTAACGAATCGGAAGCTTTCGGCGCGTGTTTAGCGCCTTCCTTGGGAGTCCGGGGTGCTTTGCATTGGACGCAATTGTGGAAACACGAGGCGTCTCTTCCGGCCATGCGCAGCGGTCTGCGCAAGCTTGACGCCTTTTATTCGGTTGCCCGACTGCTTGCGCGTACCACAGCCTCGGCCGCCAACTGGAGCGAAATAGGGCGGCTTGCGCAGATTCCAAGCGTCACGATTCTGGAATGGGCCAGGCTTTTGGAAAAGTTTGCGTTGCTTGACATCGTGCCTGCCGTCAATCTGAAGCCGCAGCGCCGCACACTGGATCGCCCCAAGGTTTACTGGCGACATCCGGGCCTCTGTCTGTGGCTTTCGGGACAAATGAACTGTTGCCCCGATACGTTGCGTCTCGCCCTATTTGAAAACGCGTTATACCTAGCGTTGTCCGATATCTACCCCGGGACCACTTTTGCGCACTTTGCCGACACAAATCACGTCACCTGCCCTCTGGTTGTAGAAATCAACGGACGATACCAGGCCTACTACATCTGCGAGAACGACGAACAGCGGGAGCTTTCGCTTCGCCACCACAAGTCTCTTGTGAGAACCGGACGCTTTCATCCCCAAGCTGGCCTGATCGCGTACCAAGGAATGACGATCCCGGCGCTGATAACATACGTGGAAGTTGCAGTCGCTTCTCGAAAGCAATAAAAAAAAATTCTCTTGAAAGGACAAACATGCGAAAGATTTTGACGGGTGCAGCAATTCTTGCTCTCAGCACGGGCCTTTTGACCGGATGCAGCGGCATGATAGAGGCGATCGAAAAAAGCGCCAACTATTCGGACGTCGAAAAAATCGACTACAACCTTTACCGTATTTCCGGCACACGTCCGAATATCAATCAGCAACTGCAGCTGCGCGAATTCCTGTATCAGCGTGCTCAAGACTTCTGCATGAGAAACGGTCAGGGAGCTCAGCTCATTGACGGTGTTTCCGGCAAGAATCCCAAGGGCGAAGGCGTTAAGGCCATCGTGGTGTTCCGTTGTGTCGGCCTCATGAAAGGACCGGAAAATACGTTCATCGACAATTCGCCCGAAGCAGATGCCGCTCGCGCCGAAGCCGCACGCATTGCTCGTGAAAAGGCCGAAGAAGAAGCTGAGGCTAAAGCCGAACAGTCTGCAACAGACAATACATCTGCGCAATAGCTTTTTGACGGACAATCAGCTAATGTGTTTTCGAACGGGCGTCAGTGACGAGTCGCCTGTTCGTTTCCAGGAAAGACCGAAAGCCCGGGGAGTTCCGCAGCGAACCGCTCCGGGCATTTTCGTACGTGCAAATACGAAAAACGGCCCGTTGAGGACCGTTCTTCTCTGTGCCTTACAACTCCGTGGTAACGTTAAACACGCTTAAACACCAGCGTGGCGTTGGTACCTCCGAAGCCGAAATTGTTCTTGACGGCAGCGCGGATTTCCATCTGCTGCGGCTTGTCCTTGCAAACATTGATGCAACATTCCGGATCCTGATTGACGATATTGATCGTCGGAGGAGCCACCTGATCACGAATGGCGAGCACAGTAAAGACACTTTCGATACCGCCGGCACCGCCGAGCAAGTGGCCCGTCGCGCCCTTGGTGGAGCTTACCACGAGCTTGTCGGTGTGTTCACCGAAGAGTTCGCGCACAGCGCGGGATTCGTTGATATCGCCCACAGAAGTCGACGTACCGTGCGCATTGAGGTAGTCGATATCCTCAGGCTTTAGACCGGCGTGATTCAGAGCCATCTTCATGGAACGAACAGGACCGTCAGTGGCCGGCGTCGTGATGTGATATGCATCGCCCGACAAACCATAGCCGGCGAGTTCGCAGTAGATCTTCGCACCGCGAGCCACAGCGTGATCATAGTCTTCGAGAACGAGCAGGCCACAGCCTTCGCCCATCACAAAACCATCGCGATCCACGTCAAACGGACGAGAAGCGTGAGCCGGATCGTCGTTGCGACGGGACAAGGCATGCATGCTGTCAAAGCCACCGATACCGACCTCGCAAACCGTGCCTTCGGTGCCGCCCGCCAGCATTACGTCGGCGTCGCCACGGCGAATAATCCAAGCTGCTTCACCAATAGCATGCAAACCGGTGGCGGAAGCCGTCACTGTAGCGAGATTCGGACCGCGAAGGTTCTTCATGATTCCCACCAGCCCCGAAGCCATATTGATGATGCAACCGGGGATCATGAAGGGGGAAATACGACGCGGACCGCGTTCGAGCATCGCCTTATGGTTGACGCAAATCGTTTCCAGACCACCGATGCCGGAGCCAATGATGCAACCGGCGCGATCGCCCGCTTCATTGTTACCAACGAAATCAAGACCGGCATCCTTGAGAGCTTCGGTAGCGGCGGCAGCGGCAAATTGCACATAACGGTCGTAACGACGAGCTTCCTTAGCCTGCATACCGCCGGCAGCGGGATCAAAATTCTTGACCTCACCGGCAATACGGCAG
>ERZ780177.3152-NODE-3152-length-12704-cov-4.727567_pt1 | contig 12704 bp, 10 predicted proteins | sample MGYA00510973_ERZ780177 | MGnify/ENA primary metagenome ERZ780177 (study PRJEB29588, sample SAMEA2144396) | human gut metagenome | biome: human gut; feature: human-associated habitat; material: faeces | place: Denmark | collected 2008/2010 ...
GAGCCGGAATAGAAGCTGCCGAGCGCCTTGCGCCACGTGCCGAAGCGGTATTCCAGATAATCGCCGCCGATGACCTCCACCTTGGCCGGGACATGCCCAAGCTCGTCCATGCAGGCCTTCAGGTAGGCCGACAGCTGCTCGGGCGTGTCGTGCTGGTGGTCGATGATGAACTGGACGTTTTTATAGGCGATGACGCGTTCGATGCGGTCCAGCGCCGCCTTGTCCGGGGTTTCAGGCAGATGCAGTGTTTCCATCGCGGGTGTCCCTCCTATCGTCGTTTCCTGCGGGCATACCGGTCCCTGAATGACAGGAACTGGATGTCCGCACAGCAAAAAAAGCCGATCTGCCTCCACCATTTGGGAAACAAACCGGCGCCCTGCTCCGCGTTTTCGATAGGATCATCGTGCTATCTACCCTGTTTATCAGCCTCTGCACATGCTGGGATATCAACAGACAGAATCCCGTGCAGCAAAGATAAGCGATTCTCCTGACTTGGACTATGGACGCGACGCGTCCGCGCGCTGTTTCCTACCTTCTCACGGGGAAAGCCCCGCAATGGCGGCCTTTCGGCCACATAGACTGCGAAAACGCGCTGTCTGACGCGCTGCGCAGGCTACTTCGGAAACTTGCTCATCCGCACAGTTCCGGGCGAGTAGATTCATTGCTCTTTCACTGCGGACTATCCGGATAACCCGCGGTTACAAATCTTCAGCTGATAAACGATATGCAATTGTCAAAATGGCTGCGCGCAAATGTAGACTTTGCTTTTCAGGCAGTTTTCCCTGCTGTGCGCGCCGTTTCATTGCTAATTTTTATCATACCGCAGGGGAATAGAAAAGTCTACTATTTTTTGCAGGATTTCATCTTTTTTCACAAAATCTTGCTTCTTTCAGACCCCCACAGATTCACCGCTTTTGCAAGCGATTTGGGCCAGATCCGGGCTAGCGAGGGAAGAAATGCGGCTGCTGATTGGGCGGAGAGAAGGAAGTAGTCGGAGGGCTGCTCCGGCGGCTGCGCCGCCTCCATGCTGATTGCATTTTCTTATGTTTTCTGCATGAAATGCAGAAAAAGCGGCGCTTTTGCGCCGCAAAAATGCAATCGGTACTCCACCAACTTCGTTGGCTCCGTGCCGCCCCGAATCTTTTTTGGCTGCGCCAAAACGGCCGCATGAGATGCAGCCGCCGCGCTTTCGCGCGGAATTTGAAATGTCGGAATTTCAAATTCACGGAGGTGGAGAACAGCAATGAAGCCCTAAAAACGCAGAAAAGCCCGCAGCATGATCGCTGCGGGCAGAATGGGGCGATATGAAGTTGTGGTGGGGCGGCGCAGCCGGAAGAGGCCGCAAAGATGACAAAGCGCAGAGAATGCGCCCCAACAAGCTACAGACTTGTTTCCCAAGTTCGAGCGGTGATGCGCCGAAGCAGCACATCTTTCCAAAACATAGCAAACGCACAGCGCAAAGCTTCCGCGTTTTGAATTTGCAAAGGATAAATTGTTGTACTTTTGCTAGATCGCTACCAAACAGAATTTGCAAATGCAAACCTCAAAGCAGTTGGCTCCCTGCACGCCTTCTATCCTACGGCCTGTGTCAGCACACATGCCGTTGTGCTTTGCGACATGAACGGCAGGCAAATGCCGCTCTCACCCGCGCCGACCAACAGCTCCGTGCCGCTTGGACTGATCAGGAGGGGATACGTCTCACACAGATACATCGGGCCGTCCGTGACGCCGTAGTTATTGCCGCCCACAAGCGACAAGCTGAGCGTCACATAGCTCGGTCCGTCCAGAATGGTCTGGATTGCCCAGAAGCCGCTCCACATCTCCTCAATGTCGTCACTGTCTTCATATACCCACTCCAGATCGACCGTACCGCCCGTCTCATCCTCAAGATAAAAGCGCAGCGAGAAATAGGCATAGCGGCTGGTTTCCCCCACCATGGTTTCTGTGATCCAGCCCATGCCGTCACGCTGCGATCCGGCAAGACCGAGCGCGGTCATGCCGCTCCAGCCGTCGGCAAGCCACGCGGAAAACTCGGCCGGGGCGTTGTACCAGGCATATTCCGTAAAGTCAAACGAAAGATAGTCGCCGGCTTCCGATATACACGGCGCAAGATAGCTCATCGCATCAAGCGAGGGATACCATTCGCAGGAGTTCCCGTTGTTGTCGGTGATAAAGACCTGCGTGTCGGCCTCATATGCAACGCCGTCGAGATTTGCAAAGAGCAGCACCGGTTCGCCGCTCTCTGACCGGTAGAGCACCTCCGTGACCTCGTCGGTCTGTGTTTTTTCGTTCCACTGCACACGGTTGATTGCAACCGTCGCGTTCTCATCGACCGGCACGATGCAGTACAGATGCCCCGCACCGCCGATAATATGCTCCTCGTCGATCTCGGCGATGAAGGGGTATTCGAGGAGCATGGCCTCATTGGTTTCCCACAGCCATGCGGGGAAGCCGGCCTCGAAGCCCTCGTCAAACAGCCCGCCGACATAACCGAGATATGCCGCGCCAAACATGGTCATTGGAAAGTCGATCCTGTCCCGCAGCCATCCAAGAGAGGTTTCTGCCTCCTGTGAAAACCCGTATTGTACCGGCTGTGTGTCTGACGCCTCGTCGCGTGACGTGCGATCACGCATATCATTTTGCAATGGAGCTTCCTCCGGCTGCTTTTCAGGCGTTTTTTTGTCGGGTTTAGTAGGCATTTTTATCTTATCTGTACTTGTTCTCGATTCGTTAGGCTCTGTTTGCGTCTTCTGTACACAGGCACAGAGGGACAACAACAGAATCAGCGCCAGCATTAGTGCGAATACTCGTCTGGGGGTTGTTTTCATGGTCGCTCCTTTCAAAATTTTCCGCTTCGGCCGGAACCGCCGCCGCCGGATTCGCTGTAACTGCTTCCGCTGCTGGAGGAGCTGCGCTCGATCTTCCGGCTGGAGGTCGTCTTATGGGTAAAGCGATCTGTTTGCTCCGTAAGCCGGAGTCCCGCGGAGACGTAGTCGTTCGCGGTTGCTTTTTTTGATACAGTATCCATTTTCTGCCATATCACAGCGACGACCGCGGCTGCTGCCAGCAGGGAAAGACCGATCACGATAAGGAGCGGATAGAACAAGCTCGCCCGGACGGGCTTTCCTGCGGAAGCCTTTTCCAGATAGACGCTGCATTCTTTGACGTAATCCTCAAAGCCGCCGTACCAGTCGTTCTCGCCGAAATTGTCGAGGAAGACCTTTTCCAGCTTCTGCTGACCATAGCTGTTGAACGCATACTCGCAGCGTGAGCCGTAGCAGAACATTGCCCAGTCGCGGTCATCCATGCTGAGCAGGAGCATGATCCCGTCGCGGTTCGGTCCTTCGCCCATGGTGCATTCATGGTAAATGGTGTAGGTCGCCTTATAGACGCCTTCAGAATGGAAGTCCCGATAGTCCTCCACGGTTACGATGTAGACGCCGACACCATACTTTTTGGAGACGCTTTCCGCCATCTTTTCCAGCAGCATATTTTCGTTTTCGCTGAGAAGTCCGGCCGCGTCCGTCACATAAGAAAGCTGTGCGCCTGTCTGCTCAGCCGCGGCTGCGTTCACGCAGAGCACAAGGCAGAACAGAAACACCAGCAGGAGACAACGTATTCTTTTTTTCATGTCTCAGCCCTCCCTATCGCGCCAAAAGCAGCAGCGCGGTCACACTGATGGCAATAAGAGATGCCGCGATTGCCGCAAACAGGCCAATTACCCGTTTCGTGCTGACCGGAAGGTTGCCGACAAGCTTGCCGGTCTGACCGTTCATGGCAAAGAGGAAATCTTTTCCCTCCCACCTTGTGTTCAGGATCCAGACGGGAAGCAGTGCGTAATGCACCTTGCCGCGCTTCAAGTGGATATCCCGGCTCGTTTCATTGCAGGTGGTGTAGCCCGAAACCGTGCGTTCCAGTGCGCTCAGCAGCGAGCCCGCGCAGCGTGTGTCTGCCCGTTCCCGGCTGTCTTCGACGCTGACATCATATTTATCTGCCATAAACCCGGGCAGATACGCCGTGGAAAACGGCTTGAGATCTGCATAGTCAAACGGTTCGATGGAGTCCATGTAATCGTCCGGCATTTTGCTCGATGCGTCCACCGGGATCTTTTCAAAGGCAATGGAACCTGCGCGTTGCACATCATAGTGGCTTGTCTCCGTGATCTCATAATCTCCTGAGGTGTAGGTATGTACCTGCGTAGCATGGAATTGCGCACTTCCGCTGGCCTCGCCGTCGTACATCCAGAAAGGTACATACACACCCTTGATCTGCTCCAGATGGTTGGCTTTGGAGAAGGTCGATGGCAGCAGAGGCTTTTTGAGATAGTGCTTCTTCAATGCCTTGATGGCATCCTCCTTGCTCAGCTTGAAGGGCAGCACAAAATCGGGCTTTAAAATGCCGCTGAACTGTCCCGGAAGCACCGACGGGTTTCCACAGTATGGGCAGGATGTGGCTGCAGTCGTTGCGTCGCAGAGCAGTTCCGCACCGCACGATGGGCAGCAGTAGGCTTTCATGTCGGCCGCGTCCGCGCCCCAGTCCTCGCTCAGGCCGGAAGAATCCCAGTCAGAGCCGTCTGTGGCAGTCTGCTGTTCTTCCGCTTCGGCAGATTTTTGAGCCGCTTCTGTTTCTTCCTGCTTCTGTGCCGCTTCCGCCGCTTTTGCTTCTTTTTCTGCGTAGAACGCTTCAATTTCTGCGATATCGAAGCTTGAGCCGCAGTAATCGCACTCCAGCCTGCCGGATTCTCCTACAAAATGGAGCGGTCCCGTACAGGCGGGACATTGATAATTTGTGATTTGTGTTGCCATCTAAGCTCCTCATTTCTCAGACCAGTGTTACAGCCCACAAGGGCAGATTGCAGCGCCGAACACAGTTATGATCGTGTTATTCCGGATATGTCCCGCAGGCTCACTGCTTGTGATAGATCGTGTTCGTGTCTCTTATGACGTTTTCTTCCGAATCGTACAAGACGCACATATCCGCCGCCGCATGATCGCTGTTTCCCAGCACGATCTCCTGCAGGTGTTCCGCCACGTCCTCACTGTATTCTCCGCCGAAATACGGCGTCTGAAACGCGGACTCGACGCACAGCTCCCAGCCATTCCACTTCTGCTCCGTTTCGTCGAACCACAGCTCCGCCGCACGCAATTCGCTCCCGTCTGCGTCCGTGGAAAACACATATTTTTGCAGACCATCCTCGGAGATCCACGTGCCCTCGAGCAGCGCAAAAACATCGCGTGTCTGCTCATGCTCGGCGCTCTCCCGCTCTGCCTGCGCCTGCCGCTCCGCGTCGCTGTAATACCGCGCCTCGTCGCCCATCGTCATCATACCGTAGTCCAGCCAGAACGTATCCGCCAGCCACGCAAACTGCGGAGAGTCCAGATAGCGCAGATGATAGATAACGTCGTGTTCTCTGTCCTCAATCGTCAGCCCGCTGATTTTTTCGGCAAAATCCGCCTGAACTGTCAGAACGCCGTTTTGAAAGGAATATTCAAACTGATCGCCCAGATCCTCAAAATTTGCATCGTAGCAGCGGATGGGCGTGTCCTTGAACTGCCCGCCGCGGTAATAGAGCTTCATGACCCCCGGGCTGTAAACGGTTTTTTTGATGTGGAAGTCATTAAAAAGGACCGCTGTCTCCGGGTACTGATAGGTGCGCACGTCAGCGCCGCCGCAGGCGGTCAGACCGAACAGCCCCATCCATAGACCTGCCATGATGAGGAACGCCTTGAGCTTCACAGCATCACCTCCGTTTCTCCGCAAATAGCCGGATTCTCCCGCTCCAAATTGGGGCGGGAGCCGGTTTTCATATAAATTCTCAGAAGGACGCTGCCCTTACTGGAACGTCATGTTGTTGAGAATGATGTCGGGCATCGTTCCCGGGACGCAGTCCATATTCCGAAGCCCGATGGAAAGGGCTCGGTTGTCGTCAAGCTGCGCGATATACTGGATCCATTCGTAGCCGATGTACTTATAGGTGCGGCCGCGGAAGGTGATGCCGCCGATCACGCGGTCTTCGATATCCTGATAGTTTTCGAATTTGTCCTTGTAGGAATCAAATTTTTCAACGGTCTCCCTTACCTCAAACTGGATAGCGCCCGCACCAAACGCTGTGGGATCGTCGTTTTCCACCAGGCAGCGCCCACTATCATCGAACGACCAGCCGGATACCGGGATCTTCGTCATGATCTTGACCTTCACATCGTCTTTTGCAAACTGGGCGATTTCCACGGAGAAGTCCTTCATCTCGGCGTTTGCAGACGCTGCCTTGTTCGCCTCGGCGGCCTCGGCCTTCACGATGTCCAGATACTTTTCGATGGCTTCTGTGCCAGAGAAGCCGCTGGTGTTGTACGCACTCACCGTATAAACGCCCGACTCGTTTTCCTTAAAATTGACGTAGATGAAATGGGAGTCGTCGTCCTCAGAGATCCATTTGTAGTAGCGGTAGTTTGCCTTCATGTGGTCGCTGTACTCTTCCTTGACGAACTGACCTTCCACGCCGAAGTAAGCAACAATATCATCGTAAGTTGCATCGAAAATATTCCTGTTGACCTCGTTCATCCAGACGTAGCCCTTCTGTACCTGCTCTTCCGTCACGATGCCGTCTCCGCCGGAGGCCATCGCGTCCGTCTGGGTGAGCGGAGCGCCTTCCGTCGGAACAGCTTCCTCCGGAGCGTCTTCTCCGATGGCATCCGGCATGGACTTGCCTGCGTCAATCAGAGGCAGATACCAGTCGGTATAGCGGTAGGGATATGTATCTTCCTCCATGTCATCCCAGTAGAGTCCCCACGGGCGCAGATAGATGTCGTAGTGGAACTCGTCATCGCCATCTTCATAGTCGCCGCTGATCCAGATCATGTCGTCATAGTCCAAAAGGCCGGGGTCAACGATCCAGTCGGCATGCTCCAGCGCCACGTTTGTGAACCAGCCGCCCTCGGACATCACTGTGCCGTGCTCGCCGGTTCCGGCTTCGCTCAGACTGACCTGCGCGGAAGCCATGGGTTCGGACCTCGTGTAGTCCTCGTCCCAAAGCGTGATCGTGCCAGTGTAGTCCGTGCCGATGTCAATGACGCCGCAGACATCCCACCATTTTCCCTCCATGCTCTCGTAGTAGCCATAACAGCCGCTCATCTTCCACCAGCCGTACCATTCGCCGTTCCACCAGTCGAGCAGCGCGTTGCCGGTCTCGGCTGGATCGGAGGTCAGCGTGCTGTCAACGGGCGGTTCACCGCCGGTCGTATCAGCTGCGGGAGTCTCACGATTAAGTGAGGATGGGTCAATGGTGATCTTGCCGCTTTTCTTGCCGAAGAACTGCTCGAAGGTTGCCTCGACTGGACTGGTCGTGTCCTGAAGCAGATATGCTGTCCGAACTTCCAGCGTTGCGCCCGGAGCGACATCTGCAAACTGGCCTTCTATCACGGTTTCAAAGGTGTCGTAGTCGGTAAAGACAGTTGCTGTTTCCAGTTCTACGCCATTTTGCATAACCGTTTCATCGACGCTCCAAAGATACGACGCATTCTCCTTGCCGTTGTTTGTGAAGTCCAGTGTCAGAACGATCGCGTCATTTCCGTCCGAATCTTCCATGATGCACGCGCCCTTGTAGAGCAGCTCATAGTCACCGAGCTTGATCAAATTGGAGTCTTTCGCCTTATCTTTGCCGCAGGCGGTGAGGCTGCTGAGCAGCATCAGCACTGCAAGAAGCAGGCATAGAAGCTTGGTCTTCGTCTGTTTCATAATTCCCTCCCAATATCCTTCAGGGATGCACAAATCTGCCGATCAACAGAAAATAACATATCATTCCGGCAAAAACAGCGGTGCATCCCTGAGACATGTTGCTTTCCTTATTTCTTTTCGCGCTGGATAAGATTTCCATCCTTGTCGGTGAACTTGCCGCAAAGAATCTTGATAAAGTCGACAAGGTACCCGATGCCGAACAGACCTGCCGTCAGCGTATAAAGAATACCCGTGCCGATCTTGCCGACATAGTAGCGGTGGACGCCAAGCCCGCCAAGGAAGAGGCAGAGCAGGAACGTTGTCATCCAGTCCTTCGTTTCGACCGGAACCTCCGGCGCGACATAGTCCTCTACTTCCTCACCGTTCAAAATCTTCTTCACGGTTTCAGTCACGGTGTCGATATAGGCGCCACGCTCCGTTGCAAGGCCGACTGTCGCACCCTTGAGGCCCTTGCGCAATGCACTGTTCTTATCAACGCGCATACCGCCAACCGACATCTTGGACTCCGTAATGACCGGCTGGATCCGGATGTGTGTGCCGTCCTTGAGGAAAAGCCAGAGGCCAACGTCCACATTCGGTTCTTTCTCGAACGAGATGCGTTGCCCGGGAATGCCGCCCTTGATCTGGAACGGCATCTGGAACGCTGCCTTGCGGGCATTGAGCTTCTCCATGATCTCTTCCAGTGTGGTGGAATAGGAAAGATCAAATTCACGGGGACTGGTCGCGAATGCGACATCTTTCATGCTGCCAGTAAGGTTATCCATAATGTTTTCTCCTTTCTAAAGTCCGGTGGGTGGCTGATACGTATTGTGCTTCTATGCGGTTTATTTTTTCGTAAAAGTGCCGCTGATGCCGTAGCCGGAGTTCTCATTCATGGTAAGGCTGCTGCCATCCACGGAGAACGTGTAAGTAGACGGTTCGCTCCAAGCCTCCAGCGTTACCGTAAGCTGGTCGCCGTCAATGGTATAGGTGCCATTCTGCTTCATGTACGCATTCTCCATGGTGCATTTGCCTTTTCCGTTGAACGTCCATGTGATCACACCGTCATCTCCGAGATCAGCAGACCATGTTCCGGCCAGCGCATCCTTACTGCCGCAGGCGGCAAGCGTCAGGAGTGCAGCTGCAATCAGGAGTAATGCTACATACTTTCTCATTTTTAAGTCCTTCTTTCTAAATCGTCGTTTGATGGATGGTTCAGCCGTTCACCGCGCCGCCGCAGTATTCACAGCAGCCGCTTGCATCCGGCGTGGTGGTTGCGCCGCAGTAGGGGCAGGTGACTGCCGCTTTGGGCGCGGCTGCCTGCTCGATCTTCTCACGCACATCTTTTCGTACCTGCGTCAGCGCCTGACGGATCTCCTCGCCGAGCTTTTTGCAGTTGCGGTACTCGACGTTGGTTTCGGGGTTGCATCTTGCCGGCATGCCCGGGCGTGCCGAGGGCGGCGTAATGTCTATAGAGCTGGAGTTGACCTGAAAGCGCATTTCGTTGAAGTAGGGGTTGTTGACGAATATGGTGATGTAGAAATCATAAGAGTATTCATAGCGCGGCGGATTGTAGCTGACCTCCTTGCCGTCCTTATCCTCGCGCTTGAGTTCCGAACGGCTCTCGTCAATATCAAGATTGCAGCCGGTCACGTCTGCAAAGTCCAGAACATCCGGGTTTGCCTCCTGCAGATCTCTTGCTCTTGTTACCATAAACTTTCCCGCGTCCTCGTCCAGAAGCACCTTGGTGTTCGTACCGAGCGTCCGGGTGGTGTGGAACGCCGCAACCTTCTGCCGGTTTTCCTCACGGTAGGCAAGCTGCGCCTTGATCTCCTCGACGGTGCTGCTGCGCCGGTCAGAGAACCACGGCGAGAGCTTTTTGGCACAGTTTTTGCAGAGATTCCCGTTTTCCAGCTTGCGGTTGCCAAGTAAGCCGATCTTTTCTCCGCAAATATCGCAATATTTCTTATCGAACAGTCCCATATATGTACCAATCTCCTTTGTATCTGCTTCTCAAACTATGCGGCGTACTGTGCATCTGCCTTGGAATTGAGCACCGCGCCGTAGATGTACAAGGCCGGAACGGCCACGCCCGTCAGAACGCTTGTGACGTTAAACTCGCCGCCGTTGACCAGATTCATCACGATGCTCAAGACGCTGAATACAGCCACGATTGCGCCCCATACGATGAGCCCGCCTGCTTTTTCGCTGCGCTTGCTGTGCTTGACGCCTTTGATTCCGGCGATCAGCTGGCAAATCCCTCCGATCAGTGTCAGAAACAGCGCTGCCCAGTAGGCAAATGTCAGACCAGATGCTGCGCCGAGTCCTGCCGCCAGCGCACCCAGTCCGCCGACAAACACACCCGCTATGATGGAAAATACAGCGGCAATGATCATCAGAATGCCAGTGACCTTCAAAAACTTGTGTCCATTCATAATAATTCCTCCTCGTCTCCTTGTTGTTTGTTTTTATTATTCCGCAGGGCGTCTGGCTCCGCACTCTGCGCAAAATACGCTACTGCCATTCGGCATCCCGCACTCCGGACATTTCCATCCGCCGTCCGGCGCAGGTCTTGAGAAAATCCCGGCCTCTGTTTCCTCAGCAAACGCTGCCAGAAGGTTAAAGATGCTCTGTGCGCCCGCGCCACAGTAGTTGTTCGTGAAAACCTCGCCGCCGTCCTGCCATGTCGCGGCAATGCAGCTGTCCGCAACACCATCCGGGCAGACGCCGGGGGAAACCGGAAGCTCCAGCGCGCGAAGCTCTTGTCCGATGCTGCTAAAATACGCCTGCGCCTTCTCCGGCTCGACGGCGATGTTCTGCCTGAAAATAGGCTTACCGTCGCCATCCTGATACCGATAGGAGAAAAGCATCTGCTTCTCCGCTCGGGATGGCAGCGTCCGCTCGTCGAGAAGGAAGCTGAAGCAGTCACGCGCAGACGAGGCGTTTTGCTCCCAGTAAATTCCGACCAACTCTGCTGTTTCGCGCACCTCACGCTGCTCTGTTTCAAGCGTGGATGCAGCATACGCTTCCTCGGCAATACCCAGAACCAAGGCCTCCAGTGCCTCCGCATGGCTGCCGCTGAGCGTTTGGGTCTTACTCCCGTCATCGGTGCGCCAAACGACCCGGATCTCACTGTCGGTTTCATCTGCGGTATCGGAAGACGGCTTTCGGTATTCGGGCAGATCCGACTCTGCCAGCATATTCTGAAGCGCAAACCACTGTAGCCACGTTAGCTGCCATGGAACCGGGTTGGAAAACGCATCCATCCTGCTTTCTCTTACCTCATCGCCGCCCGATTGACTTGGAAACCAGCCGGCCAGCAGAGGCATATCGTTCTCCATGTAAAATTTCAGTGAAAAGCAGCTGTAGTAATTCCTGTGGTTCTGCCGCCACTCAAATTCCACCAGTTCCTTGCCTGCTCTGTATGCATCCGGATTCTCCATTCTGCCTCCATCTTGAATCCGGCTTCCGATAAAAAACCTGTACAGCAAAACGCCTGCCAGTGTGATAACTGCAATCACCAGCACGACAATCAGAGCAATTTTCAGTGCTTTTCTCACTTCAAATCGCCGTCGTCAAACGGATCGCCGCATTCGGGGCAGAACTTCGGCGGATGCGCCGGATCAGCCGGCTCCCAGCCGCACTTGTCGCATTTGTACTGCGGAACACCGGCCGGCTTCGGTTTGCCGCATTCGGCGCAGAACTTGCCCTTATTCACCGCACCGCAGCTGCACGTCCAGCCGTCTGCCTGCGCTTCTGGCTTTTTTGTGCCGCATTCGGGGCAGAACTTTCCGGTTGCCGTCGCGCCGCACTGCGGGCATTTCCAGCTTCCTGCCGCCGGCTTGGGTTCCGGCTTTTTGGAGCCGCAGTTCGGGCAGAAATTGCCGGTGATACCGCTTTGTCCGCAGCTGCACGTCCAGCCGTTCGCGGGCGCTGCCGGTGCTGCGGGAGCCGGCTGCTGTGCTTGCTGCTGCGCACCCATCTGATAGAGATTCTGCGCGTTCATACCGCCCATCTGGCCCGCCATGTTCATGCCCATGAACGCCATTGCAGGACCCGCGCCCTGATTGGCCGCCGCAGATTGCATCGCGGAAGCCTGTGCGCCAACGAGGTGCGCCGCCGCTCTCGTCGGATCCATGAACGCTGCGTTGCGCTGCAGCTCCTTGATCATCTTCTCATCTTCCTCGCTCGCCTTGACCGACGAAACGCCGAAGGAAACAATCTCAAGCCCACGCAGGTTGCGCCATTTTCCGGAGAGGACTTCGTTCAACGCCTCAGCCAGCTCCATTGTATGGCCGGGTAGCGCAGAATAGCGGATGCCCATGTCGGAAATCTTCGCAAACGCGGGCTGAAGCGCGGTAAGCAACTCGGTCTTGAGCTGACCGTCGAGGCGGTCTCTTGTGTAGTCCTCGCCCACATTGCCGCAGACGTTCGTGTAGAACAAAATCGGGTCGCAGATGCGGTAGCTGTATTCGCCGAAGCAGCGAATGGCAATGTCGATGTCAATGCCTGCCCGCTGGTCAACAACGCGGAACGGGACCGGCGACGGCGTGCCGTATTTGTTGCCGATGAGCTCCTTGGTATTAAAATAGTACACGCGCTGATCCTTGGGCGGCTCGCCGCCGAAAGTGAAGCGCTTTCCGATGTTCTTGAACGTGTCGAGGATACTGGTTCCCAACTCACCGGAGAAGATCGACGGCTCGGTCGAGGAATCGTAGACAAACTCGCCCGGTTCGGCGCACAGCTCCGTGACCTTGCCCTGATCGACGATGATCATGCACTGGCCGTCAGCCACCGCGATGACCGAGCCGTTGGAAATGATGTTCTCGCTGCCCTTGTAGTTGCTGCTGCGCCCGGAAACGCGGTGCAGACCCTTGACCGCCATCACGTTCTCCGGAATGGATTCACAGTAAAAATACTCCTTCCACTGATCGGCCATCACGCCGCCAGCCGCGCCCAATGCTGCTTTAATGAGTCCCATTTTCTGTTCTCCC
>ERZ780177.3159-NODE-3159-length-12687-cov-2.322989_pt1 | contig 12687 bp, 8 predicted proteins | sample MGYA00510973_ERZ780177 | MGnify/ENA primary metagenome ERZ780177 (study PRJEB29588, sample SAMEA2144396) | human gut metagenome | biome: human gut; feature: human-associated habitat; material: faeces | place: Denmark | collected 2008/2010 ...
GCCGGCTTGATCCCTTATGCAACGAACTTGCATACCGGCTTTAATGCTAACATAAGATAATGATAATCTGCCTTCCGGATACTTGGTTGCATTGATTGTACTCATTAATCCAAAGAACTGTATATTGGTTAGTAGGCCGCTGGTACTATTGTATATGGGTTTGTAGGCGGTCGAAGTCATGAGATAATTCATTGCCGGTTTTCCATGCCACGCAGCTTGAATCTTGGCGTCATCTGCTATTGCAGTTTTTTGGTAGCTGCCGGCGCCTGTAAGACTTGTTGCCATACGAACACCGGAGAATTGGTAATTGAATCCTGCATCCATCAGTGATGATATTTTGGCTCCATCATAAGCTGTATCATAAAAAAGAGCTTTATCACCATCAGCCGGTACCTTGCCGTCGGCATCATTCGTTGTTTTTCCTACCAGATTAAAGTACTCCAGACGTGTCGGTATGTGCCATCCTTTCGGGCAGATTCCTTGTGCTCCTTCAAAGGAGGTCAGATTACTATCAGTAATTTCTTTACCACCCAGTGCAGCCTGGAAATCATATAGATAACCTAATTCTTTTATGGCACTTTCTTTTGTTGTAGCTACGGTTGCACCGTCGGCTGTGATTTCATACGGATACCAAACATGGCTATCAGCAGTTGGATCACTTGAAGGAGTATACCCTTTCGGTAAATAAATAAGCGGTTCAGCCATCCATGTCGTACCGTTTGAGAGAGTTACAGTCTTATATTTTACATTATCATACAGGAAATAGTTCTGATCGAGATGTTCCTCGAAAGGAATCTCATTATCAGCTCCAATTTCACCCTCATCTGTCCAGTTTTCAATGTCACCACTAAGTTTGACTTCTATATCGTCAGGTAACACGCGAATGTTCACACTGTATTGTCCTCCTTGTGCCAAAGTGGTAGATGTGAGCTTCTGTGACAAGGTCTTGCCGTCAGATGTTGCTACTTCAAGCGTCAAGGCTACTGTTTGGGGAACGATAATGGCGCGGTATGTCTCATTCGCTTTAACGGCTTGTGCAACAATGCTTGTTGCGGAGGCGTTTGCATCAGCAGTCACTGTGAGAGCACTCAAATCAAGAGTTGCAGTCGGGATGGAACCTTTCAATGCGATAGACGAGATGTTAGCTTCTACTTCCTTTGTTACATTAATCACTAATTTAGTAAACATGTGTTTGAAGTTCATGCTTATAACGTTGGTAGTCGGAAGTACATCCGATTTCTTTGCTGCCATAAAATCTGACGCTCCATATCCACTAGTCTGATCGGTTTCAACAGTAAATGAAGCCGGAGTATTACCCTCCTTATAGGGATAATAGGCTACTATTTGCGATTTGTCATTTCCTTCCGGGTACCAGAGTAAATCGCCTGCAAATACTCCGTCATTGTATGTCATCTGTTTATTCTCTGCATATACGAAGTCACCGTTTTGGGTGATTGTAACACCGATTTTATCTCCGGTCTCAAAGTTAACTTCCGTAGCACGTGTAATAATAGGAGAGATAGTAATGCGACTGTTTGCAGGAGTCGTAGCTTCGTTCTCTTCCTGTTGGCAAGATACCAAAAGCGCTGCTGCGAAGATAAATGTCAAACTCTTTTTCATTGCTTAATAATTTAGTTTATTTATATTCATTGTTTTCAAAAAGTATATCCTAATTTGATAGTCTCGTTCCAACGGTTCGAACCATCTATATATTGCAGGTTGAAACCGTGCGTATAACTACCTTCTACTTCCGCATAAATTCCATAGTTGAAATGATAGCGCAATCCGAGATGAAATGTCGCTTGTGGGGCGGTTGCATATTCATTTTTCAGATTGTAATAATCAGTCAGCCGATAAGGCGGATCACCCGGTTCCGTATCTGTTGCCGTAGTCCTGTTTTTCTCGGTAAAGTTTCCTATGGCAAAGGATGCAGCCGCTTTCAGGTCGAGTTTCCCTAGATGAAATACGCTGGAGATATAAGTCTGGCTACAAATCATCTTTTCCGAAACCACATAAGGATACATCTGTGTGGTCAGTCGTCTGAATGTTGATATATTCGTTCCCAGGCGAAGTTCCGTGCGGGGACTAATCAATTCATATTCGGGATTAGCAGAGAAAACATCCTGCTCAAAAATACGATTGGAACCGTGTACGTGAGTGGTCGTTATCCCGTTCACAGTTTCTTTGGTTATCACATTTTCGTTGTTGACCAGATGTGACCATTGCAAGTTCAGTCGCAGAAAATGCTCTTTCTTTCCCTGTTTGAAATGATAACTCAAATGGGAGGTAATTCGGTGGGTTGGAAATTTAAACCAGATAGCATCTCTTTCACCGGCAGAACCTGAAGAATATGTGTATTCTGCATCTCCGTAAAATCCTTTCCATTGAAGTTGCACGGCTACCCCGTTCGACAATTCTTTGATGGGGAAACCGTTGACACCCGATTCACTAAGATGGATTCCACTCCCGTCCCATGCCTCGTAAGCTCCATACATAAGTCCTTTATCCAGAAAAGCATTGTAAGAGTTTTCGGCTGTACCGATGACTTCTGCTTTTACTGATTCGCTATTTTTGCCGAGAATATAGGAAAAGCCGATCGCCATATCTCCCAAATGATACATGATGCTGGGGGCTATTTTCAAATCCAGTCGGTAATTGGTATGCCGCAAGTCCTTTCGTTTGGAATAGTTGGAAGCGGCAAAGTCTATCTTTCCTCCTAATCGCCAGTTGGGTGAAATATCAGTTGCAATACCACCCATGAAAGTGTAAGTTTGCAAGTCTTTACGTCCGGGTGTGAACTCCAGGAGGTCTACGGGATAAAATCCTGGGTGGATAAACATCGAACCGCTCATATCCTTGCCTGAAGTATGATCGAATGAGAACGAACCCGTCAGTGAATAACCTTTCAGATGAGTGATGGACTTTGCTACCGCTCCGGCACTCCATGCTTCTTTTGCTTCGTAATAGTTGCGGAAATCACCGTGGTTATTCTTTCCGTACAGTTCGGCATAGGAAGCAGAAATACTGTCCATCATGATACCTGTGACATTTGTCCCGGCATTCCAGGAGTTACGCCGTTCGATGATGTCATAAGTCTGCGCCGAAACTCCGGATGTCAGACATAGGATCCAAAGGCCTGTTATATATATTTTCTTCATCTCACTCATGCAAAGATTGTTTTTCCCGTTCATAAAAATCGGTAGAAGAGTTGTTTGTATCTACCAGTACTTCGTAACCCGCTTCCTGTGTCGCTTCTTCATCCACATGACGGTATAAACTGCGTCCGTTGTATGTGGCACTTTGAGTGACATATCCCGCATCGATGGATGGAGAAATACGCTTTTTATTGTTGGAAGAACCGCCATAATATACTTCCGTGCCATCAATCATCCAGTCAAGTGGTATCGCTATCACCTGATCCGTAGTGCTTCCCGGTTTTTGTATGACGCTTCCCTCTTTTAGAACGAAGTCCTGTATCGTGGTATCCTTGGCTTTAAAAATAACCGCGGCAGGAGAAAATATCGAGAATGAATAGGCGTTCGCCTGACCAGTCTTCAACACTACGTTCAGGTAATGATCCGGTGTGATCTGGTCGCCCGGAGCCGGATGATACTGTGTGTTCGGAAAATAAACATTATTATAGCATACAAAATATCCGGGTTTGTTCAGGTTGACAGATTGCGGATATTGTGCCGCATGGTCAACCGCTCCGTTGATGGCAATCACTGCATCTTCTCCCGGCTGAAGCGGGAACGTTTTACCGGTACCGCCAAATTGCCAGATACACTGAACGATGGGAGCAAAGTCCTTGAAGATGGTTGCTCCGGTTACTTCATCCTGTGTCACCCATACATTAGTGGCTTGTGAATTGTAAGGGTCGAGTGCTCCGAAGCATAAACTATCCAGATATTGCACTTCCGAGTCGTTATTATGCAGGATAATGTACTTGTCGGACTGATAATTTCCTTCCAGCGGTAACTTTGTGCATCCTCCGCAGTAAATCTCTTTAATAATGATCGTCCCGGCCTTGGAATGAATGAGCGGGAGATTAAGAGACATGTCTCCGCTGGTTAGTTTGACATTATCAGCTAATCCGTTGAAAATATCCTTTCCGCCTTTGTCGCTGACTTGTACGCGGTATATACCTTTGGTCAAAGAGAATTGCGCCACTCCATTCTTGTCGGTTTTAGCCTTGTAAGAATTTCCACGGTCGACATCTTCAATCTTTACGGTCACTCCTTCCCGGAGATGATCCGTGTATCCGTCCGGATATACGGCAGTAACCTGCAGGCTGTGCAACTGGTTGTCATACGGATTCTCTTTATCGATATCTGTGCATCCCGCAAAGATGCCAGTCACTGTTAGTAATAATATGTAGATGAATTGTTTCATATAGTTAGAATTTGATACGGCAAGTAAGTCCATAATAGAAATCCGGGGTGAAGAGAGCGCTTACACCCGTTGCATGAGATTTTACATAAGGCCGTGAGTTGGTGAAATTAATCGCATTGAGAGAAAGAGATACATAGTCTCCAATCTCTTTGGTGATATTGATATTGGCAGAAAAATAAGGATCATATCCGTCTGCTGCAAATGTATAGGCATTGCCCGATTTGCGTATCAGGTAGGAGAATTCCGGATTCGCGGCTTCCGCTGATGTGAAAGGATGCATCTCATTATTCAGGTCGAGGTATGCTACCGGCCAGATAGCGGTATAAGAGTTACCGTCATAGATACTTCCCCCGGTTTGGGTATTACTGCTTTCGCTCACATTGAAAGCATATTCTTTTCCTTGATACTCGGAGATGTTCTGCGAACGCTTCACAAGCGAAGCTTCCAGTCGGCACGAGATAATCAGTCTGGCTTTCGGAATACGGGTGATGGCTGTGATATTGGCATCCAGCGAGTGGGTACGCTTGCCGTTGGCAGTAGTCGATAAGTTGTCGCCGTTGGCGTAGATACCTACATATTGGTAAGAACGATTGGCAAGACTGGTGTGCGACCATCCATTCTGATAATAATACGATAAAGAGTTGTCGATGTATTTCGTATAAGTATAAGCGGCATCTACCCGGAATTGCGTGCGAATCGGAGTAATTTCCGGGAAATCAACAATCATTTCCGCTCCGCGACGAATCACGTCCATTCCATTGTCGGGAGAAGTTGACTTTACAAAAGTCTGGTCGGTCACTTTGACATCCATAGGAGTCCAGTAACTGGATGCATTGTCGCGTATGTAAACCATCCCTGTCTGGTTATCTACATTGATTTGCGGGTTAGTCGGCATCGTGAATCCATCCGGCAATTGGAGCACATCATAGGAGAACGGAGTATAAGTACTTGCGTATTTATACGGCAGATTGGTACGGTTGAAATAACCGACTAATGAAATTCTGGTACGGGCAATGTTGACGTCCAGACCGATTTCTGCGTTCTGATTCCGTTGCCAGCGTAGGTTTTCATTGTGCAATAACGTGTAGGGCTGACTATAATATATATAAGATGATTCAATCTTATTATAGGAAAAGCCGAAGGTCTGTATGTCCCGATATTCCTGTTTGGGATACAAGGTGTAGAAAGAGGGCAGCTTTTCGGTAATTCCCCAACCGCCACGGATAGCGATATGTTCGTTCAACTGCCATCTGGCATTGAAACGTGGTGAAAGAGTATTCAGGTCCTTATATTTCGTTCCCTTGATAAACAAATGTTCCCAACGTACCCCTGCCATCAGTCTAAGCATGGTATTTCCCACAGGAAATGACAGACTTTCTTCTGCATAAAGCGAAACATTATGCATATATGGATAAGTAGTGTAAGGACGGGGACGATAACCGTTTGGAGCCAATGATGGGTCTTTGTAATATTCTCCTTCACCCACATTGCCTGTTGCTTTCCATTGAACACCCGCTTTCAGGTTGCTGTTTACAGTCTTAAATCGTCTGTTCCATTCATATTTTAACGATGCGGCATAATCCAGTTCTTTGGAGTCGATGATTTGGTCGGCAAAGTAAGTATATGGCAGTTTGTTTGCCATAAAATATCCTTCCTCTGTGGCATGAACAGCCGGTTGCTCCGATGCATAGGAGTAGAACGTATGCGCGTGGGAGTTGTTATCATTGTAGTATATCGATGCGTCGAACTTGAGGTTGGTTATCCACGATTTGTTGAGCAGCCAGGCCAGTGAAGTGTTTGTCCGGAATACGTTATCTCTCACTTTGTTGTATTCTCCCGAATAGGCATCAGGATCATCTTTGGTATTCATTCCTCCGATATTGCCTGTAACACCGATGTCGAATCTTAATACGTTGCGGAACGTGTTGCTATATCCGGCAGAGAATCCTCTTCTTGTATAAGAAGAATAGGGAGATACCAACTTTTGAGTAGCCTTGGTCCACTCACCGTTTATGTTGATGACACCTTTATTGTTTCCTAAATCCAATCCTTTAGCAAATGAAACCTGTTCGGTGCGAGGATTGATAGACAGCAATATGTTCCAGGGTGTTTTCCCTTTCCGGGTGTGAATCTTGACCATACCACTATTCAAGTCTCCATATTCTGCCGAAGGCACTCCGGTGATGACTTCCACCGATTCAATATCTGCAACAGTGATATTCCGGGTATCCACTCCGTTCATATTGCCAAACGAACCATTGTTTCCAATACGAACTCCATCCACTTCTACGGCTGCATGGGCGTCTGCATCTTTCTGCTGGCCATGGCCGTGCGTCCCTTCATGTGGCACATGGGACAGTCGCCCGAGGTTGTCCGGCAGGCCGTGCCGTACTTCGGCTATGTGGCCGTTTCGGTCATCCCATTCATGGTGTTCGCATCCTTTAAGCAGTTCCTCGAAGGGGTGGGCAACACCAAGGTGGCGATGGCGATAATCATCACTTCCAACGCCATCAATGTCGTCTTTAACTGGCTGTTCATCTACGGTCATTGGGGGTTTCCCGAGATGGGTGCCGCAGGGGCCGGACTTGCGACACTGATTTCCCGTGTATTGACACCCGTTCTCATCATCGTCTATTTTTATCGCCGCGACAGTTTCTACCGCTATTTCAGATTGTTCCGCAGAGAGAATTTCTCATGGGAGATGATACGTTCCCTTATCCGCGTGGGGGCGCCGATATCGCTCCAGATGTTCATGGAGGGCAGTGCCTTTGCCCTGACGGGCATCATGATGGGATGGGTGGGAACGGTGGAGATGGCCGGCAACCAGATAGCTTCGGTGATTTCCAATTTCGCCTTCATGATAATCCTGGGAATCGGTTCTGCCGTCACGATATGCGTCAGCCATGCCTACGGCCAGCGCGACTGGTGCGAGATAAGGCGCTATGCGGGGACGGCATACCGACTGGGTCTGATGTGGAACGCCGTGACGGCGCTGCTGTTCATTTCGCTGCGGCGCTATATTCCGATGCTCTTCACCTCCGACCCGGAAGTGATAGAGATGGCGGCCCGTTTTTTGGTGTTCGTCGCCGTGTTCCAGATATCGGACGGCCTGCAGGCGAGTTCGGTCGCCATTCTGCGCGGTATTCAGGACGTAAAGAGCATCATGTGGATATCATTCATCTCCTACATCGTCATCAGCCTGCCGATAGGGTACTGCCTCGCGTTCGGTACGGAGGTCGGTGCTTCGGGATTGTGGATGGGGCTCATCATAGGCCTGGCAGTCGCTGCGGTACTTTACAATGCCCGTTACCGGAAGCAGATGAAGCGCAGTGCGTCCGTTGTGCATGCGGAATAAAAACAGCATGGAAAAAGGGGCTCGGCAGCGGTATTTATCCGCAGTCTGAGTATCTTTGTAAAATACGGGGAAGGGTGTGCGGCTCCCCGGCGGCTTAGCCGTATATCCGCTTTTCATACGTTTGACAAATACGGAACGACAAATGGAACTGTTTCAAGATAAGAAAGATAAAAAGGACTGTACGCTCGATATGGGCAGGGGCTGCGAATTTTGCGGCTGTGGAGGCGAGGAGCTCTCCGCCGGCGTATGCGAGGGCTGCTTCAAACTGCATGTGACCGACTGGCTGAAAGATTACCCCGACACGCTGCCCGGCGACATATACGAGGTGCGGTTCAAGAATACCCGCAGAGGATACTACCAGAATGTCAACGGTCTCTCTCTGAAAGAGGGCGACATCGTGGCCGTAGAAGCAACACCGGGACATGACATCGGTGTGGTGACCCTAACCGGACGCCTTGTTCCGCTACAAATGCGAAAAGCTAACATCAAATCTGAGGCTGATATCAAACGCATCTACCGTAAAGCCAAACAGGTAGATATGGACAAATACAATGAAGCCAAAGGACGCGAACATAACACCATGATACGCGCCCGACAGATTGCCCTCAACCTGAATCTCAACATGAAAATCGGTGATGTGGAATATCAGGGAGACGGCAACAAGGCTATTTTCTATTATATTGCCGACGAGCGTGTAGACTTCCGTCAGCTGATTAAGGTATTGGCAGATGCTTTCCATGTCCGCATTGAAATGAAGCAGATTGGTGCACGCCAAGAGGCCGGACGAATCGGTGGTATTGGTCCTTGTGGACGCGAGCTCTGCTGTGCCACCTGGATGACTTCTTTCGTGTCAGTATCCACAAGCGCCGCCCGTTATCAGGATATTTCTCTCAATCCGCAAAAACTGGACAATGTGCCAAACTGAAATGCTGTCTCAACTATGAAGTGGACTGCTATGTGGAAGCTCAGAAACGTCTTCCTTCCAGGGAGATCGAGTTGGAAACCAAAGACGGTACTTTCTATTTCTTCAAGGCAGATATTCTAAGCAATCAGATAACCTACTCTACCGACAAAAACATTCCTGCCAATCTGGTAACAATCAGTGGTAAGCGTGCATTTGAAATCATCGGTATGAACAAACGGGGTACTAAGCCAGAAAGTCTTGTAGAAGAAGCACGCCAAGTGGAACCCAAGAAGCCGATAGATTTGTTGGAACAGGAAAGCTTAACCCGCTTTGACCGTAGTCGTAAAGGTAAAAATGGCGGAGAAAATAACGGTGGCGGGAATGGAAACAGCGGTAATAACAACCGCAAGAAAAAGAAAAAAGGAAATCCGAATCAACCTGGAGATCAACAATCCAGACCACGCCCACAAGGTGAACCACGCCCACAAGGTACTCCCAGACCACAAGGTACTCCCAGACCACAAGGCGAGCAACCAAGGCAACAGGGGAACCAACCCAGACAACAAGGCGATCAGGTCAGACGCAACAAGCAAAAAAATCGTGAACGAGGAGATGGACAACGTGTTGATAGAGGTCCCAGACCCAACAATCCACCCAGACCACAAGGAGAGAAACCAGCCGGAAATGAAAAACCAGCCCAAGAATAAAACATCTCTCCTGAAGAGTTTAATACTGCTGTTCATCGCAAGCTTCTACACAGCCTGCGATGAACAGACTGTATATCATTCTTTTCAATCCCTGCCAACGGAAGGCTGGCAACGGAATGACACACTATTCTTCAATGTTTCGGTTGCAGACTCCGCTACACTCTACAATGTATCCGTAGAAGTGAGAAACCGGAACAATTATCCATATCAGAATTTGCCCTTACTCATCTACTATGACAGTCCGGAAGTCCCAAATATCAAGCGGGATACATTGGAGCTGCGACTTGCTGACAATGCAGGTATTTGGTTAGGAGATGGCTGGGGTGGGTTATATCAATCAACTCTCCCAGCAGGCTTCATCCGTATTGGAAAAGCCGGGGAATACCGCTTCAAAATTATACACCTTCTACCGGACGAAGTTCTTCCCGGTATCAATGATGTAGGAATCAAATTAAAACGCTGACAGTCTCTTTTTACGTCCTGCATCAATCCGCAGGAAGATGAACAGCAAGATGGTGAATCCCCAAAGCGAAGAACCGCCATAACTAAAGAATGGCAACGGAATACCAATCACAGGTGTCAATCCCAGCACCATGCCTACATTAATAAATAAGTGGAACAGGAATATACTAACGACCGAGTACCCATAGACTCGACCAAAAGTAGACGGTTGCCGCTCCGCCACAGCAATCAGACGGAGTATTAATATAAGAAATAAGAGTAGCACGGCAGTAGAACCTATAAATCCTTCTTCTTCACCTACCGTACAGAAAATAAAGTCCGTATCTTGTTCGGGTACATATTTCAGCTTAGTCTGAGTACCGTTTAGGAATCCCTTTCCTGTCAGGCCACCGGAACCGATAGCTATCTTCGACTGGTTGACATTGTATCCGGCACCAGCCAGATCTTCTTCCATGCCTAATACCACCTTGATACGTATCTGCTGGTGAGGCTCCAATACTTTATTAAAGAAGTAATCACTGGAATATAAGAAACCGATAGAACCGATAGCAAACATACCTATCAGGAAATAACTAAGATGACGCTCACTTAACGAAAGGAAAATAAGGTATCCAACTACCAGCACACACAGTCCCCATTGCACCCAAACCAAATTAAACGGAGTCACATATTCCGATATAAAATAAGCGATTAACAACACTCCAATGGTAACTAACAATATATTGCGTACCGGCTCCCATTTCTTCTTATAAACCCACACCATTCCTGCCGCAGACAGCAAGACCATCGAGAGCACAGCAAACTCCCCTATCGGCGTCGGCGTATCGGCAATAAACACCTGATCAAAACGAATACCTACCACAAAGTAAACTACCGCGCACAACCCGGAAAACAGAACTACACCCGGCATCCCCTCCCGATACAGAACCAAAAAGAAAGCAGTATATACCAACGCTGAACCCGTCTCCCGCTGCAAGATAATAAGTATCATCGGGAACAGAATAAGAAAAACCATCATCAGGATATTCTTCCAGTTCTTCATGGTGAACGAATAGGAATTCATATACTTGGCAAGCGCCAGTGCCGTAGCAAACTTGGCAAATTCCGCCGGCTGCAAACTTACCGGTCCCATGACCAGCCACGACCTCGAGCCCTTCGTATCAGGAGCTATAAAGATAGTGACCACAAGCAATATGGCAAGTGCTATATAAATCAGATAGGCAAACATATCATAAACGCTGTCTTCAAGCATCAACAGCACAAACCCCAATCCGAAAGAGCAAATGATCCAAACCAATTGCTTACCTGCACGAGTGGAGAAATCCCAGAAGTCACGGTCGCCATAATCATAGCTTGCCCCGCAAACGCTGAACCAACCGAATGCAATCAGAATCAAGTAAACACAGATCGTTACCCAATCCAGTGATTTCCATATACTATCTCTCCTCGTCACCATACATTATCACACGATTACTCATTTCTTCCGCTCTTTCTTCGCTGGCAGGCGAAAGTTTTCCATTCAAATACTGTTCCATCATTAAAGCACCATAAGGTACTCCATAGGTTGCACCCCAACCACCATTCTCCACATAAACGGCAATAGCGATCTTCGGCTTGTCCATCGGGGCAAAACCTATAAATGCAGATGTCCGCGATTCTGTGCCGTACCCGTCTTTCCACAGACTTCTACACCCGGCAGTATGGTTCCGGCTATACGGCAAGTAGCACTTCCGGTAACTCCCGTAACAGCCGCCCGCATACCTTCTACAATTTCTTCATAATAAGAACGATCAATAGAAGTGTAACGACGCTCCCGATAGGTACTATCCAATTCTGCATCTTGAATATCCTTCACAATATGCGGAGTCACAAAATAACCACGATTGGCAATGGTAGCCGCTAAGTTTGCCATTTGCAAAGGTGTACTTAAAACTTCACCCTGACCGATAGAAATACTGATTACCGTCAATCCATTCCATGATCCACGATAGGCCTTATCATAAACACCTGCATTAGGAATAAATCCACGTTTCTCACCTGGCAAATCCGTTCCCAGCTTATAACCAAATCCTTGAGAAACCATGTGATCTTTCCATACAGTAAGCGCATTCTGTGGTGAACCGTATTTCTTATCACCAAACATGCGATAAAGCCCCCAACAAAAATAAGCATTACACGAAGTGGCAATAGCAGGTATCAGCGGAAGAGGTGATCCATGCCCGTGGCATCCCACACGCAGACCTCCATAAATGAATCCGTGAGAACAAGGAAACGATGTGGATGGCTGTATAATACCTTCCTGTAAGAATGTCAGCGCCTGCGCTGTTTTGAAAGTAGACCCCGGAGGATAGACACCCATAATAGCACGATTCAGCAAAGGTTTCTGCTTATCTCTCTGCAGCATATTATGATTTTTACCACGTTGGCGGCCAATCATCAAGTGCGGATCAAAGTTCGGAGCAGACACCAGACAAAGGATCTCCCCCGTTTCCGGCTCAATAGCCACAATTGCACCGATTTTATTTTTCATCAGACGCTCACCTAACATCTGCAAATCAATATCCAACCCTAATTTCAGGTTCTTACCCGGTATGGATGGGCGGTCTAGTTTCCCATCCATATAGTGGCCCTGAATACGTCCGTGCGCATCACGAAGCAAAACCTCTACTCCTTTTTCGCCACGCAGGTATTTCTCGTATGACTTTTCTATACCTTGCTTACCCACATAATCACCGCGAATGTAATAGTCGTCAGCCTCAATATCTCTCATTGAAACCTCACCGATATCTCCCAAAGCATGTCCGGCAGAATTATAAGTGTATTGCCGTAGATGGTAAACCTCTGTTGGAAATCATCGGCACACCTGC
>ERZ780177.3161-NODE-3161-length-12680-cov-2.723564_pt1 | contig 12680 bp, 7 predicted proteins | sample MGYA00510973_ERZ780177 | MGnify/ENA primary metagenome ERZ780177 (study PRJEB29588, sample SAMEA2144396) | human gut metagenome | biome: human gut; feature: human-associated habitat; material: faeces | place: Denmark | collected 2008/2010 ...
TCGAAAATATCTCTATTATATGGAAAACTATGATATTTCGACGGGAACGTCCAGACTCTACCGGTGTGAATATCAGAAGTTGTCCAAAAAAGAAGAAAAAAATGAGAAATACAAAACAAAAGTTGCGGCAAATGTCAGAGTTTTTTATCCGCTGGAAGACGGAAAACTCCTTTATATCGACAAGGATTCCGAGCTGTTTTGTTATGACGGGGAAGTATCTGTGAAGATTGCAGATTCACTGCAGGGATATTATCAGCTCAAAGACGGAACGGGACTCGTTTATACGAAGGGAAACGCTGACGAAGGATTTGATGTCTGTGGCGTAAGCTATAACAATCCAACGGAAGAAGTATTTCTGGCGGATGGGATGACCGATGTTATGCTGGCAGATGATCAGGAGCATATTTTGTGCAGACGATATGACGGTCAGTCAGAGGATGATCAGCTTGTTTTTCTAACATCTTTTGAGGAAGAGACAAAAGAGCTGGGAACACCAGTCAGTGATATGTATGCATGGGAAAATGGCGCGGTTTATTACTTTGCTTCCGGCGAGAATACAGAATGTGAACTGGAAGACTTCGTGATTGACAGCAGAGGAAACACGGAACAGTGGCAGGAATTACAAAAAGAAGCGGAATCATATCATCCTGTTCCAACGGAGTGTCAAAGTCTTTATGAATATAAAGATGGTGAAATAAAACAGATTACAGCCAATGACATTAATAATGGCGGACTTTATAGGGGAAATAGCGTACTATACCTGGATGTAAAGAAAATGGAGCCGGTAGATTTAGCAGAAGTGAAGGATGCAGATTATATGATTGACCTTTTAGATCAGAGAATATATGAGCAGGGAATGTATGTTAAACCAACGAGCAGGAAGAATTCCATTCACATCATAGGAGAAGTTGCGAAAAAAATTGAAGACATAGATGAGGAAGGAGAAAACTTCTGGATCTATGCAAACGAAACAGATCTGTTCCTGGAAAGCGGATCTGATTTCTGGCACGCCGCAATCAAAAATGATGAAGTCAGCGATCTGGAAGAGATGCCGGAAGGCTATGTAAAATCTGTTACGCCAACAGAGATTTATTATACAAGCAATTTCTACACGGAAGGGGACAATGCGTACTACGATGTCAACGTGATAGAAAATGGAAAAAGCAGATGCCTTGCAAAAGAAGTGCTGGAAGACTATGTCAAGATTTACGAAGATGGAACAGTCATGGCTTACACGGATCGGAATTCCGATGGAGAATATGAACTTTCCATTTTTGATAAAAAAGGAAATAAGACAAAAATTGCAGATGGAGTCACGAAGGCGATTCGGGAAGAGGATGGAGATATTGTGTATGACAGCCGGCATGATCTGATGCTTTATCAAAAGGAAGAAAGTGAGCGGATTGGAATCGGTATAGTAGATTTCTGGTATGCGGATGAAATGAAAACGGAACAGAATTTCCGGCTGGACTGGTGAGAAGAGATCCCTATTACCTATTGTGGAAAGCAGAGTAGCAGTGTCCTTACAGAGTAAGAGAGTGCAAAAAATCTGGAAAATTATATTAGGACTCTATTCAGAAGTAAAGATACGATGAGAGAAAAAGGAGTAGAGAATATATGAAAAAAGCAGGAAGCCGAATTTTGATCATTACTTTTGGAATTATGGCGGCCATAGCAATTTTATATCCATGGAAGTTTGTTCCGGAATATGGAATACTCCAGATGACGGAATCAGGGGAAAAAGCTGGAAAAACAGCGGAAAGCCAGGAGTCCGATGAGGAATATATGCAGGTGGCAGATCGTGCAGTCGAAGCATTATTTACAGGAGATACCGATACGCTTCTGAGCCTGTTGCCGGAGCGGTATTTTGGCCAATATGGGGAAACGTTACAGTGGATCATAGAAAATGCAGTGGAAGAGGAACTTCAGAAACTGCAAGATGAAGTTGGGGATATACAAATTACCCATTGGCCAGTCAGATCAGAAAAACAGTCCGAAGGCAACATGGAAAAAATAAAAAGTCATTATGGAGAAGAAGGAGATACGGTCACCGATGCAAGAAATGTGTTTGTGGAAGTGAGTGCATCCGGCATAGAACCGGAAGAAATGGAGATAGCGGTTGTTGAAATTGACGGAAAATGGTATCTCGACTTTGAGGGTTGGGACGATGGATCGGAAGAAAACTATGACGACGAAGACGACGACGAAGAAGATGATGATGATACATGGTCGGATGATGAAGACGATATAAGTTCAAATGCGGAGACGTCTCATACATTGGAAAATATGAAATTTTCTGATGCAAGAGAATTTCAGGATGGACTTGCCTTTGTAAGAATTCACGGAAAGGGGGAATCTTACAAAGGCTTTCTGGATAAAAAGGGAAAGTTAAAGTTTTATATACCTTTTGATGAAGATGCAATTGATGCAGATATTTATCGGTACGATGTGAATTTTAATAATGGTTATAACTGGTTCGTCTATGACAATATTTTTTATGTGATTGACACGGATGGAATGATAAAAAGCCAGTATGATGCAGACAAAGTGGCAGATTACGGCGGTGGTTATACCTGGCTGGAGGAGGAAGAAAATGTATCCTGGGATGATGCCGGGTTTTGGAAATATACACTGTATAGTCCGGAAGGGGGTGAAGTGTGTGATTATACAGTCAGCAATCAGGACCTGGAAAATCTGAGTTTTAAAAGATCCTACATGGGTGATGGAAAATTTTTGTATAAAAAAATGGACGGTACGAAAGAAGTCTGTGTTCTGGTTGAGCCGGAACTGGGAAAAGAAACAGAGTTAAACGTTTCGTTTGACAAAGCAGAAGAACATGGAATGCGGGACGGACTTATCATAGAAACGGGCGCAATGGACGATGGATATTGGGCAGGGGATGAAAATCCGTTTCATATTACAGTGATCGGGAATGGAGAAGAAAAAGAAATTGAAATCCCGAGTCAGTATCTTGGCCCGTTTGGCGGATATCCGACTCTGCTCGACTGGACAAAAAAATATGCACTTTTTACGGTAAGACAGGACGACCAGGACATTTATTTTTTGTGTGATCTGGAGACAGGCGATATCAAAAAATATACAGGAAAGTATGCGCCGTATTTTAAATATTATTCCACTACAACAAGCTGCATCGAGGATAATGTTCTTGCACTTTCCATGTATGGGGAAGATAATCAGTTTTATGTCTGCCTGATCAATGCGGATACCATGAAAGAAATTGCCGATCCGATTGCCGGAGAATCTTTTTCCATGGAAGATAAGACATTACTGATCGATCAGAAAGAATTGTATGATTTAAGCGGGAATCTGTTATATACCGTTGAGGATGGAAAAAAAGGAGAACTGGTCAGTGATGGAATCCTGCAGGTAACATACAGCGAGGAAGAAAAAGAGACTGTGGATGGTGAGTCGGAATATGTCGAGGTAGATAAGACAGATTATTACGATCTGAAAGGCAAAAAGTTATTTTCGGAAATGGATACAGCAGATAGCAAAATGGTGCTGGAACCATCCGAAGAAGTATAAAAATAGAGCAGAACAGGAGAATTTTCAGATGAAAACAAAAGCAAAATACGTCATTGTAATTCTGTTTTTATGTACGATACCACTATATTTCTGCAGAATGATCGGCTGGAAAGATGATGCCATCCGGCTTTACGATGTGATTCTCTATGGAATGGAAAGCCAGGAAGGAGACTCTTTTGTCGGAGGGATGATCTGGAAACTGATGCAGGAAAGTGTCTTTGAAAATATCAACGCATGGTTGATTGGAACAGCGGCAGTAACGCTTGTGGGATCAGTTCTGGTTACTCTGTTAAATGGAAAAAAGACCTATGTTCTGGCAATTGTATTATCCATCGTGACAAACGGGGGTCTTGCGTGGTCAATGCAACGACTCAGCTGGGGATGGAAAAACAAGGTTGATTATAACGGCCAGATGACAGGAATGCCGCTTCGCATGGAATTTGTGTGGGTGTGGATAGCACTTCATGTTCTGATTCTTATATTTGCACTGTGGGGAATGGTTTCTAAAGAGAAAAGTGCTTCAAAGAAAAGTATTTCAAGAAAAATTGAGCCGGAAAAAATCAAATCAAAAAAAACGGAATCGAAAAAAATCAAGCCGGAAGAAACCGTATCAAAGAACCCGGCAGCTTCGAAGATGCGGTCAGCGTGTCCCTCCTGCGGAAGAATTCCGAAAGAAGGAGAAAAGTTTTGTACGCGCTGCGGATCAAAACTGCAATAAGAGGAGCAGAAAATGAAAAAGGAAATCAAATGTCCCAGGTGCAGACGCAGGATTCAGAAAGAAGATGCCTATTGCCAGTACTGTGGCTGCCATGTGGCGGAAGAAAAAAAGAAGAAGAGAAAAAAGAAAATTCGAAGATTTCTGGTACTTGTCATTGTGATTGTGCTGTTTTTAGGTATTCTGCTTGCCATTGCAGTTGGATCACAGAAGAAGCAAATACAGGGATGGAAAGAAAGACAACTGGAAGAATGGAAACAAAAACAGGAAAAAGTGCAGGCAGATGAAGGTGACCAAAGCCAAAAACAGAACAAGAATCAGAATGGAGAACAGTCGCAGGATAGTCAGGATGTGAAAGAGCCAGGCACAATGAAAAAATGTGCCAATGGGGATACGGTTTATCAACCGTCGGTAAGTACCGTTTCTTATGATGAAGATACCGGCCTGTTGTACTACGAAAATCTGCTGATTGTTTATCTGATAGAAAACAGCAGCCAGGAAGAGCGGGAAGCACTTGCAGTAAAGGTAGATGGAACGCTGGTTGGAAATATGAGCGGAAGCATGAACGTGATTGAAATCCTGGTGGAGGACACCGCGTATGCGGATCTGGAACAGAAGGCTGAAATTCTGATGGAAGAAGAAAATGTGCTCTACAGTTCGACGGAAATTCCGATGATGATGGAAAATACTGCAGATGAGAATCCATGGGAGGCAGGAGAACAGGATAAAAAGAATAATGACCATAATGAAAGCAAACCAGATGGAAATGACTGGTGGGCAGAGGCAATTGGAGCATTTTCTGCATGGGACTATGTTGATTCCCACGAGCAGGATCTTGCCAATGTGGCGGTCGGCATTATGGATGATGGAGTTGATGCGGAACACGAAGAATTTCAGAAAAACGGCGAAAGTAAAATTCACTGGCTGGAAGATTACAAAGAAAATCTGGCATTTGACCATGGCACACATGTGACGGGATTGATCGGTGCGGAAAATAATCAGGCCGGAATCCGTGGTGTGGCAGATCGGACGGATTTGTATTTTGTGAGCTGGTGGAAAGAAGATCTCTTCAGTACAGGAGAATATGTAAATGTAACAAAACAGATGATTGAAACGATGCTAAGTGAACATACGGCCTGCGTGGTGAATAATTCATGGGCAACTGTGATACAATCCAGAGAGCAGTATTTAAAAGATACGCTAATCGGGGAAAGACCGGTATGGGAAGAAAAAATAGCGGAGTTTCTCATAGAAAAAGGGAAGATTGATCAGAAATATGAGTTGTACGAAAGTTATCAAAAGGAATTAGAAACGAGCGCAAAATGCACTTCCAGTCAGATGATAGTGATGCTTTTTGAATTGCTTTTAAATCAACAGGAAAGATTTTTAATTGTCCAGAGTGCAGGCAATGGGTATGATAACGGTGGTGTGGGATTTGATGTTCAAAAGACAGGAGATTATTGCGGAATTAATGAGGAGGTTTATAACAGACTGGATGGAGAAACTCATAGATTAAGCAGAAGCGGATACTCCTATGAGAAAATTCGAAATCATATCCTGATTGTAGGTGCAGTGCAGGAAACAGAAAAGGGATATCAAATGACAGAATTTTCAAATTATGGTTCCAATATAGATATTGTTGCACCTGGATATGCTGTTTACAGCACGATTACAGAAAAAGATGATTCCTATACCGAAGAAAATCCAGGCCATGAAAATCTTAGAACAGTGAAAAACGGGATTAAATATGGAAATCTGCCTGGAACATCCATGGCGGCCCCACTGGTTTCCGGTTCTGCGGCTGTTCTGTGGTCTGTGGCTCCGGAACTTTCGGCGGAGGAGGTAAAAGAGACACTGATCTCCACAGCCGGAACCGCAAGATCAACCTGTCAGGAGGACAAGCGGGAAGAGTATCCGATGCTGAATCTGAAAGCTGCCCTGGAAAAGGTGGCAAAAAAAGATGCAACACATGTAATACTGGAAACCTTTTATAATAACGGAGAAAAAACGCATGACCTGTTTGCTTCAGAAGAAAATCGGGATCAGGAGTATGCTGTGATTACCGGATTGGATCAGGATGAAAATGTAGTATGGACCATTGAGACAGAAAAATCTCCGGCAGCGGAGATAACAGCCAATACAGAAATTGGAATTTATGAAGACAGGTATTATTATGCGCATTGTGGAGTTATTTATGCCGTACGCCTCCGGGACGGAAAAGAAATCTGGCACAGTGCATCATCACATGGTTCCATGACAGGAACGGATTTCGGACCGGACGGAACACTTTATTACTGCTCTTTCTATGGACCGGATTTTGGCGCAATTGATAAAGACGGAAATGAATTGTATGAAGTAGAAAGTTTCTATCCGGGATACTATTGGGCATATGAAGTACATTACGAAGGTGATCATGTTGATGTGAAAATGGACGGTACACCGTCAGGAGAAGAAACGGTGATCCGTGTCAATCTTTTTGACTATTCTTATTCTGTGGTACAGGAGTAGAAAACATGATTCCAGGCATAAACCCAAGGATAGACTGAAACATGAGTCTAGGCATAAGCACGGGATAGGACAAAACATAAGATAAAGTATAATGGGATGCCGCAGTTCGGGAAAAAATCCGGATTGTGGCATTTTTTTGCTGTCATGCACACGAACAAAAGATCCAAGGGGAGCTTTTTAGTGAAAAAAGAGTGAATTTGCACACAGGAAGTCCGAAATTTGATATAATATGAGAAATTTGAGGGAGATAAAAATTTTTTAACCGAATCATCGCTAACTACAGATATCCATTCGATGAACAGGAAAGGGACAGGGGACTTTATTTATGAAATTTCGACCATGTATTGATATCCACAATGGAAAAGTAAAACAGATTGTTGGGGGATCCTTAAAAGATCAGGGAAACCAGGCAAATGAAAATTTTGTTTCGGAGCAGGATGCGTCTTACTATGCGCAGTTATATGAAGAAAAAGGGATCACCGGAGGTCATGTGATTCTTCTGAACAAAAAAGATTCCGAATATTATCCGGAAACAAAGCGCCAGTCATTGCTGGCACTCTCGACGTACCCGGGCGGCCTGCAGGTGGGAGGCGGCATTGATGCGGAGAATGCGTGCGAGTTTCTGACAGCGGGGGCAAGCCATGTGATTGTGACTTCGTATGTGTTCCGCGACGGCCATGTGTTCTATGAAAATCTGGACAAGCTGGTGACGACGGTAGGAAAGCAGCGGCTGACACTGGATTTAAGCTGCCGGAAGCGGGACGGAAAATACTATATCGTGACGGACCGCTGGCAGAAGTTCACGGACGAAGAAGTGACAGAGGAACTGCTGCATCACCTGTCAGAATACTGTGATGAGTTCCTGATCCATGCCGTGGATGTCGAGGGAAAGGCTTCCGGCATTGAGACGGAGCTGGTGGAACTGCTTGCGAAGATGAAAGATTTTCCGGTGACGTACGCCGGCGGCGTGGGAAGTTTTGAAGACCTGGAGCTGCTCAAAAAACTGGGAAACAACCACGTCGATGTGACAATTGGCAGCGCACTGGATCTGTTCGGCGGCAAAATGAAGTTTGAAGACGTGCTGGCAGTATGCCGCCGGTAAGCGGAAACGGACGTTCACCCGCGCCATTCGCAAAACCGCGCTTTCAGCGCTCTCCGCTGCTGCGCAGCTCCTTTTTGCTCATAACCAGGCGCTCCCTTTGTATCTTATTCTCGACAGATTTTCATGCGAGCATGAAATCTGTCAAAAATAAGATACAAGTGAACTGTAACAGAAAAAACTCTAAAATATTCATGAATTTTCTAAATACTATTGCAAATAAAGACAACTATTGCTATAATTAGAGTTACTTACAGGGGAAGTGAAAAACCTGTAAAATTTGAGAGCAAAGGGGTTGGGCATAATGAAAATTACCATCAGCGGAAAAAATATTGACGTGACAGAGGGATTAAAAGCCGCGGTCAATGAAAAACTTGGCAAACTGGAGAAATATTTTACGCCTGACACAAATGTCATTGTAACCTTAAGTGTAGAGAAAGAAAGACAGAAAATTGAGGTTACCATTCCGGTAAAAGGAAATATCATCCGTTCCGAGCAGGTAAGCAACGATATGTACGTATCCATCGATCTGGTAGAGGAAGTCATCGAACGCCAGCTTCGCAAATACAAAAACAAAATTGCCGACAAACAGCAGGAAGCAGGAAACTTCCAGAAAGAATATCTGGAGCATGACTATCTGGAGGACGAAGACATCCAGATCATCCGTACGAAAAAATTCGGCATGAAACCAATGTATCCGGAAGATGCCTGTGTACAGATGGAACTTCTTGGACACACCTTCTTCGTATTCCGCAATGCAGAGACCGACGAAGTAAACGTCGTTTACAAGAGAAAGAACAACACCTACGGTCTGATCGAGCCGGAGTGCTGAAAAGTAAATAAAGAATGAACAGTCACCCTGTTTCCAGCTTAGAAAAGCTGTGAAACAGGGTGATTTTTTCGCGGAAAGGGCCGGAAAGTCCGGGAAAAGCCGTAAAAACAGCGGAAAACCGGGGAACGGCACCAAATGTTTACGAAAAATTCATTGTTATCTTGTGCCAGAAGTGGTAGAATAGTACCATATGTTAATATGGCAATTAATAGAGAAAGCAGGAGCAAACATTCTATGAAATTCACAGAAAAACTTTTTGGTACGCACAGTGAGCGCGAGCTGAAACGAATCTATCCAATCGTAGACAAAATCGAAGCTCTCCGCCCGACCATGCAGGCGCTGACCGATGAAGAGCTGCGTGCCAAGACAAAGGAATATAAAGACCGCTACAACGGAGGCGAATCCCTGGATTCCATTCTCCCGGAAGCATTCGCAACCGTCCGCGAGGCAGCAAAACGTTCCCTCGGTATGGAGCACCACCGCGTACAGCTGATCGGTGGTATTATCCTCCATCAGGGCCGTATCGCCGAGATGAAAACCGGTGAAGGAAAAACCCTCGTTTCCACCCTTCCGGCTTACCTGAATGCACTGACCGGACGCGGTGTCCACATCGTTACCGTCAACGATTACCTGGCAAACCGAGATGCTGAGTGGATGGGCAAAGTCCACAGATTCCTCGGTTTGACCGTCGGTGTCGTTCTGAACGATATGAAGAACGATGAGCGCCGCCAGCAGTATGCATGCGACATCACCTACATCACCAACAACGAACTTGGTTTCGATTACCTGCGTGACAACATGGTGATCTACAAAGAGCAGCTCGTACAGAGAGAGCTTGCTTACTGTATCATCGACGAGGTCGACTCCGTCCTGATCGACGAGGCAAGAACACCTCTGATTATTTCCGGACAGAGCAGCAAATCCACCAAGCTGTACGAGACCGCAGATATTCTGGCACACCAGATGCAGCGCGGCGAGGCAAGCGGCGAGATGACCAAGATGACCGCGATCATGGGCGAGGAGATCGAGGAGACCGGAGACTTCATCGTCAACGAGAAGGACAAATTCGTTACCCTGACCGATGACGGTGTGAAGAAAGTCGAGAACTTCTTCCATATTGAGAACCTCTCCGATCCGGAGAACCTGGAGATCCAGCACAACGTGATCCTGGCGCTGCGTGCCAATTATCTGATGCACCGCGACAAGGACTACGTAGTCAAAGACGACGAGGTTCTGATCGTCGATGAGTTCACCGGCCGTATCATGCCGGGCCGCCGTTATTCCGATGGTCTGCATCAGGCAATCGAGGCAAAAGAGCACGTTAAAGTAAGAAGAGAGAGCAAGACTCTGGCAACCATCACGTTCCAGAACTTCTTTAACAAATACGAGAAAAAAGCCGGCATGACCGGTACTGCCCTCACCGAGGAGCAGGAGTTCCGTGACATCTACGGCATGGACGTTATCGAGATCCCGACCAACCGCCCGGTCATCCGTGTGGATATGGACGATGCCGTATACATGACGAAAAAAGAGAAATTCCACGCAGTCGTAGAGGAAGTCAAAGAGGCACATGCCGTGAACCAGCCGGTTCTGGTTGGTACCATCACCATTGAGACTTCTGAGCTGATCAGTGGTATGTTAAAGAGAGAGGGAATTCCTCATACCGTATTGAATGCAAAGTTCCATGAGCAGGAAGCAGAGATCGTTGCGCTTGCGGGACTGACAGCGGAACTAGACCGCCGCGGAATTCAGGTCGAACTGGTCGCCGACGAATGGTGCAACACGCTCGAAGACATCCGGGAATTTGCCGACCGCAGAGCCGGCCACATGGTGCAGATCAAGACGCCCGACCTCGGCGGCATCAACAATACCATTGAGGCGGTGCTCTACTGCAAGGCACACGGCATCGGAGCTTATCAGGGCGGCACCTGTAACGAAACAGATCGCTCGGCCCAGGTCTGTGTCCATTGCGCCATGGCGACCCAGCCGGTGCAGATCCTTGCCAAGCCCGGTATGGGTGTTGATGAGGGCTACATGATCGTGTCCAACGAAATGAACCGCATCCTCGCGCTGCGGCAGGCAAAGCTGCGCTGAAACAGTCTGTATCGGCTGGCGTTGATGAAATCATACGGAGGGATGTGCATGCGGCTGCGCTGAAAAAGCAATATTCAGAATGCAGAAACTGGAGGTTGCTTATATGACAATCAAAGACTATACAGAATACAAGGAAGCGGAGATTCTACGGCTGTATGCAGAGGTAGGCTGGACTGCCTATACGGATGCTCCGGATACGCTGCGGAAAGGTTTTGAAAACTCGCTGCTGACGCTGGCAGCCTATGAAGGAACAACGCTTCTGGGGCTGGTTCGCGCGGTGGGCGACGGACATACCATTATATTTGTGCAGGATATTCTGGTGCGTCCGGACTATCAGCGGCAGGGAATCGGCTCTGCGCTGCTGCGGGCAGTACTTGAACGATATGCCGATGTGCGGCAGATCGAACTTGTGACAGACAATACACCGGAAACCAGGGTATTTTATCAGTCTGCCGGGTTTCAGGAACTATCCGAGATTGACTGCTGCGGATTTATGAAGACTTGAAAGAACAAAGCGCCGGAGAGAACCAAAAATTTCTCTTCGGCGCTTCTTGTCCGAATTTATTGTACCCGATATCCGGCCAGAATCAGGCTGGTGATTCTCTGCCAGAAGTCAGATGCTTCTGTGCTGTAATACCGGCTGTCTGGAATTTCATGAAAAGATACGATCCGGTTCGTTTCATCCAGCCATGCCTCAAACCGATCTGGTGCGTCTTCCGGCATAGGGTATCAGGACGCAGCGCCATTCTTTGCTTCGAGCGCTTTTTGATAGCACACGGTTTTCAAATCCTCGATATACGCTTGATCGTTCTGCAGCGCTTCGTCTGCCGCTGCGGACGGGAATTTGGCGCGGATGTCGTCGGAATAGCTGCCGTCGCTGGGCTCCCAGTATTCTATCGGCGCACCGCCGGAGGTACTGAGCGAGAACGTGATCGCCGTGGGAATATAGCTTCCATTCTCCAGCGTCAGCGATTCGCCGTCCACACTGTAGATTTCCTGAAGAACAAGCAGATATACGGTGACGGACTGTGTGTCGTGTTTGTCCTCCGCCAGAGTGACATGGCTTTCCACATGGATCTGTCCGGGCTGCACAGCGTCCGCATAGTGGTCCAGAACCGCGTTGCTGATTAGTTCATCTAGAATCGAGGTGTCAGCTTCCTCAGCGGCGGACAGGGCTCCTTTCAGCACATCCTGTTCGGTAGGCTGCTCCGGTTCGCTCGGGACTGTGGGCTGAGAGGATTCTTCCAGCGTTGTATCCGCCGAATCAGGGGTGTTTTCCGTGTTGGAAACGATGGTATCAGCAGGTTCCTCCGTCTTGGAGTCCACCGGGTCAGTCAGGAAGCAGACCACGAGAGCGATGCAGGCGATGACGACCAGCAGAATGATCCAGAAGGTTGGTTTTTTATAGTTCATAACAGATTTTACACGCTCCTTTACTCCGATTTCGCCGAAAGCGAGTGGGCAGGCCGCAATTCTGCGGCGGCTGACGCTGCACGAGACAAGTGCCTGCATATAATCGGCTCTTTGCTCGAAGCCCAATTCTTTGATTACTTTTTCGTCACAGGCCAATTCAATATCCCGGCACAACAGCACATAGCTGAGCCACATCAGAGGGTTGAACCAGTGAATCGTCAGCAGCAGGAAGCCAAGCGGCTTCCACAGGTGATCGCCGCGCCGCAGATGGGCCTGTTCGTGTGCGATGACGTGCTGTTGGTCGCGGCTGCCCATACGGTAGGGAAGATAGATCCTGGGCTGGAACGTCCCAAGCACGAACGGTGAGTCGATGCGCTCGGACTGATAAATATTGCCCCGCAGGCGGACGGCCTCGCGGACTCTGCGGTGCAGGCAGAGGCTGCTGACCGCGCCGTACAGAAGCAGTACGGCGG
>ERZ780177.3163-NODE-3163-length-12674-cov-4.339805_pt1 | contig 12674 bp, 13 predicted proteins | sample MGYA00510973_ERZ780177 | MGnify/ENA primary metagenome ERZ780177 (study PRJEB29588, sample SAMEA2144396) | human gut metagenome | biome: human gut; feature: human-associated habitat; material: faeces | place: Denmark | collected 2008/2010 ...
AATGATATATATTAGATTTAACTTTTTGTTGCTGACAACGATTTGTTATAGCAATGAAATTATAATTTTTATACGAACATTTGAACACATAGTAAAATACATTTTCAATTTCAATTGAAAATAATACAGTAGGTTTACATTCCTTGAATATAAAATCATCATAAGAGGAATTAAAACAATATTCGCTTTTAGTATAATCGCCTGTGGTAGCAACTTCGCATTTGCCTATTTTTAACATATGCGGTATCTCGTTTTCATCTTCGTACGGCATTTTAGCGAAATCAACACATATTGTTGCCCCGTCTTTGAATTGTTTTGACTGTAATTTAATGATATCACCGGGTTTTAATTTAAGCTTATCAATATCAATACCGAGCCAATCAAAGTATATGTTATATTTATTGATTGTATTCCCTATTAATATTATTTTGCCATTTCTATGTCTAAATATTGTTGATATAAGGCTTGTGAAGTGTTTTATTTCATCTTCAATATATCCATAAATTGACATAGGGCAGAACTCTTCATACACAAGCGTGTGAATGTTGTCAAATTGTTGTGATTTGTACTTTTCTTCAATGGCAAGTGAAAAAAAGTGTCCAAAAACCCTACCTTTTAGACGTTGTTTTTTTTGATTGCCTTGCAATTCTTTGTATTCATCATCATATTTAACGATATAAAATGTGTTGCTTTCAACCTTAATATATGCGTTGTATTTCTTTTTTAAATATTTGTGTAAGTCGTCTGCAAACCATTTTGTAAGGTTTTCCGCCGATGCTGATGCACCATATCCAACACGGCGGACAAGTCCGAATTCGTGTTTACACCCACTATTAAAATAATCATCAATAATATCATTCTTGCATACGTCATAAGACTTACCATTAGCACGTCCGCCGAATAGTACGTCATAATCACAATGCATTGACCGCCTTTTATTGCCGTTATAATAAATCAATTGTTATCTATCCTTTCTACTTTTTCATCAACATTACAAGGTCTACCTATATATGTTGGTAATATCTTGATACCTTTTCTACGCAGATATGATAGTTGTTGTGCTTCTTCAACAAGTGAATGATTTGTAAACCCTATGGCTGTTAAAGTAAAGTCGGACGGCAGGAGCAAACACCCACCAAAGCCGTTAAAAGTATATGTTTTGCCATTATCGTCAATTACTCTTGCATTTTTAAATATGTTATCATTTTTTGTATAATATCCACTTGCAAGCTTACCTGTTATATTAGAGCAAAAAAATGTATTTGGGTGGTAGTATTTAGAGCAAAATTTTTTAAAATCACCATTGTAAATGTTATTCAAATATTTGTTTGTTGTCTTTTTAGGCACTCCGCTAATTGATATTGATATAATGCCGTTTTTATCAAACATATAAGACTTTGCACCGGCTGTGCAAAAATGATTATAAATACCCTCGTTGTCGGCAAGCCCCATATTATAAAAATTTTCGCAATGCCATTTTTTATTAATATAATAGTTAAACAAATCAACGGCTTTATTAACATTATCTAAATCATTAACGCATTTAATGCTATCAGTATCCCAATATAAAATAGTAGAATTTGTTTGGGTAAAGATAATGTATGATAATATATATAAATGCAATCTTGCATAAGCTGTAACGTGCAACCCGTCAATATAATTTCTTAGCAGTGTTCCGCGTTCTACGTCAACATTTTCTATACATTGCCATTCATTTTTTAATGGATAAAATAACAAGTCATTCGGGGCTAATTGCTGAACGTTAATTCCATATTGAGCATTTAACCGCCCCTTTGCAAGTCTTAATTCTCTGCTTAATGTGTCTTTTTTATCCTCAGTATTAAGTGTAAAAAAGTGATTTAAAAAATCATCATTAACAACGCACTTATCATTAAAATTAAAATCTTCTTTTGTAATGGCATCAACATTATCACTATTTTTTAATTTTTTAAATATAACTTTTTGCGTTGCATAGTTATTAATTGAATTTGTTACATAGGTAGGTAATTTTGCATTTTTTCGTGTGTAAAGTAGTTTTTTACACTCGTCAATTTCAAAATCATAAAATAAAGTTAAAGCGATATAATCATAACTTGTTAAATATAATGTAATTTTATCCGCTGTCATCACTCGTCCGTTGCTACTTTTCATTGTTTTAACATCATAGTCGGAACATTTGCTCACACTTAAAAATGGTAATTCATTGTGATTATTAAATCGCTTAATTTTAAGATTTTTAACAACCAACTCACACATAAAATAAGAATGTAGTGTTTTTTGGGGTGTAGTCAAATACCATTGCAAAACTCCGCCTTTATATTTAATATATGCATTGTTTTTTTCAATGATAAATTTCAAATATGCCGTTTTATCTGTTTCACGCATTTTGAAATTGAATGGAAAATGACACATAAGCATCTGAGCAGGGTAGGAAGATGCAAAGTCATAACTCGCAACATTATCAAAAGGAATGAAAGAGTAAAAGCGATTTGAACGAACGTATCCGCCGCAAAACACATTTCTTAATAATTCATATACAGTGCTTTCATCATCAAATTTTTTATTATAAAATTTAATTAAAGCGGTGCAAAGCCTTGTATATTTTTCTTTTTCTTCTGCGGTTGAATGTAACTCATTTTCAAGCCGTGTAAGGCTTGTCGCCGTTATCATTCTATCAATTGAATTGACATTAGTATAATAATTAGAATTTTTAAAGCAATCTACAACTGCGTATAATGTGATTAATACGTCTTGCTCATTGTATTTATATTCAATATCGGGTAACATTGAAATCGGTGTGTAATGCTGATTATATCCGCCTTTTTCCTCTGTCAACTTTGCAATTCCGAGTTCCTCACCGAGAACCTTTAGTGATTTACCTAATAGTTTATAAGAGCATCTAAAAATTAAATGGTCTAATTCAAAAGATATCGGCTTTCTTGTGTTCGATGCAATCATTGTTTCATTTTTATAATTTTCACGAAAGAATTTTAAATTTTGCATAAACGAAAACTCATATGGCAAATTATGCACATATATATATGTATATAAACCTTTTTCAACGCTATTTTTATTAATCATTTCAAGAATACTATTCCATTCCTCATAGGTGCGGAAAAATCGGTTATAGCTTTGGTAAGCCCTAAAATTATCTTTATTAATATCATTAAATGTAGCTGCACCTAAATATACATTTTGAATGTTTCCTAAATACATTAAAGATAATTTTCTATCACCAACATTATACGTTGAAGTTTCGATATCCAAAGCGTAAATAAAACGGTTGATATTTCTATTTTTCTTTCGGTTGCGTTTTGCTTTAGTATCAACTTTGCAATCAAAAGTAGAATTTTTGCTTATATAGTATCCGTTAACCTCTTTGACATTTCTTGCTTGTATAATTCGTTTTATTTGCTTTTCGGTCAATTCAGTATTTTCTTTTAAGAATACCCGAAAAACGTGCGTATTTCCTTTTTTTATTAATTTGCCGTTTTTATACAGATATAAATTATATAGCATATTTTTACCTCAATACCATAAGTCCTCATAACTATTTGCTTTTTCGCCTGTTCCTAATTCACTTATTAAATCAATTAATTTATAATAATCGTATTCGTCTTGGTCGTTAGTTATGTCAACGGCTTTTCTGCTTAATGATTGATTGAATTTATTTGAAATTTCTACGGCATAATCATCGCTGTTTAATGTGTGTATTTTATTCTGCCTGTATATGGTTTGTATTAAATTATTTATATTTCTATAATATGTAAACTTTCGATTAAGTCGCAGTAATTCCCTGCTTTTTTCATCATTCCATACAGGATTATTTTTTGCAATTTGTGATATCAACTCAGCATTTGTTAATTTTTCAGCCATAAGAAATAGAGGGCGATTACTCGCCCCCTTCCCCCTTTCTAAATAGTGCTATAATTTTTTCGGGAAATGTAAACCCTGTTTCTTTTGCATTTTCGCAAATACTTGTAAACTCAACACCGCATAAAGATATAGAAATTAAATTAATAGCATATTCAGCATTAAATAAATAAACAGCAACAACACCGACAAGTAAAAATGCAATATATTCAAGAGCTTTGCTTACGCTACCCCTTAGTTTTCCGCTTGATATATTCTTGTTTTTTATTGCCTTTGCAAAGCCTGTCATAAAGTCAATTAAATAAAAACAGAAAACTGCAAGAAAATATTTTGAATTTGCTAACATTATATTTTTAATTAAAATAAATTCGTCCATGGTGTCACCTCGCTAACAGATATCTGCATTAAGGATTGCCGTAAATGGCGCTACATTAATTTGACGGATATAAGAGTGCCAAAAGTTAGCGCCGTTATCATCAGTCATCATCGGTCGGGCAAATAATGAACTACCCTTAAACATAAGATTAAGCGCTATAGGGTATGTTTTAGACTGTGTAAATGTTCCGTTAGTCCATAACGTTATTGTTGCGGGAACTGTAAAGTTACAATTGGTCGGCGCAGTCGCTAAATCTTCACCCTGTCCGTATATAAGCGATTGTGCAAAATCACCGATGTGTAATATTGTGTTACCGCTTAACTCGATATAAGGATATGCACTTTCATTTGCTTTCCATACAGACGTCTGATGCAATGTTACTTGCATTATATTGTTTGTTTGAAGCATATAATAATCACCAGGGTCAGCATTTGGAAATTGCGGTGAGCCTGTAAGTCTTATACCTGTCATTTCACCTTGTGTTGCAATATTGCCATTATTAAGATAAGAGCACAAATAGTTAGCGATTAATCTATGCCCCTCAACGGTGGGGTGTGTGCCGTCAGATTGTAGCAATCCAACACGTTTAAGCATTGTTTCGCTGTTATTGATATAAGCGTAGTTACTTTCAAGACAACCTGTCTTGTATGTATGAATTGTTTGCAACACTTTCTTGATGTTATCATGCGTTCGATGCAATTGTGAAATATAGCCAACGGCTACTTTTGCATTTGGATATAACTGATGTGTTTCTTTAATACAATCACGGATTGATGCCCCAAGTGTACCGTCGTCAATTTCTGTGTAAGAGTCATTGACTCCGCCTAAGAAAATAATATCAGTGTAATCATTTCTGTTTTGGGTCCAATTTCTCACCACGTCAAGAAAACGTCCGTTAGTGCCTTGCGCTGTGAATCCTGCACCTGCTGAAGCTAAAGCAGTAATATCAAAACCCAATTCATAGAGTAAGTGTCCAAAGCCTTGTGTTGAGGGGTCGGGCAATCCTGCGCCTGCCAAATAGCTATCGCCGACTAACATTATTTTTCTATGCTCTAAAACTGTTTTCAAATTTGGGGTATTAACAAATTGCTTGAACACTTCATCTTTGATTTTTTGGTCGATATTAAGAGAGTTTAAAAACTCTTGAATAGTGTTAATTGATACCCCTTGCTCGTTAAGTTTCTCGCATAAATGCATAAGCCTTTGAATGTATGAATAACTTGCATCAAACTCGAGTGGTACAATCGGTGTGAAAATTCCCATAAGATTAACTCCTTTCTGTTTAAAAAATAATTAAAAATAAATCATTGAACTTATTAATCATTTCGCTACATAAATTAAGAAATTCACTTGAATAACGTGTAGCATTGTCAAGCCCGTTGTTTGTTCTCTTGCGGGTGCTATCGCGTGTATATATGTTGTTGTGTGTATTAATCGTGTTACTTTCATTTGTTGAAGTGTTGCTTCCTCGTTTGCCGTCAGTAGCATATTTGACGTCATTAATGTTATTAACAGAAATAGCATTAGCGGGCAAGTCGCTTGATACATCAAGGGAGTTATTAGTAGACGTTGAATTACTATTAATTTTTCCGCTTTCGTCATTTCCGCCCTTTTCGTTACTCTCTTCTTTTTCAATCAATGTTAAATCAATTGTGTTTATATAAAAAGTTTGATAAAGCGGAATGTAAAATGGCAATACTTCTTGCATACGATTTTTCAATTTGACTTTAAAATAATCAAGTGTTTCAAAAGCGAACTCCTCATTAAAAAAATGCTCGATGAAATAAGGTTCAAAAAACGCTTTAAAGGTCAAATCGTTTTTATAATCGTAATTGAAATCGAAAATATATTCGCATAGTTTAACGAGTTTTTGCTCATAAGTAAGGTTACTTCCGTCGTGGTCGTAAATGTGCATTATATCTTGAAAAGAATTAGTATATATTGCCATTATGAAACAACCTCCTTAAATTTCTCGTCTTGCTCTGCGATAACGTCATCAATTGAAGTGTTAACGCTACAATCAAAAGAAGTTAAAAACTTTTTGTTAACATTCTCAAAACCTCTTTTCTGTGTTTGTACGTAGCTGTCAAGTGTTAAATTAAGAATTTGATTATTACTTTTAACCTCATCACGTAGCAAGCGTTCTTTTTTTTCAAAAGGTGTGTTATTAATTCCCAACATTGTAAAAAATTCACCCTTATAATAATTAAGCACTTCAAGCATTTTATCCGCCTTAAATTCGACGTTTAAATCAAGCGACTTAAATAACTCCTCAGGTCTGCAATTATGGTCTTTTTTGAAGTACAAAAAGCGATTTTGATTACTCACTTGTTTAATAATGTTATTTAAAGCGAGTATCTGCTCGTTTGTTGCTTCAACCGCAACAGGTAAAGAATTGTTAAGCGTGTTATAGTTAACCGCTGTTTGCAATTCCGTTATTTTTTGACAGAAATAATACACAATCTGCATTAATGGTATTTTAGTTTTGTTACACCATACAACCGAAAAATCGGTAATATTGCCGTCAATTGAATTAATAAGCATATCACTATTTGTGTTCGGCAGGCTATCAATTAATTTAATTTCTTTCAACTCGCCATAATGATTATACTTGCACTCGTCAACAAACGTGCTTGCTATAACTTCATTTGCTCCGCCTGCAATTGCTCCATTGAAAAAAGCAATTTTTCCGTCTTGAAATAAAGCACGCTCAATATATTCTTCAGGAATATCACCGCAATCATATTTAATAAGCGACATTGCAATATTGGCAAAGTAATTGAAATAAATATAAAATGCAGTCAATTTACTTGCAAACGCTTGCATATCTCCGTTGCGTATGTTGTTGTAGTTCAATAGGTTTTCAATATTATCACCGATTTTAATACCGCACCACGGGTCAAAATCAATAAATCCACATTCTTTCATTGTCTGTCAACTCCTTTCTTAGTTATTAGTTTGGTCGTAATCGCCAAAATTTTTATGCCAGATTGTTACACCGCTTTCAAACATTTGTTTAAGTTTATTAACATCATCATTCGGGGCTGATACCTTAATATTACAATTAGCAACTTGAATATAATTCCAATTGCTTCTATTTTTCATATAAGTTGAAATTTTACCGATTTCATTAATAGCATAACCGTATACATCAAGGTAATCATCAATATAACGACATTGAGCTTCAGTCGGTGATACGTCAGCAAATACAGGCATAGCTCTTTTCTCTGTGATACTCATTATATCGCCACTTGCTCCAGTGTTTACACCTCGTTGACCTAACGCATCAATCATATTAATTGACTGTTGAGCAGCTCCAACAGCCCCCTGCACTGCTCCGCCTACATTACCGGCAAACGCTTGTGAAGCAACCGAACCAACAGCGTTTACAACGCCAACAGTAGCAGTCAATCCGTTAAGAACCTTGTCAAGACCTGTATTAGCATCGTATCCGATACGATTTTCGCAGTTATAAGATATCTTATTTGTTTTAACAGTATAATCAGCATAAGAACCTATTTGTAACAAAAAACCATTTGTTGAAAGTTCAGTTGATTTTACAGTAAAACTCGGCGTTCCACTTGTGAATAGTTCCGGTTTCAATGGCAATTTAAAGCCATTTTCGTTATAGAATAAATATGCCTTACATAAACTTGAAAGCATTTTCTTGTTACGTGGAGCATAACCGCACGCCAATGTTGTCGTTGGTAATGTTACCGATACGGATTTACTTGTGATTTCGTTAGTTGCGTATTTGTTTGTTCCGTCGTGCACCCACGAAGGAATGGCATACAATCCGATTAATTCGTTTCTGTGGTCTTGCAATTCGGCAACAGAAGTTGAGCCGTGCAAGCCCAAAATAGCATTATAAGAGTCAATAGACGTTCCGCCACTCAAAAAAGATTTAAGTATGTCCTTCCAATTAACGTGACTTCCTGCATCTTCAATAATCTCATCGGGCGATTTTCTGCCGTAATTATTGATTACTAATTGAACGTCTGCATCACTTTCAACAAACTTACCATATTCACTCGAAAGTGTCGCTCCTGTTCCATTGCCCTTGTATTCGTATTTTTTAGTCGTATTATTAAATACTGATGTTGAGTGCAACACATATTGGGGTGTCCACGACAGATTATTGAATACAGTGTGTTTGCGCTCAAATTCGGGGGCTACGCTTATAGGCTCAGGTGCAAGCCAACGACCGACCGTATCAGCGCTTTTTGCAACGTGCGCACGCAATATTAAATTCTTATAATATGTAATATCAAATTGGTATGTTTGCCATACGTCAATGGTATGTGAAATAATCACGCTATTTAGTGAGTTATACTGAACATTATCAATAAAAGCAAAATACCATTTATTCGATATATCGGCATTTTGATACATTAAATAATTACATTGGGTTAAATCTTCGTTAACTCCCTTTAATATTAAATCGCTGTCACGTCTTATAATATTAATATGCTCATATTTATGGCTTAATAGTCCTTGTATAGCGGAAATTTGCTCAGCCCTACTTGCGTAGGACTGAACATTTTTCAAATCGCTATTCCAGGGTGCTACACCAACATATAAAGTTGTATTCGGAATAGTCGGCATAATTACACCTCTGCATATTAAGCAATAGAATTGTTAATATCAATGATAGCTTCGCCAAAGAGAATAACAACACTTCCCCAATCTGTCGATTTAGTTCCTGGTGCGATTGCAATTTTAAGTGTGTTTGTATCTGTTATCGTCAAAATAGGCTGATTGTTTGGAGCTGTATGCGACGTTCTACCGTCAGTGGAAATGTATAACACTTCAAGCTGGTCAAGTGACATCAACTTAACTTGCACGTTACCGCTATCAACAAATTTATATTCGCGTGTGTCAGTATCGGCGGTAACATCAAATACTTCATTCGGAACAGTAGCAACTACAGTATTAATTGTCTTATCAATATAGCAAACGGCATTAGCAAATGGCGATACGGAAATCATCTGCCAAATGTGAACAAATGTATTAATATTAAGCGTAAAGCCGTTTTTAAATTCATATTCAACATTAAGCCTGTCATACCATTGTACGAAATTCTTATCAGCGACAATAAAGCTAATCGGGGTCGTTTTATGACCTGTGATTGTAAGCTGACGAGCACTGCCCTGTTTTTCGTAAATGTCATAACCGAAATCATCAACGAGAATAAATCTGTTAGCGTCTTCAAGTTCTTGAAGATTGAATACTCCCGACAAATAACGTCTTACCTTTGCTTCTGCTTTAGTCGTGCAAATAATACAAATATTGTCTTTTTCGCTGACTGACTGTGCTTCTTTTTCACCGCCCGAAAGTTCCTTATATTTGTTGAATTTGCTTGATAGAAATTGCATATCGTTGATATCTGTGCGAAGCTGCTCCATAAGGTCAGCAACTCCGTCATCTGTTGAGCTGTCGACCTCTCTGGTAACAAAACCTGATTTTTCATACATTCCAACAATAGACTGCTTTAAAAGGTTAAACTCACGGAGAGCATTACCATTATCAACTGCAATACGTGTTGAATTAATGAAATTGCCGAGTCTTTCCCAACTGTCCATTGCACGTGAAAGAATTTCACTATTTGTTGTAAGCGGAAATACGTCGTGTCTGTTCTCACGATAAAAAGCCGTAAGCACTTCCGGCGGATAATCGCCAAGAATACCGGCGCCGTCTGTGTTATCGTATAAAGCCGGGTTTACCGGGTTGGTGTGAATTTCTTCGATATCATAGCCTATTGTGTAGTTGCCTTTTTTCAAAAATGATAGCTTGTGATTAAATCTGTCCGTGTTCCAAATAATTTTAGCAAAAAGGTTGACAAGTCCAACATAAAATTCATTAATCGCCGGCTGATAAGCAAAAAACGCTTCTTTAAAACTTGCAAGGTTGTTATCCTTAAGTACTGGTACATTGTCTTGATATTCCTGCGTAGCAGCTTCTCTTACCTTATTGACTGTTTTTTGAATACTCTTTTTAGTATTTGATGTCATTAATTTTCACTCCTTAAAATAAATCATTAATAGCTTCAACAAATTCCTCGTCGCTTATTTCTTCGTCGTCGCTGTCGTCGTCTTTAATTATTGTTTTTTCTTCCTTAATTACCGTCTTACCGTAATCAAGTTGTAGTCTTGAATTGATATCCCTCAGCTTTTCGTTTTCGCTTCGTAACTCATCAATAGTCTTGTCACGCTCGTCAATTTCTTCTCTTGTTGAGTTGAAGTAATCGGTTAAAGCTGTGTATTCAAGTGATGTCAAAGCTTCGTCGCCACTGTTGCGGATGATGTCGAGATTGGTCGTGAATTCTTCAAAAGTCATTTTGTAATATATTGGGTTTTTCCTTTCATTTTATTTTATGCCTTGTATTGAATTTAATTATCGCCCCGATTAGATATATTGACGTGTTTAAATTCAAGTGATAAGCCATATTTATAGGATTGAATAGGTTGATTAATTCCGAATAAAATGCATAACGCTCTTCACGCTTAATCACATGCATATTAATATTCAATCCCATAAATATAACCTATCTTGCAATAGGTTATATTTTTTAAATTAATCTTCGTACATTTCTTCAAGAATTCCGTTAAGTTCTTCAATAACGTCCTTATCAAAGCAGTATGCTTGATTGATATATTCATCTTTCTTATTCTTGTAAGACGGATATGAAATAAATCTACCCTTTTTTGTTTCAACAACAGTAATATAAATTACAAAACCGCAATCAAGAGAAATTGAACCGTAATCATTGTGTTTTTTTCCACCGTCATAAATTCTAATTGAGCCAGCTGAAAAATCACGCTCCATATAGTCCTTTTTTGTTTCTTTCTTTGATTTAGCCATTTTAAAAATCTCCTTTTAATTATAATTTTTTAATTGATTTAGTCGGTACAATTCCGACCTTGTAAATTTTCTTATCAACTCCATATTGAATTATAGAATTGATTTCGCCCTTTGCTAACAATTTAACTTTTTCATTCTTATTAACAAAACCTGTGATATTCTCTTTTGTATTATTTGAATAAACACGACTGTCAGCAGTCATATAAGCGTTAGTTTTGAATTGCTTGCAAGGACTTTCCTTTAATTTTGGTTTTTCCACTTGTTGATACTCCTTATCAATATTTTTTTGATTTTTTGGTCGTAAAATTCCAGTGATATATTTTGAAGTGTTGTCAAACACTCTTGCGGTCATCCCCGCACCGCTACCGCCATTGTTTTGGTCGTAGACATATAATTTATTGCCAATTTTCTTATCAATAATAAATATATGACCTGCCGTGCCTGTGTTGCGTACTCCAATATCACCCCTTTGGATTTTTTGAGTTGGTAGTATAAAATCAAAATTCTTTATTAAAAATTTAGATTTTTTTCTATCGTTCCAAAAGTTTTTGGCAAAAGGCGGAAAATAAGTCACTTTAATGTCTAAAACGTCAGTCATATATTGATTAATTAAGTCAACACATTGAACCCCATAGCATCTGTCAAAATCAATTTTATGCCCAATATTTTTCAATACAAATTCACTATATTTCATTTTATTCACCCCCTTTCAATTTTCTATATTTTGCTACTAAATATTCTAAATTGCGATTGCAATTACAAAAAACAACCTCATCTTTATATATTACTTTAAATGTGTCTTTTTCCTCAAAAAATAATGTTGTAATAACTTCTCCCTTTATCCATAAATTAACCATTTGAAAGAGATTATATGTACTATAATCAAAAGTAATATTATCAAATTTAAAACAACCATTATCGCTACTCAATACATTACTATTATAGTCAATTATTACATTTGAAGTTTTATATATAGTTGACAAATAACGTTCATATTCATTCATTGTTTCTATAAATCCGTTTTGATCAAAATATATTGATTTTTTCATTGTTGTTTAATCCTTTCTTAATAACCTAATCTTTTTTCAACAAAACGCTTTGCATTCGCTAACGTCATATAAGAACGCCTATATACTCCGCCGTCTGGTCTTTTGATACACCAAGCACCACAACCAACGAAAACAGTATATCCTGCTAAGCTATATGTGTTGTTATTGTTATCTTTCCATAAATTTTTCATAATCTTAAAATCCTTTCTTTGAGGTTCTTTCCTTACCTCTTGTCTATATTATAACACTTGTTAACCCGAATTGCAAGCGTTTTTTTAATCTGTAATACTTTTATAACCTATTACGTAAAGTATTGAATATCACACTCACAGACTATATTTATACACGTTGTATAATAATGTATTAATGGCGGTTCGTTTCATTTAAACGAGTATTTTATACACAGTGTATTTTAAGTATAAACTATTATTACAACTTGTATACTTTGACGTTTATACAAAATGTATAGAGCCACGAGCGATTTTATACAGAGTGTATTAATAGACATGTGGGGA
>ERZ780177.3175-NODE-3175-length-12634-cov-10.807298_pt1 | contig 12634 bp, 9 predicted proteins | sample MGYA00510973_ERZ780177 | MGnify/ENA primary metagenome ERZ780177 (study PRJEB29588, sample SAMEA2144396) | human gut metagenome | biome: human gut; feature: human-associated habitat; material: faeces | place: Denmark | collected 2008/2010 ...
ATGAAGTTTGATTCAATAGAAGCGTTAAAGAGCCAGATGAGTGCAGATATCAATTATACAATCAATTATGCAGGCAGTCACACATTCTAGTGTGGCTGTTTTTTTGCAAAATTACCCAAAATAACGAAAAAATGACAAATATTACGGAAATATTACGGAGAAATATTGACATTTTAACAATTTGTGATATACTCGTAAACATGGGATTATGGATAGCATGAACTGGAGGCTATATGAAAAATAAATTAAAATTAGGACAGGCAGCAGGCGTTGTAGCGTTTGCTATTATCATAGGTGCTGTATCTATGAGTTCAAGCAGCACAGTAGATGCCAGAACATCATTAAAGGAAAACAGAACAGTCAATGCGGGGGTGGCTCTTGGGCTGACAGAGGCGGCAGATGCTACGGAGCTTCTCACAGCAGGAGCGACATCTGCTCTCACATACTACGGAGCTGAGCTTACTGTTGCGCAAAATGACAGCAATGTTGTAACAGCATCTGCACAGGGCGCACCGCAGACAGACGATGCTTCACAGGAGCCTGAGCAGGCAAATGAAGCAGCTCAGACACCGACAGCCGCACAGACCTGTGGTTATACAAATCTTGGTATGTCGGTTATAAGCAGCGGAAACTTAAATATCAGACAGGAAGCTTCGACAGACAGCGAGGTAATAGGAATACTTACCAATCACAATGCCTGTGAGCTTCTTGAGGATGCCGGAGAATGGTACAAGGTCACATCAGGCAAGGTGACAGGATATGTAAACAAGCAGTATCTTGTAACAGGAGATGAGGCAGAGGCTATTGCACAGCAGGAGATTAAGACGGTTGCCACAGTAAATACGGAAACACTGAATGTGCGTGCAGAGAAGTCAACAGATGCTGCGGTGCTTTCGCAGGTTGGAAATTCAGAGGCATTCACGGTTAATTCTGTCGCTGACGGCTGGGTTGAGATAAGTGTGGATGATTCGGTAGGATATATATCACAGGATTATGTGACACTGGCACAGGCACTTCCTACAGCAAAGACAATAGAGCAGGTGAAGTATGGTGACGGCGTATCAGATGTAAGGGCATCTGTTGTATCGTATGCGTTACAGTTTGTCGGAAATAGATATGTGTGGGGTGGTACAAGCCTTGAGAAGGGAGTTGACTGCTCAGGCTTCACAATGAGAATTCTTGGAAAGTATGGAATCTCATTACCGCATTCATCAAGAGCACAGCCTTCATACGGCACAAAAATCAGTGCATCTGAAGCAAAGCCGGGAGATTTATTCTTCTACGGAGGTGGAAGGAGTATCTCACATGTCGCAATTTATATCGGAAACGGACAGATTGTACATGCCAGCAACAAGCGTGATGGAATCAAGGTTTCAAATGCATATTACAGAAATCCGATTTGTGTCGCAAGATATTTGCCGGATTAATAAAAAACAGTTTACAACAAATGCTTACTATGCTATACTGCATAAGTATGGTTTTGCCCATGTTCGGTAGTTGGACACTCCGACCTATTGCTGAGCATCATACAGTTATCAGGGCGCATTATAATATAAGGAGGATCAACAATGATCGCAAAGGAAAAGAAACAGGCTATTATCGCAGAGTACGGTAGAACACCAAATGACACAGGTTCACCAGAGGTTCAGATTGCAATTCTTTCAGCAAGAATCGCAGAGTTAACTGAGCATTTCAAACAGAACCCAAAGGATCATCACTCAAGAAGAGGAATGTTAAAGATGATCGGTCAGAGACGTGGATTACTTGCATACCTTAAGGAGATTGATATCGAGAGATATCGTTCACTTATCGAGCGTTTAGGACTCAGAAAATAGTATTTTCTTTAGAGCGGAGTAATTATTATTCCGCTCTATTATTGTTTTTATTATTGTTTTTTGAAAAGCAGAAGTAAGCCGAGACCACTAAAGAGTGCATGAGCGTACATGTATTGTTTAGTAGTTTCGGAAGAGGAATACACTTCTGCAAAAGAATTTTAAGGAGAATTAATATGTACAAAAGTTATTCAATGGAACTTGCCGGCAGGACTCTTACTGTAGATATCGGAAGAGTAGCAGCTCAGGCAAACGGAGCTGTTTTTATCAAGTATGGTGATACAACAGTCCTTTCAACAGCTACAGCATCTGACAAGCCACGTGATGGTGTGGATTTCTTCCCACTCAGCGTTGAGTTCGAGGAGAAGATGTACTCTGTAGGAAAAATTCCGGGTGGTTTTAACAAGCGTGAGGGAAAGGCATCTGAGAACGCCATCCTTACAGATCGTGTAATTGACCGTCCTATGAGACCTCTTTTCCCAAAGGATTACAGAAATGATGTTACATTAAACAACCTTGTCATGTCAGTGGATCCTGAGTGCCGTCCTGAGATAGTTGCAATGATCGGTACAGCTCTTGCTGTTCATATATCAGATATTCCGTTTGACGGACCATGTGCCATGACACAGATGGGACTTGTTGATGGAGAGTTTATCGTAAACCCTTCACAGAAGCAGTGGGATGAGGGAGATTTACAGCTCACAGTTGCTTCTACAAAGGAAAAGGTCATCATGATTGAGGCAGGCGCCAATGAGATTCCTGAGGATCAGATGATTGAAGCAATCTATAAGTGCCACGATATCAACCAGACAGTTATCGCATTCATGGATCAGATCCGTGATGAGATTGGCAAGCCAAAGCATGAGTATGAGAGCTGTGCTATTCCTGAGCAGATGTTTGAGGATATTAAGAAAATTGTTACTCCTGAGCAGATGGAGGAGGCAGTATTCACAGATGAGAAGCAGAAGCGTGAGGAAAATATCAGAGCTATCACAGAGCAGTTAGAGGAAGCCTTCGCTGACAATGAGGAGTACCTTGCAGTACTTGGTGAGGCTATTTACCAGTATCAGAAGAAGACTGTCAGAAAGATGATTTTAAAGGATCATAAGCGTCCGGACGGCCGTGCAATCAACCAGATCAGACCACTCGCAGCAGAGGTTGATTTGATTCCTAGAGTTCACGGCTCTGCAATGTTTACCCGTGGACAGACACAGATTTGTGATGTTGTAACACTTGCTCCTTTATCAGAGATTCAGAAAATCGATGGACTTGATGCAAATATCACAACAAAGAGATATATGCATCACTATAACTTCCCTGCATACTCTGTAGGAGAGACAAAGGTATCACGTGGACCGGGACGTCGTGAGATTGGACACGGAGCACTTGCTGAGAAGGCACTTGTTCCTGTACTTCCAAGCATTGAGGAGTTCCCATATACTATCCGTGCCGTATCTGAGACATTTGAATCAAACGGCTCTACATCAATGGCTTCAACATGTGCATCATGTATGTCACTTATGGCTGCAGGTGTTCCGATTAAGGCTATGGTTGCCGGAATCTCATGCGGACTTGTAACAGGCGATACAGATGATGATTTCCTTGTACTTACAGATATCCAGGGTCTTGAGGATTTCTTCGGAGATATGGATTTCAAGGTAACAGGTACACATAAGGGTATCACAGCTATCCAGATGGATATCAAGATTCACGGACTTACAAGACCTATCGTTGAGGAGGCAATCGCGAGAACACGTGAGGCACGTCTCTACATCATGGATGAGGTCATGAGCAAGGCAATCGCTGAGCCTAGAAAAGAAGTAAATGAGTGGGCTCCAAAGATTGAGCAGATTACAATCGATCCATCAAAGATTGGTGATGTTGTCGGACAGAAGGGTAAGACAATCAACGAGATTATCGACAGAACCGGTGTCAAGATCGATATCACAGATGATGGTGCTGTTTCAGTTTGCGGAACAGATAAAGAGATGATTGCAAAGGCAATCGACATGATTAAGATTATCACAACTGATTTTGAGCAGGGACAGATCCTTGAGGGAACAGTTGTAAGCATCAAGGAGTTCGGTGCTTTCATCGAATTTGCTCCTGGCAAAGAGGGAATGGTTCACATTTCTAAGATTGCAAAAGAGAGAATCAACAGAGTAGAGGATGTACTCACACTTGGAGACAAGGTAAAGGTTGTTTGCCTTGGCAAGGACAAGATGGGAAGAATCAGCTTCTCTATGAAGGATGTAAAAGAGGATTAATTAATATACGTTAAAGTATAACAATAATATCCAAGTAAAGGGCTGCACGCAGGTGCAGTCCTTTTAATATATGAAATTATAGTAAGGTGATATGATGTAAGGCAAAACAGGTGCGTCTGTGTCATATTGTGAAGACGAATCATATACTAAATTAAAAAATAAAATAATAATGAAAAATGCGAAATATAGTATAAATGCAAATCTGGTATATAAAAATGGATATAGTGGTAAAAATGTCAATATAGCAGTGCTTGATACGGGTGTGTTTAAACACAAACAGCTTGATGGGTGCATAAAGCACTTTATGGATTTTGTGGGTGGAAAGGAGACATGTTATGACGATAACGGGCATGGTACACATGTGTGCGGTATATTATCGGCTGCAGATATAGGCATGGCTCCGGGGGCAGGACTATATGTGTTTAAGGTGCTTGATTATCTTGGCATGGGGCAGACATCGGATTCAATTCGTGCACTTAAGTATATAAAAGAAAACTGTGTCAGACTTAATATAAAAATACTCAACTTCTCTGTAGGATATCTGCCATGTTCTGATACAGCAGAGCGTATTAAGATATTGAAGCTGATAGATGAATTGTGGGATATGGGAGTGGTAGTTGTTGCAGCAGCGGGCAACTACGGCCCGGCACCGTTTTCTGTAACTGTGCCGGGAATTTCAAGAAAAATAATAACAGTCGGAAGCTTTGATGATATAAGAAGTGGCAAAGGTCCGACCGATTGCTGTATTGTAAAGCCTGAGATTCTGGCTCCCGGGCATGATATCATAAGCCTTGGAACGAGAGATGGCACATATGTAAGAAAAACAGGTACTTCAATGGCTACACCGATTGTGTCAGGTGCCATAGCACTTCTATTGGAAAAAAATCCAAATATGAGACCGGAGGCGGTTAAGCTAGCCCTGTATAATACATGTGACAGGGCAGGGGATAGTCACAAAGGCTCGTGGGGGATTATAAATGTTGATAAATTGGTGGGAATATTATAATATGTATTAGAGATTTATTATAGATAATATAGGAAATATTAGGTTGTATAATTGTAATTTCATGGTAGGGCTTAAATGAGAAAAATATTACAAAGACTGCTTTCAAAGCTTTTTATAGTTTCGACAATAATAATTATACAGATGATATGGTGGTTCTTTTTGTTTTATACGGCATCTGTTGCCAGCAGGGTGTTTCAGGATCTGCTGTATGTGGCAGCCATATTGCTTTCGCTTTATATTGTCAACAGGCGGATGAAAATGTATATAAAAATGTCATGGATATTTTTGATACTGAGTGTTCCAATCGTTGGTATTCCGTGCTATTTCTTTTTCGGAAGACCGGAGCTTACGTCAAAGACACAGAAAAGAATGGCAAGAATTGTGGAAGCATATGCGCCGCTTCGGCCTGAAAATGAGCTGCTAAATGAGACACTCAGACTGACAGACATGGATGCATACAGACAGAGCAGGCTTATCACTCAAAATCAGAAATATCCACTGTATGCGGAGGACTGCACAGAGTACTTTAAATCAGGTGAGGAGGCTTTTGAGAGCATTTTAAAAGATTTAAGGTCAGCTGAAAAGTTTATCTTTATGGAGTATTTCATAATCGGCAGTGGCGTTATGCTTGATCAGATACTTGATATACTCAAAGAAAAGGTAAAGCATGGAGTTGTGGTGAGAATCATATATGATGATTTTGGCAGCATAAATGCCATTCCGCCACATTTTATAAAGGAGATGGAGAGTATCGGAATACAGACCAGACGATTCAATCCATATAAGCCCATGCTTTCGGTAATTATGAATGACAGGGACCATAGGAAGATACTGGTAGTAGACGGACGTGTGGCGCATACCGGTGGTTATAATATAGCAGATGAATATATCAACAAAAAAATCAGGTTCGGATACTGGAAGGATGCCGGTATCCGTGTGGAGGGAGAGTGTGTAAACAGTTTCACGACGATGTTCCTTGAGATGTGGAATTATATCAATAAGGACAATGCAGTGCATGATGAATATCTGAATCCACACAATACCTTCAGCCAGTCAGAGGAATGTGGTTTTGTCCAGCCGTTTTGTGATTCGCCACTTGAGCATGATGATGTAGGAGAGAATCTTTATGTGAGCATCATCTCAAGAGCAAAAAAATATGTTTATATTTTTACACCATATCTGATACTTGGAACAGAGCTGTCACATGCTATGATATCGGCAGCCAGGTCAGGTGTTGATGTGCGTATTGTTGTACCTAAGATTCCCGATAAAAAGCTGATTTATCTGCAGACAAAAGCCAATTTCAGACCTCTTATCGAGGCGGGGATAAGGATATATCTATACACACCCGGCTTTATACATTCAAAGTGTATAGTGGCAGATGATGATACTGCGATAGTTGGCACATGCAATCTGGATTTCAGGAGCATGTACTGGAATTTTGAGGATTTTGTATACATGTACAGGACTCAGTGCATCGGAAAAATAAAAGAGGATGCGATAGAGACGTTTGCGGTCTCAGAGGAGGTGGATGAGGAAAGCACAAATGATATCTCGTTTGCAGGCAGGCTGTTGCAGAGTATTTTGCAGCTGTTTGCACCGCTTCTGTAAATGTCTATAAATGTCTGCTAAAAATCTGTTGAATAATGTTATAAGTTGTAATATAATATGCAAAGTGAATGCATAAAGTATCACATTGTAAAACTGAATATGTAGCATAAAGGTGTCGGAGCAGACAAGCATTTGCATATGATTTATGGCAGGCGATGTGAAGCTGGCTCCGGTGAAAAGGGAAACAGGTGCAAATCCTGTACGAACTCGTCACCGTAATTAAGGAGTGACGGCCGATAGGTCACTGGGCAACCGGGAAGACGGCCGAAGCAATGATATATAAGCCGGGATACCTGCCTTTGTGTTGTACGGAAACAATAGTGTTTCAAGCCACGAGTAACTGGCTGTACGTGATGAAATAATTATAATTACAGATAAGGCTATGATAGCCGTATAGTCTGAGTTAGAAGGATTTTGACATGTATAGCTCTTTGACGCAATAGTACAAAGAGCTTTTATTTTTGACGTTTTAAATGTTTTCGTTTTACATATTTAAATCATGTGCAGCTTAACAGCTGCAGGGCTAATGAAAAGGAGAAAATATGAAAAAGAAATTAGTAGTAGTACTGATGGCAGCAGTTATGGCTATGACAGCAGTGACCGGCTGTGGCAGCAAGGCAGATGATGCAAAGAATGATACACAGGCATCTAAGGCTTCAGAGAGTGAGACAAGCGCAAACGCAGATCAGGAGGCAGCAATGCATGTGGCAGATTTAATCGATGCAATCTACGTGCAGGAGAGAACAGATGATACAGACAAGCAGTGCAAGGAGGCTAAGGAGGCCTGGGACAAGCTCACAGACGCACAGAAGGAGCTTGTAGAGGGAGAAAATGCTGATCCTGACTATTTCGGCAGAGATACAGGCGATGCTTCAAAGGATGATCCGAGAAACCAGGATGATATCGGCGAGAACGAGATTCTTGTAGTAAGCTTTGGTACATCCTTCAACGACAGCCGTGTGGCTGATATCAAGGGTGTGGAGGATGCAATAGCAGCTGCAAATCCTGACTGGTCAGTCAGAAGAGCCTTCACAGCACAGATTATCATAAATCATGTACAGGCAAGAGATGACGAGAAGATTGACAATATGGATCAGGCACTTGAGCGTGCAGTCAAAAATGGTGTAAAGAATCTTGTGGTACAGCCTACACACCTGATGCATGGCGCAGAGTATGATGAGCTTTCAGAGGCAGTAGAGAAGTATAAGGATAAATTTGAGTCTGTAAAGATTGCAGAGCCACTCCTCGGTGAGGTTGGAAGTGATGCAACAGTTGTAAATGAGGATAAAAAGGCTGTTGCAGAAATTCTTACAAAAGAAGCAGTAGAGAAGGCAGGCTATGACAGCCTTGATGCTGCAAAAAAAGAGGGCACAGCATTTGTATTTATGGGACATGGAACAAGCCATACAGCAAAGATTTCATACAGCCAGATGCAGAGCCAGATGACAGATTTGGGTTATGAGAACGTATTTATCGGAACTGTAGAGGGTGAGCCGGAGGATACATCATGTGAGTCTGTCATTGAGAAGGTGTCAGCCGCTGGTTACAAGAATGTAATTCTTCGTCCGCTTATGGTTGTTGCAGGAGACCATGCCAACAATGATATGGCGGGAAGTGATGATGATTCATGGCTTTCACAGTTTAAGGCATCAGGAAAGTTTGATAAAATCGATACACAGATTAACGGACTTGGTGAGATTGAGGGTATCCAGAAGCTTTATGTTGAGCATACAGCGGCTGCTATGAGCAAGTAGCAGTTACTTAAATGTATAGTGGGGAAGCTATAAAATAACAGGAGCAGTATATCAGACATGAGAAAATTATTCAGAAACAAGTTTACTTACATCATTGCACTGGCACTGGTTTGTGCCATGAGCCTGGCAGCATGTGGTAATAAGAATGCAAAAGCTGAAACAGAAAGCAAAAAAGCAGTGCAGGACGCGACAGAGAGCACAAAAAAGGCTGAAAAAACAGAAAAGATAGCACTTTCAGATGGTACATATACAGCAGAGTTTACTACAGACAGCTCAATGTTTCATGTGAATGATGCATACGACAACAAAGGTACACTCACCGTGAAGGATGGCAAGGCAACAATACATGTTGCTCTTACATCCACACACATTGTAAATCTCTTTTTGGGAACAGCAAAGGATGCCTCAAAGGACAAGGTACATCTTTTGGAGCCAACTGTAGAGACTGTCGATTATGGCGATGGCACAACTGAGGAGGTCAATGCGTTTGATATACCGGTTCCTGTTTTGGATGAGGAATTTGACCTTGCACTTATCGGTACAAAGGGCAAATGGTATGACCACAAGGTAAAGGTCTCAAATGCCACACCTGCGGACACAGATGCAAGCGTATCTGAGAGTGCAGGAAAAGAGCTTCCTGATGGAACATACAATATCAATCTCGATTTCGAGGGCGGAAGCGGTAAGGCGAGCATTGCATCACCTGCTGAGGTGACTATAAGCGGTGGAGCTGCTACTGCAACTGTGCAGTGGAGCAGCCCAAACTATGACTATATGATAGTGGACGGACAAAAATACATGCCTGTAAATACAGACGGCAATTCTGTATTTGAAATTCCGGTTAAGCTTGATATACCTATGCAGGTTATCGGAGATACAGTTGCTATGAGCAAGCCGCACGAGGTTGAGTACACACTTACCTTCCATTCAGATTCTGCTACAGAGGTGCTTGGTGAGGATGGAGAATAATTAAGCTATGCATGGAAGAAAAAAGATAATTATATATATATTGATATCAATTATAGGACTGTTCTGGCTGTCAGGCTGCGACAGTCCTTCTTCCGATTCAGGGAATACCGAATCGAAGGCTGAGGCAGAGGCACAAAACGGTCTTATATATAAGAGCAGTATGAAGCTTTTATATGCAAAGAATTTTTCTGTTGACTATTATGAGGGTGGATACAAGATACTTACGACAAAGGACGGTACCAAAATACTTACCGTGCCAAAGGGCAGAAAGACTCCAAAGGATATTGACAAGGATATCATTGTATTGAAGGAGCCTGTAAGTGATTTGTATCTGGTCGCATCAGGTGTGATGGATATGTTTGACAAGCTTGATGCAGTGGACACTATTAAATTTTCGGGGCTTGACAGTGATGGCTGGTACATTGACAGTGCAAGAAAGGCTCTTGAAAGTGGCAGAATGCTTTATGCCGGCAAATATTCAAAGCCCGATTATGAGCTTTTGGTGTCAGAAAATTGTTCTCTTGCCATAGAAAATACTATGATTACCCATTCGCCGCAGGTAACGGAAAAGCTTAAAAGCTTTGATATCCCTTCAATAATCGAGTACTCAAGCTATGAGGAGGAGCCGCTCGGCAGAGTGGAGTGGGTGAAGTTTTTCGGAGCACTCACAGACCGGGATGAAAAGGCAGATGAGCTCTTTAACGAGCAGGTGGATATCGTAAATCGCATCGCAAAGACAGATGGTACCGATACTGCTGCAAATGCTGACAGCAGACCGACAGTTGCATTTTTTTATATCACATCCAATGGACAGGTTCAGGTGCGCAAAAGCACAGATTATGTGCCAAAGATGATTTCGCTTGCCGGCGGAAAATATATTTTTGATGCATCAAATGACGACGATACAGGCAGGTCAACCATGAATATGCAGCTAGAGGATTTCTACAATGGAGCAATAGATGCTGACTATCTGATATATAACAGTGCGATAGACGGCGGTGTGAAGAATCTGAATGAGCTTTTGGACAAGTGCCCGGTGCTTGCTGATTTTAGGGCTGTCAAAGGTGGCAATGTTTTTTGCACCACGAACGATATGTATCAGCAGTCTATGTCCATCGGGTATATGATTGATGATATGCATTCGATGATTACAGATGCACCCGACAGTGATATGAAATATCTGTTTAAGCTCAACAAGAAAATCAATAGCACAAAAAGATAAAAAGCGGAGCTACAACATGGAAAAAACCAGAAAAATAAGGTGTTTTACAACATTTATTATTCTTATAATCTTAATTATCATATTGCTTATCATGAATGTGTGTATAGGAACTGTACACATATCATTTAAGGCTGCATTTGCAACACTTTATGACCACTCAGACAGGGTAGGACGTATTGTGTGGGATATCCGCATGCCAAGAGCTATCGCAGCGATGATACTGGGCGGGGCGTTAGCGCTTGCAGGCTATCTTTTGCAGACGTTTTTTCATAATCCAATCGCGGGACCTTTTGTGCTCGGTATATCATCGGGAGCCAAGATGGTCGTGGCACTTGTTATGGTATTTTTACTTGGAAATGCCATACGTGTGAGCTCACTGGCCATGATTGCAGCAGCGTTTTTGGGTGCAATGCTTTCAATGGGGTTTGTGCTTATCATTTCAAGAAAGGTAAGCAGCATGTCAATGCTTGTGGTGAGCGGTGTCATGATTGGCTACATATGCTCTGCGGTGACTGAGTTTGTGGTGACATTTGCAGATGATTCCGACATAGTAAATCTGCATAACTGGTCAAGGGGAAGCTTTTCGGGCATGACCTGGGACAGCGTCGGGGTGATGAGCATTGTGGTGGGAATCACATTTATTTTTGTTTTTCTCATGTCAAAGCCACTTATGGCATATCAGCTCGGAGAGTCATATGCCGTAAATCTGGGTGTAAACATAAAGCGCATCCGGGTGCTTCTGGTATTGCTTTCAAGCCTGCTTTCCGCATGTATAGTGGCGTTTGCGGGACCTATATCGTTTGTCGGAATAGCCGTGCCACACATAGTAAAAAGCATGCTAAAAAGCACAAAGCCTATATATATGATACCGGCCTGCTTCCTTGGGGGAGCGGTGTTCTGCCTGTTTTGTGATTTGCTTGCGAGGATGATGTTTGCGCCTACGGAGCTTAGTATCAGCACGGTTACGGCAGTATTTGGTGCACCGGTAGTGCTGTTTATCATGATAAGACGCAGCAAGGAGAAAAATGTCTGATGGAATATTATTTTACTGCTCAAAAGCTGGCCGTTGGATATGATAACAGGCCGCTTATTGAAAATATTGATTTTTCCCTGAAAAGGGGAGAGATTCTCACATTAATCGGGCCAAACGGTGCCGGTAAATCGACTATTTTAAAAAGTATTGCAAGACAGCTTTCGCTTGTGAGCGGTACGATATATCTTGATAAAAGTGATGTAGTGACGATGAATGGCAATGAATTTGCAAAGAAAATGGCTGTTGTGCTTACCGATAAGCTAAAGACGGAGCTTATGACCTGCTATGATGTGGTTGCGACAGGCAGATATCCATACACAGGCCGGTTCGGAGTACTTTCGGATGAGGACAAAAAGGCTGTGGATGAGGCGATGGAGCTGGTCAATGTATCACAGATAAAAGATAAGGATTTTACAAAGATAAGCGATGGACAAAGACAGCGGGTTATGCTGTCACGGGCTATATGCCAGCAGCCGGAGATTATAGTGTTAGACGAGCCTACCTCATATCTTGATATAAAGTACAAGCTTGAGTTTTTATCAATACTCCAAAGGCTTAAAAGACAGAAGAATCTTACGGTTATCATGTCGCTTCACGAGCTTGATATGGCAAAGCGTGTGTCAGACCATATTTTGTGTATAGATGGCAGATATGTGGACAGATACGGAACTCCCGAGGAGGTATTTACTGACCAATATGTTTCAGGGCTTTTTGGAATTACGGCAGGAAGCTTTGACGAAACAGGAGAGGATTTAGAGCTGGAAAAACCGGATGGAAGGGCGAGGATATTTGTCATAGCAGGAGGGGGCCTGGGCAGAAAAAGCTTCAGGAGCTTACAGCGAAAGGGTATCCCGTTTGCGACAGGAATCATCTATGAAAATGATCTGGATTATCCTGCGGCAAAGGCGCTTTCTGCTGAGATTGTCAGCGCAAGAAGCTT
>ERZ780177.3178-NODE-3178-length-12631-cov-5.870786_pt1 | contig 12631 bp, 10 predicted proteins | sample MGYA00510973_ERZ780177 | MGnify/ENA primary metagenome ERZ780177 (study PRJEB29588, sample SAMEA2144396) | human gut metagenome | biome: human gut; feature: human-associated habitat; material: faeces | place: Denmark | collected 2008/2010 ...
CCTTTTTTCTGATTCCCGTTCCGCCGCCCTGCGTTCATGGTTCCCCAGCAAGAAAACATCGTCAATTGCCCGGCGTGCGGACAGCCCATGGATGTTTCCCTGCTGCCTCCGTACGCCAACGCCATTTGCCCGGGCTGCCAGGCGCTGACGCGTGTAAAAACGCGCATGGGGCCTTATCGTATTACCGGAAAACTGGGAAAAGGCGGCATGAGTGTGGTGTTCCGGGCGGAGGATGCCGTTCTGGGGCGGGAAGTGGCCCTGAAAGTGCTGAATGATACTTATGCCGGGGATGCCCTGCGCTGCGAACGTTTTGAACGGGAGGCCCGGATCATGGCGCGGGTTTCCCATGAAAATCTGGTGCAGCTTTATGCCGTTGGGCGTGACCAGGGCCTTTTTTACATTGCCATGGAGCTGGTGGAGAGCGGCTACGGCAACGTGGTGTGCGCCCAGCCCTTTGGCTGCCTGCCCAACCATATCGTGGGCAAGGGCATGGTGAACAAGATCCGTGCGCTGTACCCCAGCGCCAACATCACCCCCATCGACTACGACCCCAGCGCCACCCGGGTCAATCAGGAAAACCGCATCAAGCTGATGCTGGCTGTGGCAAAGGAGCGGCTGAACGCCCCTGTGGAAGCTCAGCCGCTTACGGCAGAGCAGCTTGCCGGCGGCGCTCCTCAGGTCGGCGCTACCGTGTAACAAAAGCAAATACGATAAAAACAGGGGAGCCGCTGCACAGCATTTTTACGCAGCAGCTCCCTTTTTGCAGGAAAGGAACCGCTATGGAAAAGCCCGCAGCTGCCTGTTATCATCTACCCGGCCTGTTCGAGTTTTACGAGCTGTACCGCCGCTTTTTGCCGCTGTACCGGGAGCACCGGGAATATTTTTACGACTGGTGCACCATTGGCTCCATCTACGGCGCTCCGGCAGGCTGCATCTGGGGCGGGGGACGCATTTCCTGCGGCGGGGCAGCTGCGCGCGAGGTGCTGGCGCTGCTGCGGGAATACGGCATCTCTGGGCGGCTGACCTTCAGTAACTCCCTGCTGCGGGCGGAGCACCTTGCCGACCCGCAGTGCAACGCCCTGTGTGACCAGTTTGCAAAAAGCGGCAGTGTGCCAAACGGCGTGATCGTCCATTCTGATTTGCTGGCGGACTATCTGCGGCAGCGCTGGCCGGAGCTGTATCTGGTATCCTCCACCACCAAGGTGCTCACCGATTTTACGCTTTTGCGGCAGGAATTGGCAAAGCCGCAGTTCCGGTATGTGGTGCCAGATTTCCGGCTGAACCCGGCATTGGAGCAGCTGCGCACCCTGCCGCCGGAGCAAAAGGCGAAGGTAGAGTTTTTGTGCAACGAGTGCTGCTGGTTCGGCTGCACCGAGCGCAAGCGCTGCTACGAGACGGTCAGCCGCCAGAATCTGGGCGAGGACTGCCCGGACCACCGCTGCGCCGCCCCGGATGCCGCCGAGGGCTACCGCTTTTCCAAGGCGATGCGCAGCCCCGGATTTATTGGGGTGGAGGACATCCGGCAGCGGTACCTGCCCGCAGGCTTTTCCCAGTTCAAGATAGAGGGCAGGGGGCTTGGCAGTGCACTGGTACTGGAATTTCTGCTCTACTACATGATAAAGCCGGAATACCAGCTGCAAGTGCGGGAGGCAATCTATCTGGACAATATGCTGGATCTTTTTTAAGAAAATTGCACCGGGCAGACCACTTTCTGTCCGGTGCTGCTTTTTGCCTGCGGGATTTGCGCCCGAAAACTTTCTTTTCCCCGCAAAGCGTGTTACAATAAACAGGAAATTATTTTTAAAAGCTGTTTTTGGAAATGGTGTGCAGTACTTAGAAAAACGGCTTATAGGAGCAGTGCATGGAAACAACGCAAAAACAGATCGTACTGGGCATTCTGGCCCATGTGGACTCCGGCAAGACCACCCTCTCCGAGGCCATGCTCTACCGCGCCGGTGCTATCCGCAAGCTGGGGCGGGTAGACCACGGAGATGCCTTTCTGGACACTGACAGCTTGGAAAAAGCGCGCGGCATCACCATCTTTTCCAAGCAGGCGCTGCTTACGGCGGGCAATACCGCCATCACCCTGCTGGACACCCCTGGCCATGTGGATTTTTCCACCGAGACCGAGCGCACCTTGCAGGTGCTGGATTACGCCGTGCTGGTGGTCAGCGGAACAGACGGCGTGCAAAGCCATACCGAAACGCTGTGGCGGTTGCTGCGGCGCTACCATGTGCCCACCTTTGTATTCGTGAACAAGATGGACCTGCCCGGCATGACCCGGGAACAGTTACTCAGCCAGCTGAACCACCGCCTTGGCGAGGGTTTTGTGGATTTTGGCGCAGAACCTGCCGCCCGTAATGAGGCACTGGCGCTGTGCGATGAGCAGCTGATGGAAAAAATGCTGGACGCGGGAACCCTGACCGATGCAGACATTATCCCCGCAGTTGCACGGCGGCACGTTTTTCCGTGCTGGTTCGGGGCGGCGCTGCGGCTGGACGGGGTGGATGCACTTCTGGAGGGGCTGGACCGCTACACCCGCCCCGCTCCGGCGCTGCACGCCTTTGGTGCAAGGGTGTTCAAGGTATCGCAGGACGAGCAGGGCACCCGCCTGACATGGCTGCGGGTCACCGGCGGGGAGCTGAAGGTAAAGGCGCTTCTTACCGGCGAAGCGGACGGCGAGCCGTGGACAGAAAAAGCGAACCAGCTGCGGCTGTACTCCGGCGCAAAGTATACTCTGTCCGAGGCTATCGGCCCGGGACAGGTGTGCGCCGTGACCGGCCTGACCCATGCAAAGCCCGGCACCGGGCTTGGGGCAGAGCGGGACAGCGATGTGCCGGTGCTGGAACCGGTGCTCAGCTATCAGGTGCTGCTGCCGGAGGGGGCGGACGTGCACGCCGCGCTGGGCAAGCTGCACCGGCTGGAGGAGGAAGAACCGCAGCTTCATGTAGTGTGGAATGAAAGCTTGGGCGAAATCCATGTGCAGCTGATGGGTGAGGTGCAGCTGGAGGTGCTGCGCAGCCTGCTGGCCGAGCGGTTCGGGCTGGAGGTATCCTTTGGCCCGGGCGGCATTCTGTATAAGGAGACCATCACCGAGCCCATGGAGGGCGTAGGGCATTACGAGCCGTTGCGCCACTATGCCGAGGTGCATCTGTTGCTGGAGCCGCTGCCCCGGGGCAGCGGGATGCAGTTTGCCGCCGACTGCCGGGAAGAGGTGCTGGATAAAAACTGGCAGCGGCTGGTATTGACCCATCTGGAAGAAAAGCAGCACCTTGGCGTTTTGACCGGCGCACCGCTGACCGATGTAAAAATCACCCTGCTCACCGGCAAAGCGCACCTCAAGCATACCGAGGGCGGTGATTTCCGGCAGGCCACCTACCGCGCTGTGCGGCAGGGACTGATGTTGGCCAAAAGCCAGCTGTTAGAGCCGTGGTACGCCTTCCGGCTGGAAGTGCCGGTGGAGAACATCGGCCGCGCCATGAGCGATATCCAGCGCATGGAGGGCAGTTTTGATCCGCCGGAAAGCGGCGCGGAGACTGCCACCCTGACCGGCTTTGCGCCGGTATCCACCATGCGCAGCTACCCCATGGAGGTGGTCAGCTACACTCGGGGCAGGGGACATCTGAGCCTGACACTGGACGGTTACCGCCCCTGTCACAATGCACAGGAGGTCATTGCAGAAACCGGCTACCAGCCGGAGCATGATCTGGACAACCCCGCAGATTCCGTATTCTGCGCCCATGGTGCGGGCTTTGTAGTGCCGTGGAGCGAGGTGCGCAGCCACATGCACGTGGAAAGCGGCTGGGGCAAGGCAAAGCCTGCCCGCCCGGAGGTGCAGGCTGCGCCCCAGCGCCGCGCCATGGCCTACCGCGCCACGTTGGAGGAGGACGCCGAGCTGCTCAAAATTTTTGAGCGTACCTACGGCCCCATCAAGCGGGACCCGCTGGCGGCCTTCCGTCCGGTGCAAAAGACCGAACACCCGGATTTTGACGCAGAGCAGTGGGAAATTGCCCCGGAGTATCTGCTGGTGGACGGCTACAACATCATCTTTGCGTGGGACGAGTTGAACGCGCTGGCGAAGGAAAGCTTGGACGCCGCCCGCCGCAAGCTGATGGACATTCTGTGCAACTATCAGGGCTACCAGAAATGCGTGCTCATTCTGGTGTTCGATGCCTACCGCGTGCCCGGCAGCCCCGGTGCCATCGAGCAGTACCACAATATCCATGTGGTCTATACCAAGGAGGCCGAGACCGCCGATATGTTCATCGAGCGGGTCACCCATGAAATCGGCAAGAGCCGCCGCGTCCGCGTGGCGACCTCGGACGGTATGGAGCAGGTCATCATCCTTGGCCACGGCGCACTGCGCGTTTCCGCCCGGATGTTCCACGAGGAAGTACAGAACGTGGAAAAACAGATCCGTGCCCTTGTGCAGGGGCAGGCGTAATGCCGCCCCTGATTTTAAGAGAATGCATTTGCAGCGGCCTATTGGCCGCTGCAAATGCTAAATCTAAAATAATTATTCCGCTAAAAATGCCCACAGCAACGCGGAGGGCATTCAAATCATTTCATTGGAGGTGCGCCCATGGCTGTGGAAATTACCGAAGAATTTGTCTGGCAGAACATCTCGCCCCGTGCCCGGGACAGCCATAAGGGCACCTTTGGCAGTGTGCTGGCGGTGGCGGGCAGTGCCTTTTACCGGGGCGCTGCGCTGCTGGCAGCCGAGGGTGCACTGCGCACCGGGGCGGGCATCGTCACCCTTGCCAGTGTGGAGCCGGTGGTCAGCGCTGCTGTCACCCGCCTGCCGGAGTGCTGCCTGTGCCCCTGTAAAGAGGGCGCACAGGGCGGCATTGCGCCGGAAAATGTGCCGCTGCTCCGGCGGCAGAAGGCCACCGTGCTGCTGCTGGGCCCCGGCCTTGGCGGCACAGCGCAAAGCGCCGCCCGGGCCACCGAGACCCGCACGCTGGTGCAGCAGCTGCTGCCCGGCTTTGTGGGGGCTGCGGTGCTGGATGCCGACGGCCTGAACGCCACTGCCCAGCTGCTGGCCGAGGGCAAGCCCTTTCCGCACCCGGCGGGAGAACTGGTAGTTACCCCGCACCCCGGCGAGATGGCGCGCCTGACCGGCCTTTCGGCAGCAGCGCTTGCTACCGACCGGGAGGGCATTGCCCTGCGGTATGCCAAGGCGTGGAATGCTGTGGTGGTGCTGAAGGGGGCACGCACTGTGGTGGCAAGCCCGGATGGGCGGGTGTGCGTGAACCCCACCGGCAACCCGGGGCTTGCCCGGGGCGGCAGCGGGGATGTACTGGCTGGGATGCTTGCGGCGCTGCTGGCCTGCGGTCTGCCCGCCTACCAAGCTGCTGCCTGTGCGGTATATCTGCACGGTGCCGCCGCCGACCCCGCCGCCGCAAAGCGCGGCGAGTACGGGATGCTGCCCCACGATATCCTGCCGGAACTGGGCGCATTGTTTGCGGAAAACCAAAGATAAACGAAAAAAGGCAGCTGCACAAAATACCGTGCAGCTGCCGCTTTTTGTTGCTATAATTTGTGGTTCAGAAACGTTTTAGATCACCGGAACTGGCCGAGATATTCCTCCACCGAGCGGGTCATCTCCTTGGAAAAATCGGAGTTATATTTGCGGTTGCAAAAGGCGGTGCACCACTGGTCAAAGGGGGCGTTTCCGGCTTTGTAGCCGAAGGTGTCCCGCAGCTCTGCGCCGCCCATGGTGCGGTAGCCGTTTTCGTGCACGATATGCTCCATGGCGCAGCGCTGGGGCTTTACGCGGTCCTTCTGCTGCTGGGTGGGCCAGCCGAACACCAGCATTGCTGCTGGGAACACATAGTCCGGCAGATGCAGCAGACTGCGCTGGGTGTCGCAGTTTTCCATGATGTCCCCGATGTAGCACGAGCCGATGCCAAAGCTTTCGGCGGCGACTACGGCGTTCTGGGCAGCAATGGCAGCATCGGTGACTGCCAGCATCAAATCGCCCACGCCCGGGGTGCGGGGTGTGCAGCCCGCTTCCAAGTAGGCGTCGTACCACTTTTTGCAGTCGGCGCAGAACACCAGCACCAGCGGTGCTTTGGCAATAAAGGGCTGGTGGTCACAGCTTTCGGCCAGCGCTTCTTTCAGTGCCGGGTCGGTGATATCTAAAATAGTATACAGCTGCTGACAGCCCGCAGAGGGCGCCTGTGCGGCAGCTTCCAAAATGGCCTGCTTCATCTCGGCAGGGATGGGCTTTTCTTCATACACCCGCACCGACTTGCGGTCGAACAGGCTTTGCAGGATAGGGTTGCGCTCAGTCATGGGAACACCTCCGGTGTTGTGTTTATTCATAGTCGATGGGCAGGGTGGGCAGGCCGTTCAGTTCCAGCCCGGCGGTATGCCCGGCAATGTACTGGTAGTAGCCCTGTGCCGCAATCATCGCGCCGTTGTCGCCGCAGAACTTCAGTTCCGGCAGGTAGACCTTGGCGCCTAGTTTCTGGGCACCGTCATTCACCAGCTGGCGCAAACGACCGTTGGCGGCTACGCCGCCGGCAAGGCACACTTGCTTTGCCCCGGTATCGGCAGCAGCCAGCAGCAGCTTTTCGGCCAGAATGCCCGCAATGCGCTCCTGAAAGCTGGCAGCAAGGTCGGGTACGTTCACTTCCTCGCCCTTCATCTGCGCCTTGTTCACCTCGTTGAGCACGGCGGTCTTTAAGCCGGAAAAGCTCACGTTGTACTTGCCCTCCACATGGGGCACCGGCAGGCGGTAGGCCTTGGGGTCGCCGGTCTTTGCGGCAGCGGCTACGCTGGGGCCGCCGGGGTAAGGCAGACCCAGTGTGCGGGCCACCTTGTCAAAGGCTTCGCCCGCAGCATCGTCTACGGTATGCCCCAGAATGTGATAGTGGGTATAGTCCTGCACCTCCACGATGTGGCTGTGCCCGCCGGAGGCCACCAGACACAAAAAGGGCGGCTTGAGCTCCGGGTGGGTCAGGTAGAGCGCGGCGATGTGTCCCCGCAGATGGTGCACCGGCACCAGCGGCTTGCCCGCCGAGTAGGCCAGACCCTTGGCAAAGTTTACACCCACCAGCACTGCGCCGATGAGCCCCGGCGCAAAGGTGACAGCCACGGCGTCCACATCGTCTATGGTCTTGCCTGCGTCCAGCAGGGCTTTTTTGACCGTAGCACTGATAAACTCGCAGTGGCGGCGGCTGGCAATCTCCGGCACAACGCCGCCGTACAGCGCCTGCTCCTTGACGCTGGTGGAGATGACGTTGCTCAGCAGGTGCCGTCCATCCTCCACCAGTGCAGCGGCAGTTTCGTCACAGGTAGACTCAATTCCGAGAATGATCATTTTAGTGTGCCTCCAGCCAGTTTTTGCCTGCGTGCACATCGGTGCTCAGGGGCACCGCGTACTGCACGCAGCCTTCCATTTCCTCCCGCAGGATGCGGGCAGCCTGCTCGGCCTCCGCCTCCGGGGCCTCCACGATCAGTTCATCGTGGACGGTCAGAATCAGGCGGCTGGCCATTTTTTCGTCCCGCAGGCGCTTCCACACCCGCACCATGGCCAGCTTGATCACGTCCGCAGCAGTGCCCTGAATGGGGGTGTTGCGGGCCATGCGCTCGCCGCTGGCGCGCACGTTGAAGTTGGTGCTGGCCAGCTCCGGCAGGGTACGGCGGCGGCCGAACAGGGTGGACACATAGCCGTTTGCCTTTGCGTCCGCGATGGTCTTGTCCATATAGCCGCTCACGCTGGGGAAGGCTGCCAGATAGTTCTTGAGGAAGGCGTCGGCTTCCTTCACAGTCACGCCGATATCCTTGGAAAGGCTGTACGCGCCCTTGCCGTACATGATACCGAAGTTGATGGCCTTGGCAGAGGAGCGCAGCCGGGGCGTTACCTCGCTCTGCGGGATGCCGTAGATCTTGGCGGCGGTGCTGCGGTGGATATCCTCACCGTTCAAAAAGGCCTGCTGCATATGCGCGTCCCCGGTGATATGCGCCAGAATGCGCAGTTCGATCTGGCTGTAATCCGCGTCCACCAGCACGCAGCCCGGCTTTGCAACAAAGTAGGCGCGCAGCTGGCTGCCCAGCTCGGTGCGGATGGGGATGTTCTGCAGGTTGGGGTTATCGGAGGAAAGCCGTCCGGTGCGGGCTTCGGTCTGGTTGAAGGTGGAGTGGATGCGCCCGTCCTCGCCAATGACCTTGAGCAGACCCTCCACATAGGTGGAGTTCAGCTTCTGGTAGGCGCGGTACTGCAAAACGTCCTCCACCAGCGGGTACTCGCGCAGGCTTTCCAGCGTTTCGGCGTCGGTGGACCAGCCGCGCTGGGTCTTTTTGCCGTGGGGCAGACCCATGGTGTCGAACAGCATCTCGCCCAGCTGCTTGGGGCTGTTGGGGTTGAAGGTGGCGCTGCCGGTCTCCATGTGGATGCGGGTCAGTACCTGCTCCAGCTCCTCCCGCAGCTTTACGCCGAACTGCTCGATGCCGTCCTTATCCACCAGCACGCCGGTGCGGGTCATGTCGGCCAGCACCTGTGCCAGTGGGAACTCGATCTCGTTGTACAGCGCATCCTCGCCGCAGGCGGTGATCTCGGCCTTCATCCGGGTAAACAGGTCGGCCAGCCGCCCGGCGTCCGGGTAATCGGTGCAGGTAAAGGCGGCAGCGGCCTTGTAGGCGGGGATCAGTTCGCTGATCTGGTACTTGGAGGCAGAGGCGTCCAGCAGATAGGCGGCCAGCTTGCCGTCCCAGACGATGCTGCTGCCCCAGCCGCCGGCAGCCATGGCCTTGGCGTACAGGGGCGCGGAGTTGAACACATTCAGCGTCACATCGGCGTTGTCCAGCAGCCGCACTAGGTCGGCGTCCTCCAGCGGGTAGACGGTGGTGTCCTGCACGGCATACCAGCTTTCCGGCTGCAATACCACGTTGCGGGTGCCCTGCTTGCCGGTAACGGCGGGGCGGGCAGCCACCAGATAATGTCCGGCGGGGGTCAGGGGCAGGGGAGCAAGTTCGGCTTCCGGCAGCTCCACGGTCTGCTCCTCGGCGGCGGCTTCCGGCGCTACGCCGTCCAGCCCGAACCGCGGGATCAGGGAGTGAATCTCCAGCTCCTGCAAAAGCCGCACGGCGGCGGGTTTGTTGCCCTCGCCCACGGTGTAGGACCCCTCGGCGGTGTCGATGGGAGCGTCGGTGCGGATGGTGCCCAGCGTGTGGCTCAGTTCGGCCATGGACTTGTCCTCTAACAAGTGCTCCCGCTGCTTGGGCTTGATGCGCTTGTCGTCAATATTCTGGTACACGCCCTCCAGCGAGCCGAAAATCTGCACCAGCGAGAGGGCGGTCTTTTCGCCGATGCCCTTCACGCCGGGGATGTTATCCGAGGTGTCGCCCATCAGGCTCTTCACCTCGATAAGCTGCTTGGGCGCAAGGCCGTATTTTTCCTGAATGGCGTCCTCGTCCATCACCACGGTCTTGCTGCGTCCCATTACGGTGGCGGCCAGCAGCACGGTGGTGCTCTCGCTCACCAGCTGCAGACTGTCGCGGTCTCCGGTGGCAAGGAAGCAGTCATCCTTCCGGGCGGCGCAGGCAGCCGCCAGTGTGCCCAGAATATCGTCCGCTTCCCAGCCCTCGGCGGTAACGGTGCGGTAGCCAAGGTCTGCCAGCAGCTGCTTGAGCACCGGCATCTGCTGTGCCAGTTCCTCGGGCATGGCGTGGCGGGTGGCCTTGTAGCCATCGTACATTTTATGCCGGAAGGTGGGAGCTTTCAGGTCAAAAGCCACGGCCACCTCGTCCGGCTGGCACTCCTTGAGCAGGGAGAGCAGAATGTTCAAAAAGCCATAGATGGCGTTGGTGTAACGTCCGTCCTTGGTGGTCAGCAGCTTGATGCCGTAAAAAGCGCGGTTGGCAATGCTGTTGCCGTCAATGACCAGTAAACGCATAATGCAGTTCCTCCGTTGCGTAATTTCACATCTTATAGTATAGCACAAAACCGCACCGCGCGGGAGCTTTTTGCGCAAAAAAGAGAAACGGCTGCTTTTCGTGATGTCATCTCTCGTAAAAATGCGATCGTCACGGCTCGTAAGCCGTGACGATCGCATATACCCAGAGCAGCGCGGAGGGTATTTTAAATCGTCCCGCTGCAAAAAAGCTGCCGCACAAGCTGTGCAGCAGCCTTGCCGATGCCGGGTTTATTCCTCAATGCGGATGGCGCTTACCGGGCAGCTCTGGGCTGCGGTGACGGCCTGCGGCACCTCCTCCGGCGGGATGGGGCCGGGCTCTGCCACAGCCAGAACCCCCTCCATGCGGAACACGGCGGGGCACAGCCCGGCGCACTGGGTACAGCCGATGCACAGCTCAGGGTCTACGAATGCATTCATGCAAACACCTCCTTTGCGGAAAGCATTGCCCGTTTTGCCGCAAATTATGCCTATGCAAGCGGTTTGCGGTGTGGTACAATAAGACCGCCGGGAACCGGCAGGAGGAGATAAGATGAATATCCAGATCTTTGGCACGAGCAAGTGCTTTGATACCAAAAAGGCGCAGCGCTATTTCAAGGAGCGCGGTATTAAGTTCCAGATGATCGACCTGAAGGAAAAGGGCATGAGCCGGGGCGAGTTTGATAACGTGGCGCGTGCCTTGGGCGGCTGGGAAAAGCTGGTTGACCCGGCAGCAAAGGACAAGCAGACCCTTGCGCTGCTGGACGCGCTGGTGGACTGGCAGAAGGAGGACAAGCTGTTTGAAAACCAGCAGCTGTTCAAGACCCCCATCGTGCGCAACGGACGCAAGGCTACCGTGGGCTACCAGCCCGAGATATGGAAGGACTGGGAATAAAAAGCCTGCTTTCACAAAAAAACCACCGGTATAGGTTTTGCACTCTGCGGCCGGATGTGGTATACTGTTGGGTAGACAAAAAAACTTTGGGAGACTCAGACCAATGAAAAATACGATCACCCCGGAAGAACACGCCCGGATCAAGCGCCGCCGCTGGCGGCAGACCTTGGGTCTGCTGATCACGGTGCTGGTGCTCATCGGGTTTATCACGGTGCTGCGGGCCGGTGTGGGCCTTGTGGCAAACCTCTTTGACGATACCGCACAAAAACAGGAATACGAGGACAAGCTGGAGGGTCTGGTATTGTTCGACCCCATGCCCTTTGACGGCATTGAGAACATCGACGACCTGACCCTGCGGGAAGCAGCCGTATGGGGCTGTGTGTACAGCATTCAGGAGACACAGGGCGGTTTTGACAACTATAACACCGACCCCGAGACCGAGCAGCTGCTGCTGCCCTCGGTGGAGGTGGACGCCTATCTGGCAAAGCTGCTGGGCCCCGGCTTTAAGCTGACCCACCGCAGCTTTGACATGGAGGATATGACCGTCGAGTTTGACGAGACCACCCAGTGCTACAAGATCCCCATTACCGGTACGGTGGGCTACTACCGCGCCACCGTGGTCAAGCTGTTCAAGCGCAGCGGCAAGCTGCACGTCACTGTGGGCTATATCCCCACCGCCAGCGCGGACGACAGCATCATCAACCCCTCCTCGGACACCCCCACCAAGTATATGGATTACCTGTTCGAGCGCCAGAGCGGCAGCTGGTATCTGACCGGCCTGACCGAGAGCGAGACCAAGCCCGAAAGCGCCGCAAGTTCCGCTGCCGCGCAGCCGGAGCCCATGGCGGAAAGCGATGTGCAGGACGCCATTCTGGCCACTGCCGGAGATTCCGCTGCGGCAGATTCGGCTGCTGCCTCGGCTGTGCAGCCGGAAGCGCAGGCAGAAGCGGGTGCAGACAGCGTCGTGGCAGAAGCCCCCGCCGCTGAGGATGCCGCCAGCACCGCAGCGTAAAATGTAAATGAAAACACCCGACTGTGAGTTTGCTCTCACAGTTGGGTGTTTTTGGTATAATAGAAATCGTTGTAAAGAGTAACGGGCTCGCCCTCTCAGTCAAAGCCTAGCAGCTTTGACAGCTCCCCCAAAGTGGGAGCCCTTGGCAGTCCACGCAAAGTTCATCTCTTTGCCAAGGCCTCTCCCTTTGGGAGAGGTGGCACGGCGTAAGCCGTGACGGAGAGGGCGAGGTTGCTGACCGCGTATGAGAAGGTGCTTTATAGTAGTTGGTGTTACTTCAAATCAAATCTGACTACCACCAGCCGGTACCACAGGTAGGGAACCATGTTCCATATCATCCACAGTTCCATCAGGATATAATTGGGCAGGTCTTTCAGGCGGAAGGGGCGCTTGCCCAGCTTGCCCGCCTTGAGCAGGGCAAAGGCCTCGTGCATTCCCTTGTCCCAAGCCTTGCCAAAGCCCTGCTTGTGGAACTTGTAGCACTTGAGCAGATAGCCCAGCGTCAGCGGGATAAAGTTGAGCACCAGCATCAGCAGCGGCTCGTTTTTGAGCGGCAGCAGAATGCTGTTGCGGCCGCTCTGCTGGCTTTTAAAGGCGTTGTATTTGACAGCGCCGGTGCTGGCACCGCAGATATGGTAGCACTTGGCGGCGGGGCAGAGCACGTTTTTGTAGCCGGCATTGTTGGCGCGCCAGCTCAGGTCTACGTCCTCAAAGTAGGCAAAAAAGTTTTCGTCAAAGCCGCCGATCTCGTCCAGAATGCTTTTGCGGTACAGCGCTGCGCCGCCGCAGGCCGAGAAGATACGCTTTTGCTTTGTGTAGCGGCTG
>ERZ780177.3182-NODE-3182-length-12624-cov-12.668470_pt1 | contig 12624 bp, 15 predicted proteins | sample MGYA00510973_ERZ780177 | MGnify/ENA primary metagenome ERZ780177 (study PRJEB29588, sample SAMEA2144396) | human gut metagenome | biome: human gut; feature: human-associated habitat; material: faeces | place: Denmark | collected 2008/2010 ...
ATCTTCCAGCCATTCTTCCGGGTGGACAAGTCCCGCAGCCGCGAATACGGCGGTGTGGGGCTGGGGCTCTCACTGGTGTGGGAGATCGCCGCTCTCCACGGCGGCTCCGTTTGGGTAGAGGAAAGCTCGGACAAGGGCACTACCATTGCGGTGGGGTTGCCAACGCAACAATCAACGAAGTCCTAAAACCCTTTTATTCGTTTTTCGCCGCTTCGCTTGCCGCCCTGCGGCGTTCCTCTCTATATGGGGCGGTCAGCCGGAAAGAGAAGCGTCCCTTTTCAATCTCAAATTCCTTGCAGCCCGTGTCCGGGTCTATGTCCGTCAGCTTGCAGACGGCAGGGTGTTTGCGGCTGTATGCGGTCAGCCTATTTTTGAGGTCGGTGTTGTGGGTGCGGATGAAGATGGTGGGGTCTTTCTCGTCAAAATAGATTTCGGTGGTCTTTTCCTGCTTGGTAGGTCCTGTTCTCATGGGCTTATCCTTTCTGCGGCTCTGTCACGCAATAGGGGTGTTTTTCGGGGATTTTCTTCGGCTCTTGACTTGGGAAAAATGGCGATTTGCAAACAGGAGCGCGCTGGACGATGTCTGCCCTGTCCGACGCGCTCCCATTCGATAAAATGCGTTTTTTCCGGCTCTACACAGGAATCAGCGAGCTTCGTCCCTCGTGACCGCTTTTTCTCTGAGCGGATGGAAGAATCGCCACAGATTATTACGCTGAATTACATCCTCATAGCTGCGGACTTTCCCGCGCAGCTCCGTATTTTCACGCTTCAATTCTGCCGCACGGAGCTTGCTGTGGACAGACTTATAATCAGAAATTTCCTGTTTCAAACTGTCAATCTCAGCCTTGAGCTATGCAATCAGTTTGTTTGCCGCATCCACCGCCTTTTGCAGTTTGGATTCCTTTTTCTCTGCTGTAACGTACTTCTTTGCCAGAGTGGAAAGTCGGTCAAAGTCCTCACGCTCCACGGCAACTTTGGATGAGAAGGGAATGGACGTTGCCACGATTTTTTCGATAGACCGCACATCGACCCGCTGATTCTGGATTTTTTCAATTTTGCTCCCAAGCGTTGCTGCCTGTTTTTCCTGCTGACGGTTCTGCTCTGTGAATTCTGCCAGCCGCGCCTGTTCCTGCTGCACCTTGAACTGCGTCACCGTCAGATGTTCCTCGGAGCTGCCGCGTTCGCCTCGCTCCACATCGTCGTAGTTTGATTTTCTTTGTGAAAGAACTGCTTTATATCCCATTGAAGAACAGTGCCGCGGGTATTCCATTCGTCAAACCAAAGTTTGATTTTTGCAGAGCCGTGATATTCCGGCCCCCAACTTTCGATATAGACGGAATTATCTGTAAAAAACTCGGAAATACCTAAGTCTTTCTTTTGTAACCACATATCAAACCATAAACGGATAATTTTTTCTCTTTCATTCACGATTAAACACCTCGATAACTTCCAATTTGTCCACTTATGTTTCTTATTTTACTACACTGGCAAATCCTTATCTACCCGAAGCATTCCTGAAATATCCAAGATTTATCATGCTTTTAGGAAGATAAGGCCCCACAGGGACCTCCCGCATTTCTTTTTTCTGGGCGTGGACCATGCGGATCGTGGACACCGTGCCGCTTGAAAGTCTCACTATCTATATTTTTCTACGTCTATTACTCTGGAAAAATAGTCACACAAGTTCAAGTTATGAGTCACCATGATTATGGTAACTCCGCTTTCATTCAATTTTTTTAAAAGTGACATTACTATTGCTTCATTATCTTTATCAAGTCCAGAAGTGGGTTCATCAGCTAATATGATTTTGCTTCCTTGCAATATCAATTTAATAATAGCGACTCGCTGCTGTTCACCTCCGCTCAACTGATATATTTTCTTATTGAGCATATCACTTAAACCAAACTGTTTTAAATACTTGTTGATTTTTCTTAATTTTTCTCCTTTGCTCATTTTTCTATATTCAAGGGCCAGTTTCAAATTCCATAATACACTTTCATCTTCTACCAGCCCATAATTTTGAAAAAGATAACCTATTGTATGCCGTCTAAGGAGCATAGCATTTTTGCTTTTCATGGACAAATTTTTGTAATTACCAATCGTTATCGTTCCCGCCGATATATCGGTAATCAGTCCGATTATATTTAGAAGTGTTGTTTTTCCTGCGCCGCTTTTTCCAATGAGGCCAACAAATTCTCCTTGCTCTATCTCTAAAGACAAATCATTGAATAATACTTGATTTTTTCCATATTCCTTTTTTATATTTTTCAATACTATCAATGACATACTTATGCCCCCTTTTCGATTTCATATAAAGCCTTTTTGATATAAGTCCGGTATAACAATTCACAAAACAGGTAGTCCAGTAGCATGATTGCAAAAAAGCAAGCAAAATAATAATTGATAGCAGTCAAGATTACTGATGCGATTATTTCCATTGCCCAAACAATATAACGGCTCTTTAGTATTTTAAAATGAGAAAAGCCCATAATCTCTTTTAAAGCGTATCGTTTCCGGTTAACAAAAACATCTACATAGTTTGAGATGTATAGAATAAACACCAGTGAAACCACAAATACGATAGCGAACATCGTAAGGGTTTTAAGAACAAACGTCACGCTTTCTAATTGTGTTAAGTAAGGAGTCAGCAATGTTCCTGCCACGACTAACTGTGCCAGATCATATTTCGTTAACAGGGCAGAAAACTCTTCTCTTGACTCTACTGAGAAGAACAAACTTCTATTATTTAAAGCATCTAAATAATAAAGTCCTCCAAAATCTCCTGTATCAACAATGATAATACCGCCAGTTATATCCGAAAACCCTTTCTCTGTGTTAACCTTTATAGTGGAACTATCATCAATATAAACAATATTAAATTCATTTGCGCGTGTTTCTTCTTGTATCCCGTAATTTTGATTATAATTCAGCAGCAAATCATATTCTCCGGTAAGGTGGTCTTTTATAAGGCTTTCGTCATTCTTATACATTTCAGGAATTAAGACCGTTGGTGTGCTAAATACATTTTCGTCCAAAGGAGTTCCATTGATCTGTATATTGGAAAATTCCTTTATATAATTTTCATTTGCAATAATAGTTTGTTGGACATAATATGGGCGTGAAGCCCCCATTGGGCCTTGAGCTTCATCACTACCTGTATAATCACATAACAATGAATGATGGCTCCTATATAGCTCTAAAACTGAATTTGAATAACGCTCCGATACATCCGGGTTTGATATGGCATAATTATATTCTGCTGAATTAAAGCCATTAGATGTATAATAGCCATCAAGGTATTTATAGTCTAAAACCGCCTGTTGACTTTTCATATAATCTCCACTTTGCTGAAGTAAAGAAATGATAGTAATAGCGATTACAACAGAAAACGCAACTTTTATAAATTGTACAATCGCATTTGTACTTTTATTTAATGTTTTATTTTTTATCATTGCTTCCAAACGAACAAATTTTATTAAAGCACTTGTTAGAAGCATGCAAAGCACATTTACAATTAAGACGATCCCAAAGAAGAATATGCCCATTATCAAATAGGAAAAATCAAAGCGGTTTGTAAATGCATAATACAGGTTCAATACAGCCAACAGAGCTAAGCACACAATAGGGTAATACTTTGCTACGCTTATGATTTGTTCTTTCAATATACGCAGAGTGGAGAAACCCATGCTCTTTTTTATGCCTATCTTTTTCAGGCTATAAGAAGTATAGATACCGTATATTATTAGAATGACAATGAACAAGATAATAAAATTAAACAGATTTAACTCTAATATCATGCTATACGGAATAGACGTATCTTCATATTCGATTATTGGTGTAGATAACTGCGTTGCAAGCTGATCTATTTCATCATCAGACAAATCCGTATAGAATATGCCGACACTATCCAAAAAATCTTCTTTTGTCAATTCATGGTACTTAAATTCGATTGTTTGAGAAACAGGTTGTTTTTGTTCAAACTTATCTAAAGGATAGCAGTATAAATCATAAACTGAATTATCTGTCGAAGTTAATGTGTTATTTATAAGCTCTATCTTGTTGTTTGGATAATTTTCAGTGAATATAGAATAAAACTGATTAAGGGTTTCTGGAGATGTTTCTTCAATCACATAACCACTTAAATTATCAGCAGCAATATTGTTTTTTTCGTAAATATTGTAAATTGAGCTGTTAAATATATAGGCAAACAGCAATATTTCAAGAATAATGAAAATTTTTAGAAATTTTTTCATATCCAATCCTTCCCTGTAAAGATGCTCTACTAACTAAAGACGTCATTATAACTCAACAATGTCTACACGAATGGCGATTTACCCATTATACACCCACTATTTTACCACACAAGCAAATCCTTATCTACCCGAAGCGTTCCTGAAATATCCAAGATTTATCATGCTTTCAGGAAGATAAGACCCCACAGGGACCTCCCGCATTTCTTTACGCTGGGCGTGAACCATGCGGATCGTGGACACCGTGCCACCTTTTTCCCGTCCATCATAGACAGCGATTACCCGATCAGCCTGGCCTACCATATAGCGGTTGCGCTTCATATAGACATTGGAAGCCCATTCTTCGCTGATAACTTCGACCTTCGTACATGCCTCCAGCATGCCCCTGGTCCGCTCGTCCTCCATCAGCCGCTTATAGCGGTTGCGGTACGGAATCGCTGCCTCCAGGTGCAATACCGGATTTTCTTTGGCTTTTTCCAGAACAATCCCGGCAAATAGCTGATCTGCACCGTCAGCAAAACCGGAAATAAAGTAGGTATAGCCGTCTGCGATGGCTTTTTCAATTTCGCGCAGCAGACCTTGCTCTGCCTGTTCCATATATTCAGCGGGGATTTCCCGGTGTCCGGTTACTCCGCATACTTTTTCTTTCATATTGCAGCCTCCCTTTCAGATGATAGTTGAAAACTACCATACCTCTTATTTTAATAGGTTACATTTAGCGTGTCAACAGAAATACCCCTTTTCATTTAGCGAATAGAGCCAGCCTGTAAGGTACAATCTATTACAGAATGGGAGGTGACTATGGTGTACGAAGATTTTGTCCCGGAAAGGCTGGCAAAACTGAGGATGCAGAAGGGTGTTTCAGCACGGGATATGTCGCTGTCGCTTGGACAGGCCAACAACTATATCAACAACGTGGAGAACAAGAAAACGCTTCCTTCTATGCAGTCCTTCTTTTATATCTGTGAATACCTGGGCGTAACACCACAGGAATTTTTCGATGAAGGCAATCCGAATCCCGCCGCTTTAAAGGAATTTATCACAGAAGCAAAGAAGCTGGATTCCAAAACAATGTCTTACATCCTCGGCATTATGAAAGAACTGAATAGCAAAAAATAGAAGTGGTCAGTCACATAAAAGGGAGGCTGGCCACTTTCTATTCTTTGCAAGGAATAAAACGGTTTAAAATCGTATTTTGCTCCCGGATATAACCAATATTATATAGGATTGGTTACATCTGTATAGTACCTGCGCCCTATTTTTAAATTATCCACACAGAAAATATTTATACAAAGCCAAAAGTTATTTCCCCGTGCTGCCAAAAGCGCCCGCGCCGCGTTGTCCACCCATGTCATTCACAAAGTCCGCGATTACCACAGGCATGATGATAAGCTGTCCGATCCTGGAATCTTTCGCAAGCATTTGAGCATCATTTCCCACATTGCTGACAATGGCGTGGATCTCGCCCCGGTAGCCGGAATCCACAGGGGGCAGCTCGCAGACCACCCCTTTTGCAGCCAGGCTGCTCCTGGGAAACACATAGGCGGCATAACCGTCCGGCACCTCCAGGCCAAAGCCCAGCGGAATTTTAGCAATCCCGCCAGGCTCCAGAGTACAGTCAAAGGGCATATAGACATCCGCCCCGGCGTCATTGGCGTGGGAACGGAGGAGACGGTGGTTCTCCGGCAGCCCAAAATCAATGATCTTGATTTTCACTGGCCGCCTCCTTCCAGTGCTGCGGGATAGTCCTGGCGCAGCAGGGCAAGAGGCAACGCCCCTTTTTCGCATGGGCAGCCGCAGGACATATCTTTTTCCCGGCAGCCCTCCCGCTGGCAGAAGGGGCCGGTAAGCTCCGGGCTGAACAGTTCCGGGTCCAGCGCATACAGATCCGCCCATATCTTCAGCAGGACAAAGCGTGTTTCATCCGTATTGCGGCGGCAAGTCCGCTGGCCGATCATGTGCTTCCACTGGTAAGGCGTGGCGCTGATTATCAGCACATTGCGGAGGCTCTGCGGGGCAAGGTACCCCGCGGCATCCCTGGAAATCCCGCAGGCGCCTATATCCGCGTAATGCTCCATGGCAGCCCGGCACTTTTTCAGGTAGAAGTCATGCACCCACTGGCTTGCCGTCAGGATCTCATAAGGCACCACAAAATCGGCCTGCCCCGCATAATTGCTGTACTGCAAAGAGGCGCTGATAAACTTGACCTCGTTTTGGTGCCGGGTGATCTGCGCCAGGAAACGCCTGCTGGCACCCACAACCGCCACCGTGATAACCGAAAACTTCTGTACGGCGGGGTGCGGCAGAGAGGCGATCCGTTTGACCGTATCGGCAGTATAGGCTTTCTCATAAAGGGCCAGAAGGTCATCCATGGAATGGATCTTATGGCCCCGCTGCGTGAGCCTCGCCGCAAACACCATGTTTTTTTCGGCTTCCTGTACTGCGGTGCAGTTCAAAATTTTAGTTTCAATCTGATTGATATTCCAATTCCTCCTTTATCACAGCTTTTAGTAAAAACAGATAGTTAAGGCTGTCGGTGATCTTTTCCTCCCAGACAGCCAGCTCAAAAGTTTTTCGGTCCGTAAAGCACATATCATAAATGGAGATGATGTGCTTTGCCATCATACCGGCGAGTGCCCGCTGGGGCGTTGTGTGCTGCAAAGCCGCAGCCGACTTAAATGCTCCCAGCCGGTCCGTATCATCTCCAGTATATTCCTTGGTTTTCTTCTGCAGCGTGTCGGCACAGAGCCTCACCTGCTCGTCAAATACGGCGTTGACTTCTGTTTGTGTAATATAGCATCCCTCCTAACTAAAAACAGCCGACTGGATTTTTCCAATCGGCTGTGAGGTATATCGTTTATTTATTTACAATGGTATAGTTGGTGTTTCTGCCTTTTCCATTCTGCTTTAGCAGATTGCTTTTTACCAGCTTTTTCAGGACTCTGGCAGCAGTAGAGATACTCACTTCGAGCAGTCCCATGACTTCATTTCTTGTAACAGCACCATGTGTCCGGGCATATTCCAACACTTTTTCTTCTCCGGCACTTAATGGCGTGCCAACAGGAGTATGTGCGGATGGCTCTGCTGGAAGCACAGATTCAGCGCCTTTTTCATATTTGGCGTTAATATTCGGCAGTATGATCTTAAAGGCGTTTTTTGTGGTTTCAATCACAGGCTTTTCCACCATGCCTTCGTATGCCTTCATAATTTTTCCCATTCCGGTACCATAAGCCTCAATCAAATGTAAACGATAAAACACATTCGCAAGGTCCTGGTTCCGGCATACGGAAATACCTACCATAATATCTTCCAGGTCAATTCCCGGCATCAAGCCGCCAATGGACACAAATTCAATCCTGTCCGCATAAATACTGATAAGTGCGCTGGCACTAAAGGAATAATCCCGGTGGACCAACAGATTCAGCAATGCTTCCCGGACAGCGATTTCAGGGTAATCCCGGACATCAATCCTTAGCAGTTTTTCTATGGTTGCACGGGTCTGATTGCGGAAGTCAATAAAATCATACACTTCGTTCATCTGGCGCAGCAGCGACCCGCTAAATTCCCGGCGGTCCTTAAATACCGTCTGGTCTGTCCCCTGAAAAACTGCGACCTTAATCGTATGGACGCATTGGTCGGACAGAAGCAGCCCTAAGTTGCTATAAAGGTTATCCTGATCGACCAGCTTCAAAGTACGCATTTGCTGCGGACCAAATTCTACATTCCGAAGGTCAAATTCTTTTTTCGCAGCTTCAAATGTGAGTTCCTGGTTCAGAGAGCGCATGGCTTCAAAGCGGTCCCCATCCGTTTCTTTAATCATACGGCGGATTGCCGTATCCGTAGCAGGAACCGAAGAATAACCCTGCCTGACATAGACGCCTTCTGGCCGCATCCCTTTTTTGGCAAGATAATAAGGCCGGTCCGTTCCGCGCTGAATATCTACAGCAACAATGTCTTTTCCATTTTCTTCAATCGTCTTATAATGCACGAACATTGTTACATCCGGTTTGATGGCATCCCGTACCATATTGCTGATTTGCAAAGATACACCGTCCGGGTCATCCACTCCGACTACCGTGCCGTCATCCTGGACGCCAATATACAGTTTTCCACCGTCACAGTTAGCAAAAGCAATGATCTCTTTTTTGATTTCGTCCACAACAACTTCTTTCAGTTCTATGGTCTCACTTTCCCGAAAAAGCATACTGCCATCTCCTTCATTCATATTAACGCTCCTATTATAGCAAATCGGTTCAATCGTGTCAACGAGCCTGAACCGATTATGAACCGATTATGAACCGATACTTTTATGAGGTTCACAAAAACGGGTGCATTGCAGCAGTCTTTTAACACAGAAAGGTGCTTTTCCGCTCATAATATTGTCATATCCAATCGTTTCTATTCAGTTTTCTAACCAGGCAGTGACACGATTGAACCGATAAATAACACCATAAGGACCCTATCGAAATTGCGGTGCCGTATAACATTCGGGACAAATCAAAAAATATCATGTAACGGCTTCCATACAGTATTCGTTGTGTTTTATACAGTCAGCAGATAAATCCAATCGTGCATCAGGCGCACACCGGGTTTGGCCTCCCACGGGAGCAGCCAGAAAGCGCACTTAGAATACACCGTGCGATTATCCTCATTGTCAATGAAATCTCTGGCTAAACTAAATTGTGATTTTGGTTTAGCCATAATATTTGCCGCAATTCAAGCGGCTATTCTAACCAATCTAACCATCGTTGTTAGCAGGTGGTTAGATTGATGGTTAGAAAAAAGAAGCAAAGCACATATTTTACGCCGTAGGCAGGTACACCCAATCGCGCATCAGGCACACGCTGGGTTCATCCTCATGCGGGATCAGCCGGAAGGCACACTCGGAATACACTGTGCGCTTATCCTCAAATTCCATGTTGTAAGCTTTATAAAAGCGGTATTCCAGATTGGAGATCACGCACCGGAGCATTTGAAGGGCCTCTCGCTGGGAGGTGACAATGCAATCCCGGTCAATGCTGCGTTTCAGGGCCAGCAGGGATTTATAAAGCTGCACTTCCGTCCGGTAAGGGCGGGCATACCGATGATCCAGCCAGCCGCAGAAAGCTACCGGGCCGCTCTCGACCACATACGCCTCCGGGTGGTGGAAGCCATAGCTGTCCAGGTTGGCGGTATTCAGAAGATAGAGCATTTCTTTCAGCTCCGCGCTGGGCATATCGTAAAACCGCAGCATGGAGCGGTAGAGATGGACATATCCGGGAATAGGAACAATGTTATTTACCATTGCAAATCCTCCATATATAGAGATAGGCGCGGGAGCATCTGGCATCCCGCGCCATCTTATGAAAAATTGTTATTCAGTTACATCTACCAGCCTGCCCATGACGATAAAGCGGTCAGCGCCGCCATTGGTGCAGGTGGAAAGGGTCAGCACCTTGTCGCTGGAAGTGACGGAGACGCCCGTTTCGATCACAGAACGCTCCTGCATTGCGGAAAGCCAGGTCGTATAAGCGCCGCTGTCTTTCCATTCCAGCGCCCAGGGAGAAGTTTCGCTGCCGGATTCCTCCGGGCTTGCCACAAATGCGGAAAACACCTCGACCACATAACCGCCTTCCGGCGTTACCAGGTACATTTCCGGATGTTCGTCATAATAAGCCTGCGCTTTGTATTCCACCAGCGTGGAGAACATGGAGCCGTCCCGCATGTTGTGCCCATAGATGATCGTGTTGTTGTCGGAAAAATCCTCCGCGTTTTCATAGTCGATGAACAGACAGCCCACCTTGTTTGCCGTACCGTCATACAGGTGTTTCAGGTAGTAGCTGTTATCCTCGCCCTGCGTTACCGGGTACTGAATGACCGTGCCGGGAAGCTCCAGCCATGCCTTGACATCCGGCCCCTGGGCCAGCAGGCTTTCAAAGTCCACCGTGGGCAGAGAAACGGAGGAAGCGCCGGTTTCCTCCGGCGCCTCCGCGTTCCCATTTTCCCCATCCGTTTCAGCCGGGGTGACATATTCCGAAAGACCTGCATAGGTATCGGCGCTTTCCTTGTACTGGCCGATCTCCCGCACCAGCATAAAGCCGCTGCCTACCCTGGGCTGGTCGCCCATCAGCTTGACGATCTTATCCCGCACAATATCCGGCTTTTTGCTGTGCTGCTCGATATGGGAAATGACAAATTGGTGGATTCCGGCGCTCTGCCGTTTGGGATGGCCGCGGGTAGCCAGAAGGCACACCTCCGCGTTAGAGCGTGTCCAGAACCCCATGCCATAAAACCAGGTATCAGCTTTGCGGTTTTGTTTCAGCCACAGGAAGGCCAGCGTTTTATACTGAAATCCCCAGGCGTCAATGACGCGGAACGCTTCTTTAAGCTGGGGAAACGTACCCCAAAGAAAAAGTGCGCTGTCCTTGGCCGCAAGGTCCGCAACCGGAAGCGCACAGATTTCCTCAATGCTCATCGTGGGATAATGGTTTTCCGCAACTCCATGGCCCCGCTTCATATCGTATCGCCACGGCGGGTCCGCATAGATGATCCCGTATTTTTTATCCTCCGGCATCAGCGGGAGGGGCCGTCTTTAGCGGCGGCTGCCTTCACCGGCTGGCTTTTCACCTTACCGGCGTTCTCTTTCAGCGCCCCGGTCAGCGAAGGCTTTTCTGCCGCGCCTTTGGTGGCATCGAGGGTTGCCTGCAGGCTTTCAATGGCCGCGCCATATCCTTCAATCAGCGCCTCGTTGAGCTGGCGTCGGAAATCAGCCGTCACCGGCCAGCATACATCACGCCAATTTCCTTTGCTGTCCTGGGTAGAGGGCATATTCACATACAGCCCCTTTTCGCCGGAACAGATCCGAAAGCCGTCGATCTTAAAACAGTCCCCAATGGTGACGTTGGCGTAGGCCAGCAGATTTCCCATAGGAGCGATGGGCCGGACACGCACATCCAGCTTGAAAGGCTGTTCCCCGTTTGTTTCCGGGACAGTGGGATTTGCATTAGCATTGGTATTGCTCATGGAATAACCTCCTTAATTTTGAATGATATAAGCACAATCAATGTGCATTGAAGATTGATTTAGATAACGAGCCTGTCTTAAACAGGGCAAAGGCCAGCAGCACCGTATAGCCTGCTGTACCCCAGATTGCGGCATGTACGCTGCTGGAAGATGGGATGGATTGTACCAGCACCGCATAGATCGCAACGCAGATTAAAATTAGGAATCCCTGGAAGCCAAGGGCGAACAGGGAGCGCAGGTAATTGGTCCCCATCGCTCCCCATTCGCGGTTGGCAAGTGTGGAAAAAGGAATCGGCGCAATGCTCACGGTCAAATAAATTTCTATCATTCTGCCGTAAACGATCACGAAAATCACGATAGACAAAATCCACATGCACAGATTGATGATGTTGGTTTCCAGCCATAGGCCGATCAGTTCCCAGATCCCCATAGCTTGAAGCTGTGTTTCCAGGTCGGCCAAAGACGCGGCCACATCCAGATTTCCGTTGATGATCCCCGCACTGTTCGCCACAACCGTCTGCGCCACATCGAATACGGCCATCACAATCGTAAAACAGTTGGTGAGCAGATAAGTGGCAACGAAGGTTTTGAACACCCACTTAAAAATGTTGAAGGTGTCAAATTCGTGCATGTTGTTTTTTTCAAGAATCATCTGGATCAGCTCATATACCAGCACGAAAGTTAAGATCATACCGGCAATGGGCAGCACTACCGTTTCTGATAGTGTCTGGATCATACTGAAAACACCGCCATTCCAGCCCTGGGGTGTCTGGCCTACCTGCGCGGCCACATCGGTTACTTGGTTGTTGACCGATTCAAAGATTCCCGTAAATTGTCCTGTGATGGCGTCGATTAAGCCCTGTTTTATCCAGTCTGTTATCCAGCCAAATAACCAGTCCATGGACGATTAGAACAAGCCCGACAGAAGCGGAATCAGTGTCATCCCTACCACTGCGATGCCGCCGCCAGCCATGAGCTGTTTTATCCCCAATTAGGTGTAAAACTCTGCTCGATGGCGGGCGGCGGCGTACAAAAAATCTATATGGTGTTTTTAAGAGAACCGTCCCGGCGGGACAGGTCAGGCAGTGACCTGTTCCACCTCCGGGATGGGTTTGAGATTAAAATGAATTTCGATAGAAATGTGTCTTGTTTTATCTTCGTCAATGCGCTCATGCACGACGATTTCTTTGATTAAGCGGTTGAGGGTGGCTGCGTCCAGCTCTGTGATGTTGGCGTATTCCTGAATGGCTTCCACCCATTGTTTTGCGTCATTGGCAAGCTGGACTTCATCGGACAGCCGCTTTCTGCCCTCGGACACTTTTGCTTTAAGCTCCGTCTGCTCGGTCTGTGTCTTTTCCAGCATGGTGTTGAA
>ERZ780177.3183-NODE-3183-length-12619-cov-15.205349_pt1 | contig 12619 bp, 2 predicted proteins | sample MGYA00510973_ERZ780177 | MGnify/ENA primary metagenome ERZ780177 (study PRJEB29588, sample SAMEA2144396) | human gut metagenome | biome: human gut; feature: human-associated habitat; material: faeces | place: Denmark | collected 2008/2010 ...
ATTAGAATAATAGACTAAATAGGAGTAGTGCTATATGAAGAAAATTTTTAAAGGAAAAATAAAATTATTAATTGGTTTAACATTTTTAGCTTTATTTATTTTTAATACAATTGCGTATTCTGGACTTGCAACAAAATTAGCAATAACATCTGAAGCAATGTTTAGACCAAATGTAGATATAAGAATAACTAACATTAAATTACATTCTGCAGAAAATGGTGCAGTAGAAAGCTATTCTCCTAAATATAATGTTGATAGTACAACAACAGGATTTGTACTTCCAAATACATCATCAAAAATTACATATGAAGTAACAGTAACAAATTATGGAAATGTACGTCAAACAATATATAAATTTATAAAAAATAGCATTAGTACAGATGGAGTTAATATAGAAATATCAAATTTTAAACCTGTATATTCGGATACTTCAAGTGATTATAACTGTACTACAGATGGAACTACTGCTAATAAAAATTGCACATATAAAAATAGTGATTTTACTATAGTTAGTAATAAAAATTATGACGATGATAAAGAAAATGAAAAAGTATTTTATATAACTTTTAGTACTACAAATCCAAATAGTACTCCAAAAAATGTAATAGAAAATTATAAATATAAACCAGTATATAAAATTGATTTTAATGCAAATGGTGGGCAAAATGCACCAAGTTCAATTTATAAAGTATTTGGCGAAAGCACAAGTTTACCTAAAGAAACACCAACTAGATCTTTATATAACTTTACTGGATGGTCTAAATCATCAACTAGTACATCAGCTGAATATTCAGCAGGTGGATTATATGATCTTTCGGAAGATGAATCTAATATAAAAAATATAAAAGATGTTACTTTATATGCAGTGTGGCAAAAGAAACAAGCAACAATAGATTTAAATTATAATATTGATGGAACATGGTATTATGCAGGATATAATAATAAAATACAAACAGGTATAAAAGTTAATGGAGAAGATAAAGGATATTTAAATGATTTTAGTGGAATATATGATTATGGAACAAGTTATGAAATATATGGATTTAAAATAGATGGAGTAACAATACCATATTCAAAAAAATATACAGTAGATGGAACAAATCATTTAGGAATATCATTTAATACGATTAATTTTAAAGTTAATGATGCAAATTTAGGTAGTGTAACTCCAATACAATTAATAGTTATACCAGGAATAACATATAAAGTGTCAAATAATGTAATAACACTATCTGATGGAAGAATTGCAACAGCAAGTCCAAAGACAATAACAGGATATACATCTAAATTTTCAAGTTATACAATAACTCCTAATAGTACAACAATAAATACAAAAATAACTGCAACAGCAAATTTCACAAAAGAAACAAATACATATACAATAACACTTGATAATAAGAGTGCGACAACAGCTGGGACAACAGCCATTTATGGAAAATATGGTGCAGGAATATATTTAGATAGTGCATTAAAAAATGTAATGACAACAACTACAAATAAAATAACAGTACCATCAAAGAAAGGATATACATTTAAAGGATATTATACAAAAGAAAATGGTCAAGGAGACCAAATAATAAATGAAAATGGATATATAACAGATAAAATAACAAACACAACATATACAACAAATGCAACATTATATGCTTACTATACAGCAACTACATATACAGTAATATATAACTCAAATGGCGGTACAGGAACTATGGCAAATGATACTGCAACATATGATAGTAATTTTATAACAACAAAAAATACATTTGCCAAAACAGGATATACATTTAATGGATGGAACGAAAAAACAGATGGAACAGGAACAGTTTGGGGATTAACAACTTCTGGTGTTTATGAAAGCGGGAAATCATGGAAATGGACATATACAAAAAATATCACGTTATATGCACAATGGAAGGTAAATAGTTATACCTTAACAGTAAATCCAAATGGAGGAACATGGAATAATAGTATAAGTGCAAGTACAATAACACAAAATTATGGGACAACATATACATTAGCAAATCCTACTAAGCCAGGATATACTTTTACTGGATGGACATTAAGTGGAAAAGGTTCATTAAGTGGAAGCACATATACATTTGCTGATGGTGCTGGAACATTGACAGCAAACTATACAGAGAGTAATTATATAGTAACATATGATGCGACAACAAATGGAGGAAGTACAGCAAAACAAACAGCAAGTACTAAGTATAAATCATCAGTAGATTTAACAAAGAAAGCAGAAAAATCAGGTTATGAATTTGTTGGATGGAATACAAATAAAGATTCAACAAGTGTGCTTTCAAGTTATGAAATGCCAGCAAATGATGTAACATTATATGCAATATATAAGAAAGAATTAAGTGCAACATTTAATTATTATAATTCTAAATCAGAAACAAAATCAGTAACAATATATAATAAAGCAACTAGTGGAAGTATAACATCACCAGCGGCATTAGGAACACCAAGTGGATATACATTTAGACATTATAGTACAAGTAATGCAGCTAATGCGGCTAAAACAATTGACGCAAATTCAGCAGTAATATTAACAAGCAATCAAACATATTATGCGTCATATCAAAAAAATGTAACAGCAAAAATATACTATAGTACGTTAACATCAACAGATTATGTATATTCGGGAGCAAGTCAAACAAGTGTAGATGTAACCGCAGTAAAATATTTAGGATATACAGGAGTAGAAGTAGATTCAATTTATACAGTTCCAACTGCAGTAAAATCAAGTACAGGAGGAGCATCAGCAGAAAAGTATCTAGGTGTATCAAATAAGGCATCAGATGCAACTGTAATAACACCAACAACAGCAAATACAAGTTATTATGCAGTATATACAGAATCAATAACATTCCATTATTACAATGGAACAGCACACACAAAAACAATATTGACAAGAAGAATGTTAAGTAACGGAAGTAGTTATTCAAATTCGCTAAGCGATAGTGAACCAGTAGTAAGTAACTACGATGGTGCAAGTAAAACAGCATGGTCATATGATCCAAATCATTATGAATCATCATATATAAGAACATCACTAGCAACGGGAACAAATAACTTATACGCAATATATACTAAACATGTAACAGCAACATTTAATTATTATAATGGAAGCAAAGCAGCAACTACGACAGCATCATCAAATAAATATTATGTATCAAAAGATAGTGGAATAAATACATTTAATACAAATATAACAATACCAGATGCTGCAAAAGCAAGTAGAGGATCATATACATATAGAGGAATAAGTACAAGTAATGCTGCAAATGCAAGTGTAGTAACACCAACTACAGCAAATACAACTTATTATTCATCATATACATATGCTATAACAGCAAATTTTACAGCAAATGGAGGAACAGGAACAGCTCCTAGTTCAGCAGCTGGAACAGGATATATGAATTATTCTGGTTCAAAAATTGGTATAAGTGTAACAATGCCAAGTAATACATTCACAAGAAATGGTTATACATTTGGTGGATGGTATGATGCAGTTTCAAATAAAACATATGCTGTAGGAACAAGTGTTACAGTTGATAGTTCAAGAAACTATAATGCAACATGGAATGTTGTAACATATACAATTAAATATAATTTAAATGGTGGAACAGTTAGTGCTACTAATCCAACAAGTTATAAAGTAACAGATGTTGATATAACATTAAATAATCCTACAAAACAAGGATATACATTTACAGGATGGACAGGAACAGGATTAAGCGAAGCAAGTAAAGTTGTAACTATTAAATCAGGTAGTTATGGTAATCGTGAATATACAGCAAACTATTCAATTAATCAATATTATTATGATGTTAATCCAGATTCAGGTATAAAATCATTTGATATAACAATAGACGGAAAAACAAGTACAGGTTTAACAGATTACTATCAAAAACTTGATTATGGAAAAGAAGCAACAATTACAAATGTTGTTGCAAAACCAGGTTATACATATACAGGCTATAAAGTTACTGGAAGTATGACAACATTAACTGGAAGTACTAATTCAAACATAAAAACAAAATTAGGCGCAGGTAATGGATATATTGCATTAACAAGTACCGCAAAAACATTAAAATTTGATGCACAAACACTTGCTTCTATAAAATATAGTACAACACCACAAGCATTAGTATTCATAGGTGCAGATAATGGTACAGGAAGTTATAAATATGAGATTACTGCTGGAAATACAAATGGATATTTTAATATAAATGGTACAACAATAACAACAAGCGATACAGTAGTACCTCCAGCAGGAACATATAAATTAACAGTAAAAGCGACTGATGATACAAGTAAAGTAACTGCAACAGCGGATATAACTATAGTAATTGAAAAAGTAAGTTCAACAAATCCAACATTAACAGCATACTCAGGAACATATGATGGACAACAACATACAATCGGAGTAACAGGTGGAAGTGGTGGAACAATACAGTATAGTACAGATAATAAGACATGGAGTACAACAAAACCAACAAGAACAGCACAAGGAACAACAACAGTATATGTAAAGGTAGTAGGAGATTCAAATCATACAGATGCAAATCCTATATCATCAACAATAACAATAAAACCTGCAACAATAACATATACGGCGAATTCTTTTGATGACTTTTATGATGGAAATGCACATTCAATTATGGTAAATGTAACTAAACCAACGAGTGGTGCGACGATAACATATTCATTAACTGAAAATGGAACATATAGCACAACAAAACCAACAGTAACAAATGCAACAACAACACCAGTTACGGTATATTTTAAAATATCAGCAAGTAATTACAATTCAGTTTCTAGTAAAGCAACAATTACAATAAATAAAACTAATTCTGTTAGCCCAACATTAACTGCATATTCAGGAACGTATGATGGAAAACCACATACAATAGGTGTTACTGGTGGTTCTGGAGGAACAATTAAATATAGTACTGATCAAACAAATTGGAGTACAACTCTTCCAAAAAGAACTGACGCAACACCAACACCGGTTACAGTATATGTAAAAGTATTCGGTGATGGAAATCACAAAGATACAAGTATAATATCATCAACCATAACAATAAACAAAAAAACAGATGTCATTACTATGTCTTCTATAAGTACAAATTATACAGGTCAAAAAGTAGAAGCAACTGCAACAGCAGAAAGCAAAACGACAATAACATATACATATTATAATGGTACAACATGCTCTGGAACAGCATTATCAAGTGCGCCAGTAAATGCTGGTGATTATAGTGTAAAGGCAACAAGTACTGGAAATAATAACTATAAATCAAATAGTGCTTGTGCAACAATAAAGATAAGTAATACAAATAATCCAACAACAGTTTCTGCTGTAGCAGGATTAAAATATGGCTCAACTAGTAATCTTGTAACAACAAGTAATGTACAAGGAACAATATATTACTCAGTAGGAACAGAATTAACAAGTTCAAATTATAAAACAAGTGGTAGTACAAGTATTCCAACAGCATCAGGTAAAAATGCGTATACATATAAAATTTATTACTATGTTGATGCAACAGGAACAAATTATGAGTCAACAAAAGGTGGGCCAGTAAGTGTAACAATAAGTAAAGCTGATGGTAGTATAAGTTATGCAACAAAGAGTGTTACAAAAGATTATGGTAATGCTTCATTTGTAAATGCATTAACAAAAACAGGTGATGGAACAGTTGGTTATTCATCAAGCAACACTGGGGTTGCAACAATAGATGCGTCTGGAAAAGTAACAATAATAGCTGCAGGTACAACAACAATAACAGCAAAAGTAACAGATGGAACAAATTATATATATGCAACAAAAACAGCAACTTATACATTGACAGTTAATAAGATAGAAAATACAGTAAAGGTATCATCAGTAACAGGAATAATATATGGTGATTCAAAGTCAATGGTAAGTGCAACAGGTGTACAAGGAACAATATATTATTCAACAGAAACAGAATTAACAGAAGCAAATTATTTATCAAAAGGAAGTCAAGATATTCCATCATCATATACTAAAGATTCTGGATATAGAAATGCAGGAACATATAATATATATTATTACATAACTGGTAATGAAAATTATTATGCAGCATCAAATACTTCATCTACGCCAATTAAGACAACGATAAGTACAAAGTCAGTTACAGTAACATGGGGAACAACACCACTTACATATAATGGAAAAGAACAAGCACCAAGTGCAAGTGTAACAACAGGAATAACAGGCGAAACTATGACAGTAACAAGAACAATGGGAACAAATGTAGGAAATTATACATCAACAGCAAGTTGTTCAAGTGTAGCTGGAGGACAAAAGTTATGTAAGAACTATACATTAATAGGAAATACAAAAGCGTTTAGTATAGGAAAGAAAGCTGTAACAATAACAGCAAAAGATCAAACAGTAAATTATGGAACAGCGATATCAAAAAAAATAGACCAAGTAACAATAAGTGGACAAGTATCAGGACATGTATTAACAGCAATAACATTAACACAAAGTACAACAAATGCAACAACAACAGGAACAATAACACCAAGCGGAGCAAAAATACAAGTAACAAATACAAGTGGAGCAGATGTTACAAATAACTATGCAATAACATATGCACCAGGTAAACTAACAGTAAGTAAAGTAACGGCGACATTAACATGTAGTAATAAGACATATAATGGACAAAGTCAAACAGCATGTAGTTGTAGTGGAGGAACAGTAAGTGGAGGAAGTGCAACAGATGCAGGAACATATACAGCAAGTTGTACACCAGATGCAAACCATACAGCACCAGACAATAAACCATGGACAATGAGTCCAAAGTCAGTTGCAGTAACATGGGGAACAACACCACTTACATATAATGGAAAAGAACAAGCACCAAGTGCAAGTGTAACAACAGGAATAACAGGCGAAACTATGACAGTAACAAGAACAATGGGAACAAATGTAGGAAATTATACATCAACAGCAAGTTGTTCAAGTGTAGCTGGAGGACAAAAGTTATGTAAGAACTATACATTAACAGGAAATACAAAAGCATTTAGTATAGGAAAAGCTACATTACCAGCTCCAACAAAAATTAATATTACAACAGCAGGAATAGTTACATGGGATTCTGTACCAAATGCTGCTAAATATCAAATTAGTATTGATGGAACAAATTGGACAAATGCTACTTCTGGAGTTGATTATTTAAGTAAAATAATTGCTGCAACAGGAACAAGAACTGTTTATGTAAGAGCAGTTGGAGAAGGTAATTATTCAACTAGTAATTATAAGAATGGTACAGCAAGCAAGAATGTTTATGCAGTAACGATAAAAAGTAATTCAACAACTATGGGTAAAGTTGATACAAGTAGTTATAATGTAATAGATGGTGCAACTTATAGTACAAGTTCTAATAAATTATCATTTATTGGAGTAACTACTGGTACAACTACAAAGACATTAAAAACAGTAATAGCAACTCCAAGTACTGGGTACTATTTTGCAAATTGGTCTTCAGCATCTGGTTCTATATCATCTAATGCAACAATAACAGCTAATTTTGCTATAATTGATTATAAAATTAAATATGAAAATGGTGATGCATCAAGTGGAACATTGCCTAGTGAACAGACAACTCATTATAATGAAACTGTAACGTTAGAAAAGAATAATATGTCAAAGAATCAAACAAATTTAGGAACAGTAACTTTTAATTATAATGGTTGTGGAAACAATACAACAAGTACAGGTTATACAACATATGTGCCTAATGGATGGGCAACAAGTAATAATGGAACAAAAGCGTATGATAGTGGAGCGTCTATTAAATGGACAAGAACAAGTAATTTAATATTATATCCATCATGGACATCAACAAATCATAGTGCAACATTCCCGGCACCAACATGTACTGGATATACATTTGATGGATGGTATACAGCAGCATCAGGTGGAAGTAAGGTAACAAGTTATGTAGGCTCAAGTGCAATTACATATTATGCACATTGGAAATCAAATATATATGAATTATTACTTAATAATAAAAAATTAAGTGATAACAAAACTATATATTTAAAATATGGTGATGGTGTATATTTAAATTATGCAAACAATTCAGTTTCAAATAAAATGACATCAACTGCGAATCCAATTTCAAAACCAAAATTAACTAAAGATATACCATTATTTTCTAATTATATTGTTCCAAAAGAAGGAGAAGAAGATAAAAATGTTCCTACAGGAACATCAACTGTTTCATTTACTTTTGATGGATATAGTTATAAAAATTCTGATTCACAGAGAATTAAATTAATAAATTCTGATGGATATATTGCAGATACATTTACAAATAAATTATTTACATCAAATAGTGTAGCTGATTTAGATATAAAATCACTACAATATAATTTTGGTACACCAACAAAAGCTGGTTATACATTTGAAGGATGGTTTACAAGACCACAAGGAAATTCAACGACAAATGTATTATATGTACCAGAAGCATCAGGCTCTGGAAATGATCATAATTTCTTAGAAAATAACACTGATAAAGTATATGCACATTGGTTAAAAAATATTGAACTAGTTTCAAGTAATAGTGATTGGTCTAGTTCTGGTGTCACAATATCTCCTAAAGAAATTTCAAAGAGTGATTCAGTAGAAGGAGCATCAAGTGAAACAGCAAAAATAAAATATCAATATTGTTTAGCAGAATTAGGACAAACATGTACTAATTATAGTGATATAGATGATATAAATGGTAGTATTACAATCAATGAAAATGGTATACATGATATTTATTATAGAGCAGTAAGTATGTTCTTAATAAAAAATAATTCAACTGATTCAGAAGCGATTACTAAAACTATAGTAACACCATCTGTTAAAACTACTGTTAAAATTGATAATGTTCAACCAGAAGTAGATATAGTAGCTAAAAAAGTTAGTACAAATCAAGTCGTTAAATCAGGTGATTGGTCAAATGATTTCCTAAAATTCCAATTTTCAAATATTAAAATTGGTTCTAGTGGTGGAGTTATTAAGTATTGCATTCAAAATCCTAGTACTAATGACTCAGAATCAGATTCAGAATCAAATGATTGTGAACCTAATAAATTAGCTGATTCAAGTAATATGATTTCACTATCAGAAACAAATACAAAAGATGGAAAATATGAAATCGTATATAAAATAATTAATTCAGCTGGTGAAGAAAGTGAAATAGGTAAATACAATGCAAATATAGATAGAGTTGCGCCAGTAGTAACAATAGATCAAACAAATCTAGATGATGATACGTCAGCTTCTCCTATAACTTCTCCAAATGAACAAAAATTAGACTCAGGCAATAATTTTACTAGAACATTTAGTCAAAATTATACTACATGGGTAAAAAGTGGATATGATTTCAAAGTAACTGTTTCTGGAGAAAGTGATTACCAAATAAGAGTAGGATATAATGATCCGGATTTATTGTCAACTGATTCAAGTTATGAAAAAATACCTGAATTAAGTGAACAAGAAGATATAACGGAGTCTGGAGAATTCTCTTTAATTGAGAATGGATATAGATATGGCGTTGTAACTGTAACAGATGCAGCAGGAAATAAAACAACATTTGTATTCCGTGCTCAGATAGATGATGTAGTTCCTATACTTAATATAACGGCAAAAGATCAAAAGGGTAATGAAATTCCATCAGGAATATTATCAAAAACAGGATTAACATATACAACCAAAATTATTAAATCTGGTGTAAGTCCTGTAAAAGTTTATTCTTGTAGTGTAACAGCAGCAGATTTTGATCCTGATAATCTATGTACACCTGAAAGTCCAGTAGGTACAGGACGAACAGGTAAAGAATTTGTTCAGAAAGGATATGCTAATGTAACATCAATGGATAGATACGTAAGAGTTCAAGGAACAAGTTCATCAGGATTACAATCAGAAGTTGAGGCTGATAATGGAATAGAAGAAGGAGAAACTGGAAGAGAAGAATATAACACAATTCACTATGGTAGAGTAGGTACAACTGATATTGAAATTAGCGTATATAGAACTGATAATTCAAAAGCAGTAACTTCTCGAAAATGGGTTAATTCAAAAATTAAATTTAAGTTAACTCCAGTATCAAGTACATCAACATTTAAATATTGTACAGGTGCAGGTGATATTAAAGATAGCGGAACAACAAAGTGTACTCCAAAAACTGCGGGAACAACAAATAAACTTGTTTCGTCAACAAGAACAGGTAAATTCCATATAGCATATCAAGCAACAACAGGAGGTAAACCAGGTACAATTCATTACTTTAATGCATATGTTGATGTTGTAAAACCAACATTAAAAATAACAGCATATAAATTAAATTCTGCAGGTAATGGTGCGGATGGAGGAGCATTGACATCTGCGACTAATGGCGGACCAGATAATTTAAGTGGAAACAATATCAAGGGTGGTGCTTGGAGAGATTATTATTATTTCTTCTCATTATCCGGTTCTGGAGATACTGGAGGCTCTGGAATTAAATCAATGGTTTGGGAGTACAATAATGCACGTAGATATAGTGACGATACTACTACAAAAAAACTTACTGGAAAGTCGTCTTATACTGATAAAAAGGTACATAATATATCATTTAAATCATCAGGACTTAGATATGGTAAAGTAACATTAACAGATAATGCTGGAAATAAGGTAAGTATGACGATAACCGTTTATATAGATAGAATTAAACAGAATTTAGTGTTAAGGTTATATTCATATTCTAATGGTAAAAAGGGTGATAAAGTACTTAAAACTGTAACGGAAACAAATTATAGTACTAATAAATGGGTTAATCACGCATATTACTTTGATGTATCTAGCTCAACAGGTGGTTCACCATTGACTGTTACATTGCAAGTAAATGCAGCTGGAGCGATGACAAGTAATAGAGATTTGATAGATCCAGTTTATCCTTTGGTAAATTCTAGTGGAAAACCAACAGGACATTCTGTTGCTGCATCAGGTAATAGATATGTAAGGGTAATTGCGTACGATAGAACGCATAAAGATACACCAACAGTAAAAAATGTAAGGGTATATATAGATACTGAACCACCAACATTAACATGGGGAGATAGTAGTGTTGCCTCAGATGGCACTTTAAAGATAAACTATACATGTAAGGATACATTATCTAGATTAAAAGATGCAAAAGGAAATGCTACATCAAGTTTAACAAAAACTGCTACATTACAATCAACAGGACCAGCAAAAGGTGTGTGTGTAGATAGAGCAGGAAACAAAACAACTAGTTATTCATCAACACATTATTATAGTGAAAGTTCAGTATGTGGAGTAGATTATTATAAATGTCATTACGAAAGAGAATACTTAGGTGTTAAATCTGATTCATCATGTGTATCAGAAGGAAATGTATGCGATGATTCTGCTGGATTTGGTAAATGTTATTGTTATTCTAGCGGATATACAAAACAAGTTTGTGATGAACCAGTTTATAATACATGCTGGCACTAATGATATAAAATGTTCAGAATTAAGTAGTTTTAATGAACAAAAAAATAGTGATGAATAAATTATGAAGAGGACTAGAAATAGTCTTCTTTTATTATGTTAAAAAAATTAGAAATGATTTTAATATTTAGTATAATTAGATTCTTTAAACGTCTTATTTTGATAATTACATTTCTGGCTATAACTTTTTTCTTAATAATAGATATGGTTAAACTATTTTTTCGTAAAAAAAAACTACCAATTGGTAGTTTAATTAAAATATTATAAATACTACAAGTCCTACTATAAAGCAGTATATTGAAAAGTATATTAATTTACCTTTCTTCATAATATCTATAAATAGTTTAGCTGCATAATATGTTACTATACCAGCTGCTATCATACTTATTAAATATGGAATCGCAAGTGTTCCAATATTACCTGCAGTTATTAAATCTTTAATTCCAAGTACCATACTTGCAACACTTATTGGAATATAAAGCATAAATGAATAATTAAGTGCTGTTTCTCTAGTTAGATTAGATTTCATACCACCTACAACTGTCGCACCACTTCTACTTATTCCAGGAAGTAAAGCAACTACTTGGAAAAGTCCAATTTTAAGTGCATCTAAATAAGTCATATCTTTCTTTTCTTTTTTTCCTTTTATGTCCTTTATCATAAATAGTAATATAGAAGTAACTATAAGCATAAGACCTACTAGTTTAGTAGTAAAGTATTCTTCTATAAAATCTTTTACAAATAATCCTAAAAGAGCTGCTGGAATTGTTCCAACTACTATAAGCCAAGCATATTTATAATTAACACTATATTTTTTTTCTTTAGTTTTAATAAACATAAAGAAATCTTTAATAATACTTGCTATTTCCTTTCTATATAGGATTAAAATTGCGATAAGTGAACCAAAATTAACAACGATTTCAAAATTCATATCACTTAATACTTCACTATTAAATAGAGATTTAAATATTCTTAAATGTCCACTAGATGAAATAGGAAGTGGTTCTGTAAATCCTTGTATTATCCCCAGAATTAAATATTTTAATATTAACATTTTCTTCACCTCATTATAATTATATATTATTC
>ERZ780177.3195-NODE-3195-length-12578-cov-5.273816_pt1 | contig 12578 bp, 17 predicted proteins | sample MGYA00510973_ERZ780177 | MGnify/ENA primary metagenome ERZ780177 (study PRJEB29588, sample SAMEA2144396) | human gut metagenome | biome: human gut; feature: human-associated habitat; material: faeces | place: Denmark | collected 2008/2010 ...
TGGTTTCCATGATGAATATATCGTCGGCCTTGGCCGCCGCCACCACGGAGGCCGTCTCACCGGACAGCACCGCGCCCAGGCTTACATTCATGCCCCAGTCCATGAGCTTGCCGTAGGCGGCCACAGCGCTCTCGGGGTCGCCCTGAGAATCCTGGAAATGGACCTCAAGAAGGGAGTACCACTCAATTATGTCGACAAGGATGGTCGTTACCTTCTCAAATATCCTGATGGACATATTGAGGAAGCTCAGCTTCCGAAATACAGAGCAGAAGGTGAGTAGATGCCGAAACTTTTATGCGTGTGCGGACCAAATGGTGCGGGAAAAAGCACATTCACAAGAAGCATAGCCTTGCGCAGCAATCTTCTTGTTATAGATCCTGATCAGCTGGCTGCTGAAGGACTTTCTCCTCTAGACGCAGGAAAAGCCGCTGCAAGCATGGCTCGCCTGTTCTTGGAAAAAGGCATCTCATTTGCCAGAGAATCAACACTTACAGCAAAGTTTGATTTTAAAATCATTGCTGAAGCCAGAAAACGAGGCTATGAAATAGAACTTGTATACATTAAGTTATCAAGTCCTGATTTAGCCTTGCAACGCGTTGCGGCAAGAGTTTCTCGTGGTGGGCACGATGTCCCCAAAGACGATATCGTCCGTCGTTACTCAAAGAGTCTTGAAAATTTACATAAATATAGAAATATTTTTGATAAAGTCACAATTATAGACAATTCAGACAAGCAATATACGGTGGACTGATACAGGCAAACTCCGGCATTCAGACCTCTGCCGGTGCACTCAGAACGGATCGTACCACTCATCCTCGCCGGGCCATGACGCCAATCTTTGAAATATTTCCAATAATTTCTCCATGCCGAGGTCTTGATGTGTCGCCCATGAATGGTTTGAACCAGAATAACGGTGGCGATGTCCCGGAGTACATCGATATCGCCAAAGGGCTGTGGCCCCTGTTCCTGGCAGGATTTGCCGTCGCCATCGCAACCGGTGCCACGCATGTGAAGAAGGGATACCTGCAGCGGAACAAACTGAGTATCGCCTTGAATATCATCCTGTCTTCCGCCGTGTCATCAGCCATCTCCCTGGGGTTCGCGCTGCTTGCCCCTCTTTTTTACCCGGGCATCACCGCCGATATGAAGCTTGGTATCGTACTCGTCATCAACGGCATCGGCTTGAAGCTGTTCGACGTCTATATGCGAAAGAAGCACGGGCTCCAGGTCGTCGACTTGTCAGATACAGCCGATATCCACGAGCTCCGGAAGAGCATGACACCAGAGCAACGCCGGCTGCATGCCCAGGACTGCCCATTCAAAGGCAGCGAATGCTGCGGCGGCACGAACCAAAGCTGCACCTTCCAGTCAGATGGCTTGCAAACGGTCACCACCGAAGGCAAAAAAATCTGAGCACCCGTCCCGGTGTGCGGATCAAAGTTTCGGACGTCGATATTTCGGCGTCCTTTTTTGTGCGCAAGACGCGAGGTTCCGCAGGCCACGTCTCGAGCTGTTTTTCTCAAGCGTCTTTCAGCATCTCCCGGATGCTTTCGAGAGCTGCCGCTGCCTCCTGGGCAGAGAGCTCACCACGGGCATGTTTGGCCTTCACCTCGCGCTCCAGTTCATCAAGATGCTCAAGGAAACTTTTTGCGGATTTTTCCATTCTGGGGGCTCCTTTCATGTGTCTGTTTGAAACATACTGAATCGTTTGGAATTTTATTTAGGGAATCAGCCAGGGAATCGTTAAAGGATGTATTTAAATAACTATTTCCGGCACAAAATCAGGAACCTGTAGAGGTTCGTTCACCGATCCTTCTATAGTATATTGCCTGAAATACCTCGACAGTTCATCCCTGCCGGAATTGACACGAACACCTTTGTCAGCGTACTCGCTTGGTTCAAAGGAGTACGGCATGGCAAAAATCATCTCGATCGCCACCCAGAAAGGGGGCGTTGGCAAAACGACAACGGCTGTCAACCTCGCGCATGCGCTGAGCAAAAAACCGCTTGATAAAAAAGTTCTCGTCGTTGACCTCGACCCGCAGGCCAACGCCTCGCTCATCCTGGGAACGGAATATCCGGACAATCAAAAAATCACCGCCGTCGATCTCTTCATGAACGACGAGCATACCTTCTCTTCCTGCGTCGTTCCGACCAAGTATGAGAATGTCGATCTCATCGCTTCGAACATCAACCTGTTCTCCTGCGGTGAGCAGATAGGCTGCAACAACAGGGCGTCCATCATGACCCTCAAGAGCAGGCTCGATGCCGGTGTCCTTGCAAAATATGACTACATCATCCTGGACTGCCCGCCCAACCTCGGCGGTCCCTTCGTGCTGAATGCCATGGTCATTTCCGACCATTTCATCCTCCCCATCGAAGGCTCGTCCATGTTCGCCATGACAGGTGTGGAGCAGTTCCTCGACGCCGTCTACACCGTCAAGGAATTCGCCCCTGAACAGATGAACCTGCTTGGGGTCCTGCTTACACGCTACGAAGCGCGGACCAACGCCTCGAAGGCCGTTGAGGAACTCACGACGGAACGCTTTGGCGCCAAAGTGTTCGGGACGAAGATCCGTCGCAGCACCGCGGTCGACCAGGCCGGGCTGCTGTGCCGCACCATTATCGATTTTGATCCCAAAAACCAGGCAGCCGTCGACTACACGAACCTGGCCAATGAAGTCGAGTCCCGCATGGCTGCCGCTGATGCTGAGCGTGGAGGCAGTGATGGCAGGTAACAACTTCAAGGAATCGCTGAAGAGCCAGTTCCGTGACGCTTTTGGCGAACAGCCGCGCCATCTGGCAACCCGTCCTGCTCCGGAAGTCATCAGACCCGGAGAGGAAGAGCCTCATAGGGATATGGCGAAGGGACTTGGGGAGGATTCCACAGAGGTGAAGCCCGCTCCTTCCGAAACCATGTCCGGCACCGCACCGCAAGCCGAAGCAGTGTCCACTGCTTCCCCAAAGGCTGAGGAACACGTCAGTGAGATACTGGCTGTACACCCGAAAGAGCCTGAAGGGGGAAGTTGTGAAAAGCGTGTGGTAGAACATCGCTGCGATATCGAGGACTTCCTCAGAGCTTCGCCGGAGGAGCAGCTCTGCTACAGCCTTGGTGAGCAGATGACGGCCATCCTCAAGCATCTGCTTTCCATGCCCAAGCCGTGGATCAACCTGACGAACGCCATGATCATCAATGAGTCCGGGACCCGGGTGCCGACGGAGTCAGTACGCACCCTGTTCCGTATCCTGCAGGATAAAGGATTCATTCTGAGCCGCCGGCGCGCCGATATCGGGACATACCGCGGCGTTGCCTATGTACTGAATCCGAAGCTGTGCGAGATCTTCTGTTCCATGCATGGTATCGGCATGCCTGAATGGATCTTTGACAAGGCACCGGCTATCGGCCAGGGAAAAGCCACGGCAAGGAAAGCCGGCCGTTCCAGAACGTCCGATGCGAAGTATGAGGAGCTGGCCAGACAAAATGAGGAGCTGCGCCGGCAGCTGGCTTTGCTGCAGGAACATCTGGCCAGGCTGACTGAAAACAATGCGTGGTAGCCATATATTTGTGTCCTGTTCATAACGATATGAGAAAGAGATGTATGCATTTGCATCGTACGCAGTCCGTTCTTTTAGCTGTGATGCTCATGTCGCCAGTCATCTTTGTAAAGACTCCCTGCGTTGAAAAAAGGCTTATGGCAGGACTTGCCTTATTCCGTGAAACTGTTTAATCTGGATAAAATATCTTAAATAAAAGAGGGAAATGATATGGCTATTGAAGACAAAGACCTCCTTAAGCTTATTTGTGAACGTTATCCTGACCAGCCCCTGACCTATGTCATGGAGCAGTTCGGCCAGGCGAAGGCCATGTGCCTGCAGATCGAGCGTACTTTCAATGCTCCTGAAGTTGACCTTGGCGAAGAAGCTGAGGCTCCTGCTGAAGAAGCCGTTGAGACCGAGGTCACTCCTGATGCCCCCAAAAAGAAGCGTCTTACCCGTCGCAGCCTTGTCTGCAAACCTGCTGAAGCTATTACGGACGAGTACATCACCTGCTGTATCTGCGGCAGGAAGATGAAGACCATTACGTCCATGCATCTCAAGTCCCACGACGTCACTGTCGAGGAATACAAGAAGCTTTGCGGCTACGCTCCTGAGCAGAAGCTGATGTCCAATACTTTCGCCGAAAAGATGGCGGCGAACATCAAGGCCGCGCAGGAAGGACGTACGCTGAAGCGCATGGAAGCCCAGTACTCCGCTGAGCAGGATGCCGCCGAAAAGGCCTAAAACGCGCCCCCAAAGCTGAACAAGCGAAAAGCCCCTGCCGGTTCTCACAGGCAGGGGCTTTTGAGGCCCTGAACCGCGGCAGGCCACGCATCATTCTGCTCCGGCAAAGGGCGGTCTTGACAAAACACTCAGCTCCGACTAATTAAAAATCATACTTTTAATTAGTCGGAGCCTCCATGTATCTCGCCAGAACTCTTGAGAAAAGTATCCAGAAAGTTAGCGATTTCTTCCCAGTTCTTCTTGTGACGGGTCCGCGTCAGGTAGGCAAGACGACCATCCTGCAGGCCTGCGGGAGTAAGGGGAGAAATTATATTTCTCTGGATACGCTGGAGAATCGCAGTCTGGCCCAGAACGATCCTGCACTTTTCCTTCAGCGCTTCAAAGCTCCGCTTCTTATCGACGAGATTCAGTATGCGCCACAGCTTTTTCCTTATATCAAAGCCGCCGTGGACGAGCAGAAGCAGAGCGGTATGTATTGGCTCACTGGCTCACAGCAGTTCCACCTCATGAAGAACGTTTCGGAAAGTCTCGCAGGTCGCGTTGGCATCCTGCATCTTGAAGGCTTTTCTCAGGCCGAACGCGACGGTCAGCCCGAACGCCGGCTATTCCTGCCCACACCGAAAGCCATCGAAGCCCGCGCCGCCTTCGCCCCGAAGACGGATATCGAAGCCGTCTTCCATCAGATATGGAAGGGGTCCTATCCCAGGATGCACGAGGCTGATGACGACATGTGGCAGTTTTTCTACGATGCCTATGTGCAGACGTACATCGAGCGCGACATCCGCGATCTTGGTTCTGTGGGCAATGAACTGGACTTCCTGAAATTCATGAAGGTGCTGGCGGCGCGTACCGGCCAGCTCCTGAACTACTCCGACATTGCTCGCGACGTTGGTATATCTGCGCCTACAGTCAAAGCGTGGGTATCCCTGCTCCAGACCTCAGGACTGATCTTCATACTCCAGCCCTACCACAACAACATCAACAGCCGTGTGATAAAAACGCCCAAGGTGTACTTCATGGATACCGGTCTGGTCTGTTACCTCACCGGCTGGAATGCCCCTCAGACGCTGGAAAACTGTGCCATGAGCGGCGAACTGCTGGAAACATATGTCATCTCGGAAATCGTGAAGAGCTGGTGGCACAACGGTAAACAGCCGAACATCTACTACTATCGCGACAAGGACCGGCGTGAGATAGACGTTATCCTTGAAGAGAACGGAGTGCTCTACCCCATCGAGGTCAAGAAGAAGAGCAACCCGAACGCAGGAGACATCAAAGCTTTCGATGCCATCGAGACTGTCCTTAAACAGAAACGTGGACATGGCGCGGTGCTCTGCATGGCGCGGACGCATTTGCCCATCACGGCGGAAGTCGATGCCGTGCCGATAAGCTATATTTAGAACACCTGACGTTATACGGAAGTCTGTAGCCAGAGTACGGTCACTGCTTATTCCGCTTCGAATTCTTCGGCACGGGCGATCTGGCCGCCCCGGTGCTCGCGCAGGATGGCCAGGGCTTCTTCCTGGGTCAGGATACGGCCGCGGCATTTGGGGTTCTGCAGGCGATTCTCAGGGCAGTAGCCCAGATGCACACAGCTGGGCCCGGCCCCCTGGAACAGGTCCGGTGCGGCCTTGCGGCACAGGGAAAGCATCTGCCAGGCCAGATGGCGGATTTCGTGCTGGGCGTTGCGGCAGCAGCGGATGGAGAACCAGTCCAGCAGGGCATGGGCGTTCATGCCGATGATGGCCTTGAACTCCGTGGCCTGGGGCTTGAGGTAGCGCAGGTCTTCTTCCGGCAGTCCGGCTTCCAGCCCGGCGTCGTACCACTGGCGGGTCAGGTCGGCCAGGTCCCGGCCTGTCAGACGAGTCGTGTGCCCGTCAGGCAGGGTCACCTCGGCACCGAAGTCACGCACGCTGGCGGGATAGACCACGGAAAAACGCCGTTTGCCGCCCAACTCCGCACGACCGGACTTGATGAGGTAGGAAGCCAGGCGCTTGCGCACCAGCTGGGTCTCGGTCACGCGAGAATAGCCTTCCACGCCGAACAGGAAAAAGTCGAATTCCAGCGCGGCACGATGGCCGCTCTCCAGGATATTGCGCACGATCTGCCGGGAATAGGGCGAGGCCGCTATCTCTTCCAGGCTGCGCTCACTGCGCACGAAACGCGCCGCGATGTCCGTGTAGATCTTGCCGCCCCCGGCCAGCAGCACCACTTTGCCGTTCCCGGTATATTTTTCATCCAGCATGATGGGACCTCCTTGTAGTTACCTATGGCTAAACGTTGCCTTTTGGCAAAAATATGTTTAGCAGCAGGATAGGGGAGGCTGACACGAGTCACGACTCCGTCTGGAGCATAGTCTCGATACACATAACCAGGAGGCAGATATGTACGAACGATGCAAGAAATTCACAGTCGCATTTTTGGCAGCTTCTTTGCTCTTTGCTTCTTTGGGTGCTGCAGCCGCCAGTGCGGCAGGCAATGAAACGAACGACAGCTTTTCCAAAGCGAAGAAGATGCTGGAGCGTCAGGTCTACTTTGACCATCGAATCACGCTCTACTGCGGGGCACCCTTTGATGAGAAGAAAAACATCGACTTGCCCGATGGCTTCTATACGGAAAAGCACCAGAAGCGTGCTTCCAAAGTCGAGTGGGAACACGCTGTACCTGCAGAGAACTTTGGGCGTGCCTTCGAAGAATGGCGAGACGGTCATCCGCAGTGTGTGGATCGTAAGGGAAAGGCCTTCAAGGGACGAGCCTGTGCAGAGAAGGTAAGCATTGAATATCGCCACATGCAGGCTGATATGTATAATCTCTTCCCTGCCATCGGTGCCGTGAATGCTGTCCGGAGTAACAAGCAGTATTCTGAGCTGCCTGGTTCCCAGCCGGCTTTTGGTATTTGCGAAGCCAAGGTTGACGGGAATCGCTTCGAGCCGCCGGCGCGTTCCAAAGGACAGGTAGCCCGCGCGGCACTCTACATGGCAGACAGCTATGACAAGTACCGCCTCAGCCGCCAGCAAGAGCAGCTCTTCAATGCGTGGAACAAGATGTATCCTGTAGACGAGTGGGAATGTACCCGCGCCAAGCGTATTGAAAAACTCCAAGGCAATGAAAATCGCTTCGTCAAAGAGCCTTGTGAGAAGGCTGGGTTGTGGTGAAGCTCTTCTTGCGTGGATCGGATTGACAAAAATCAAGAAAAACGGTTAGTTAATAGACAGTTATATAAAATATCGATGCTCAAAAGCATCATTAGCTAAAAGGGAGAAATCCGAAAGACCTGATCTCTCCGTTCTGAAGTCAGGCCAATCCGGCCTTTCGTGTATGTATCGCATATTCTCCGCACTCCTTGCGGTGATTATGCGTGATATTCGCCGCATCCCATGGTGACAGCGTACCTGCCGCGTCCACAGGCCTTTCCGGATAGTCCTTTCTGGCCTAGCGTCTCAACTCCGGCGGCAGCTGCCTTCCCAGACGTTCGGATTCGTACGCCTCACGGCAATGATCGAGCTCGCCGAAAAGCAGGAACAGGCCGTCGACGATCTTCCGTGGCCAGTCCGTGCCTGCCAGAGAGAGGCGCCAGCAGCGACTGGACAGAGTCTCGTCGGCCCAGACCTTGCCGGATGACGGATTGCCGGTACTGATGAGTAAGCTGACGACAGTGAAGAAAAGGCAGTTGAATATCTGGTCGAAACAGATGAGCGTTTGCCGGATATTGTGCTTGATGACGGCGAATTTCGCCTCAACGGACGTGAAATTTTTGTGCATGGATCTCTCCGCGTGATTTCCAAAGATATTGCCGCGAAGATGCCGTGGATTCAACTGTCATGACGAAAAAAGATCCACCGTGTATAGATAGTTGGACAATCTGTTTTTTCTTTTTGTACCTTGACAAAACAGAATACGCATGATTTTCTAAATACGAGCATACTGGATGCGTTGGTCTCCCTGTTGGATGCCGTTCTGGTGCGGCATATCGGGCTTGGTCCGGTCTATCGTGGACCGGGCCATTGCTTTTTTGAAAAAATTTCCCACCTGGTTTGACAAAAAAATGTTTGTATGCTTACCTTAAAATGCGTTTCATCAAAGGGAGTTTCAATCCACAGCCACCCTATCCGTCGGCTTCGGAGTCAGTAGGCGGACGGGGCGACTGTGGATTGAAACATCCTCTTGTCGTGGTTGGGCAAGAAAAAATCCATACATACATGGCGTGTGGTACTGTACCCGTCTCTTTTGAAGAGGCGGGTATATGTTTTTTGCGGAGTAAAAATCGCTAAGATATATTTTTTGTCAAAAAATTTCGGTAAAAATTTGACAAAATACGGAACAGGCGCTTTAATAAGATAATCGTCTCCAAATGTGGCAGCCTTAGACGATAAGGAGCACCATGCCTGTACCGCCCGTGGTGCTCCTCCTTGCCCGGTCCCCCCAGGACCGGGCTTTTTTGTCTGCATTGCCTGTAAAATTAGGACCAGCTGATAAAGTGATCGCTAAATGGCCTATCAGATAGCCTCTACCTCTTCCACGGTCTGCGCAGCGGCCACGGCTGCCTTACGCTGACCGCCCTCGGCCATTTTCGTTGCCTTGTGATTCAGCGCAGCCGCATAGATGGGCAGGAAGGTCTCGGCGGTCAACTGCAAGATAACCAGGTCGCCTTTGCTGTCCTCCGTGTGGTTACGGTAGGCATTCCAGGGCGTGGTAGTGGGGATACCGCCATCGCTGGCCGTCGCGAGCTGCATGGACACAGCCGCGTCGGCGAAGTTCTGCTGGTCGAACTCGTCGTACGAGAAGTGCAGCAGCTCCAGCGTGTTGGTATCCGGCGGGGTAGCTTCACAAGTGAAGCCGGCCATGATGGCAGAAGAGGTCTCGGCGTCGATTTGGGCGACCTTTTGTTCCTTCCGCTGGAGAAGTCTTTCGGTATTTTCTTCAGGCGTGTGTGTCACCGGAGTGAGCTTCCACGTCTGATACCATTTCCCGTTCAGATATTCCGGCTTGCCCTCTAAGAGTTCATACGTCCATCCGTCGAACTCCGGCTGGGGAGTGAAGTTGAAGACGGCGTGGTCGAAGGGGGCAAGAACAGCGTCCGTCAACGGAGAAGGAAAAGAGACGTTGGGATGCGCTTTGAAGAAAGCGTATTCAGAGATAGTGGCTAGCGTCTGTGTATTGAGAAGCATTTATTTATTCTCCTTCGTACTTTTTGGAGATGTAATTGGCATCGGCTATAGTTAAAGAGGCGGTTGAAACTGACAAACCGGCGTTTGATACCGACAAACTTGATGTCTTACTACTCAAGTATGAATTGCGTATAGTTACTGATACATCCTGCAATGTGAAAGGGCCATATACTACAGTAGATTGGTTAATATCAGCATCGGTTATTCTTGCAAGTGTTAAATCATACCAAGACGAACCTATAGCGCTTGTACCACAGACATACACCGAATCATCGGACCCGATGGCTAATGAGCTATCGTAGCTATGATCGAAATATTTTTGCCACTGCAACGTCCCAGAAGGATTGAACTTGACAATCAGGCACTCATACTTAGTAAAAGTTCTGTCTTTTTTTATTTCTCCACAGACATACACCGAACCATCCGGCCCGACGGCTACTGAGAAACTTTCGTCAGCGTATCCCTCACCGATAGTTTTTTGCCACTGTATCGACCCTGAAGAATTTAACTTGGCTATTAGTATATCAGAACTACCGGCACCGTAAGAGGTTGTAACCCCACAGACATGCACAGAGCCATCCGGTCCAACAGCTACTGCTGTACCCCCCTCCAATTTACTCCCACCTAAGTATTTCTGCCACTGCAACACACCGGAAGAATCAAACTTGGCAATCAATACCTCGCTATTCGTGTTCGTACTACCCCCAAAAGAGGGTGTTATACTATTTCCACAGACATACACCGAACAATCAGGCCCGACGGCTACTGATTTACCCTGGTTAGTACGGACATCCGGTGAGTCAGCATTCGGGTTATGTAACTTTTTTTCCCACTGCAACGCCCCGGAAGAATCAAGCTTGGCAATAAAGCAATCAAGCCTACCAGTAATGTCCGCGCTGTACGTATATCCACAGACATACACAGAACCATCCGGCCCGATGGCTACTGACTGACCATATACATTATCACTCCGCCCTAAAGATTTCTGAAATTGTAGCTTCCCAGAAGAATCGAACTTGACAACCGGGCAAGCAGTAATATCTCCAAGTGCGTGGTATTGATATACACAGACACACACCGAACCATCCGGCCCGACGGCTACTGAGTTACTGGTTTCCTCGTACTTCCCCACGAGAGTTTTTTGCCACTGCAACGTCCCGGAAGAATCAAATTTGGCAATAAATCCCTCTTCAACAGAAGAAGAAGCATTCGCGGGGTTTGTATATCCACAGACATACACCGAGCCATCCGGCCCGATGGCTACTGATTTACCCCAGTCACTATCCCTAGCCTCGTAGTTATCACCTAGAGTAACTACCCACGAGTCCCCTTTTATATCTCTTCCGCCACGCAACAGATGTTTAAGCATATCTGCACCCCACCACTCTACGCATACTTGAGATTAACGATACCGTACCAAGTTGCGCCTGCGTCGTTGGTCGTCAGGACAACGATGTCGATACCGGAAGCGGTAAATTTTGGCGCAGTTCCACCAGACCACTTGATACTGGAGGGCCAGGTAATCGTATACGCACCACCATTGGTGAGCTGCATCACGACGACAGTCGCCCCAGTTTGAGGGACACCTGTGAAAGAGAACGTCGTATTCCCTGTGATTGTACAAGTGATGTAGGCGCCCTTTGACACATCGATGGCTTTATTGTCTGTCGTATCGCCGAGCGCCTGGGCTTTTTCCGAGATAGGGTCGAGAGAGGTATTGTTCCACATACCGTCACTGCGCAGGACTTTGCCTGTTTCTTCGGAAGTCGATGCCGGAACTTGTCCGGGATCAGTGCCGGAGAAGATGGTTGATGCGGCGTTCTTTGCCTCAACGGCCTTGTCATACGCGGCCTTCACTGCCTTGGGAGTGGCAGCCACACCGGAATCGGCACCGGACGTGCTGTTGGTGGCATCGCTGAGCTTCGTCGTACCGGAAACAGTTCCGGACGCCGTGCCGATCGTCTGTGCCGGGTGCACATGGTCGCCGCGGGCAACGGTGTTGGACGTACCCGCGGAGGCGGTACCGCCGGCCTTGGGCGCTTCCGCGCTGAATGGCATGATGTCGCCACGCAGGGTGACGCCTGCTCCGTTCGTATCGAAAAGGCGCTTGAGAAGATTGGGGAAAGCCATGGGATATGTCTCCTGGTAGGCAAAATTTCTGAGCAACCAGGTGGTTGCCGGATAAATATTGCTTTGCGGGGAGACAGGGATTCAGGAGATGAAACCGCGTCGTGTACGAGCGGTCAATAATGGTAGCGGCATTGGAGGACGATCAGAGCCGCCCCCTGCTCGTCAAGGCGATACACAAGGCGGTCTTTCTGATTGATGCGGCGGAACCAGCATCCCGCAAGGTCAAAGCGGAGCGGCTCCGGCTTGCCAAGGCCTTCAAACGGATTGCGGAGCGCATCACGCAGCAGCTCATTGATGCGCTTCAGCGTCCGTTTGTCGGTCGCCTGCCAGTACAGGTAATCATCCCACGCCTGGGGCGTCCAGGTCAGCAGCATGGTGCTAATCCTTAAGGTCATGCTGTACGGTCTTGCTCACGTCAGCGGCGTGCAATGCTTCCCGCAACCGGGCGGCATTGGCCGGGGAACGCAGCAGATAGGCTGTCTCCATGATGGCGTTGTAGTCCTCCAGGGACATCAGCACCACGGATGGAGACTTCTGGCGAGTGATGATGACGGGCTCGTGGTGGTCACAGACACGGTTCATGGTTTCCGCAAGGTTCTGCCGTGCCTCGGTGTAGGTGATGGCCTGCGACATATGCACCTCCTTTTGTACAGATATAAGTACATATTTTGCCAATTCCGTCAACACTCCGAAAGCCGTGCGTGGTGGAAGAGTGCAAAGAAGAGTGCGAAGAAGAGTGCAAGTTGGACACTTGGTCGCACTCTTCGTATTTTTACTGTTATTCATTAAAATGAGTATATTATGAAATATTTCAGCGCACGAACTGTCCGAAGAGTGCAAAGAAGAGTGTAAATTGGACACTTGGTCGCACTCTTCGTATTTTTGCTGTTATTCATTAAGAGGATGTCCGGCATGTTTTTTGATTTTAAAAGGTGTGGTAATCTCGTCCCATGAAACAAACAGATTTTCGTGATGTGCCTGATGAGCTGTGGGAACGTA
>ERZ780177.3196-NODE-3196-length-12574-cov-3.511143_pt1 | contig 12574 bp, 9 predicted proteins | sample MGYA00510973_ERZ780177 | MGnify/ENA primary metagenome ERZ780177 (study PRJEB29588, sample SAMEA2144396) | human gut metagenome | biome: human gut; feature: human-associated habitat; material: faeces | place: Denmark | collected 2008/2010 ...
TTTAGGTGGAAAGATCTCGTTGCGTCAAAGTGAAAATTTACGCTTGCGTCTGAGAACATGGTAATACCCTTATTAGTAACAACCTCGTTACTAACAGAGCTGTTACTTAGTCGTCCCCTTTTTCTCGTCGCCGCTTTGCAAGAGAGAACTCTTCTGGCACAATTGCTGCCGATCAAACGGATTTCTCAGTGTTTACCGTGACCTTCGGGTCAATCAAACCTGAACTACAAACCACCCCGACGCGGGCGTTTGCCTGCGCGGATGCAAGAGTGTGGAGCCTACCCATTGCGGTGGACTCTTCTTGTCGTTTCGGTGGGTTTTCGCCTGTTGTCGGTTTCAAACACCCTCAACTTCAAAAGGAAAACCCATGCCCATGACATTTACCTCCTGCATCCCGGCTCAAAACTTCGGACTTGCGTCCGAGACAACGATCCCGGGGTTTCAGCCTTCGCAGCTTTCCTCTCCTGCGCCCGCTCAGTTCGTTGCCGTCGACCCTTGCCACGTCTTTGAAGAATCTTTTCTTGAAGACTTTACGCTGTGGTGGACATGGCACGACACCCGTACGCCGCTCTACATCGCGGGACCCACGGGTTGCGGCAAGACAACCTCCGTTCTTCAGTTTCTCGCACGCGTTAACGTTCCGGTCATCTCCGTGACCTGTTCACGTCGCTTCGTGAAGGACGATCTTGTCGGCCGCTGGGGCGCACACGAAGGAAGCTTTGCCTGGATCGACGGCCCCGCGACCATCGCGTGGAAAACGGGAGCCGTGCTGCTCATTAACGAATTTTCGCTGGCGCCACCCGAAGTCTGGGTGGGTGCCAACGACATCTTCGAGGGGCAGCCCATCACGATCGAGAAGACAGGTTTGAGCATACCGAGACACGACAACGCCCGGGTCATCGTCACCGACAACTGCCGTTGCGGAACGTTGCCCGAATCGGCCTACAGCTCGCGCAATCAGCAAGACGTCAGTACGTGCGATCGCTTCTGGCACCTTCAGGCCTCCTGGCCCTCGCCGGAAGTGGAAACACGCATCGTTCTTGCGCGCTGTGAGCGTGTCGTGCCCGGCGGATTGCCGGCCCCTGCGCCCGACATCCTTGCCCGGTGTGCCGCCCGCTTTGCCCAAGCCTCGCGCACGAACCCCGCTCGTGATGCGGATTTCGCAAGCGACGATGTGCCTCCGGCATTGAGCACGCGCGTGTTGATTCGCTTGTGCGAAATCCTCACGCAGTTGCTCGCAAGCGGCATCGCTCCCGATCAGGCGCTCGCGCGAGCCGTCAGGCTTGCCATCGGCAGCGCTCTGACGGATCAAGCATGTTTGGCGCTCATGGAGCTTGCGGCATTTCACTTTGCTCCGCTCTTTGAGTCACTGGGCTCTGCGGCCAAAAAGTGTCGTCGCCAAGCGCGGCTGCAGACGCTTGACTAAGCCGCCGCCAGACTCTTCGACCACCTCCTTTCTTTGCGGTTTTCCCCCGAAGAACAGTCCTCTCGACTCTTCCGCCCCCGTTCTCCGTCCTTCCGGCTCAAGATCCGTGACTTGTCTGCGACGCGCTTTATCAGCACGTCTTCGATAAGCGTCGGGTTCTTTTGCGCGCGCAACGGACCGCAACGGGGTCTTTTCTTTTGGAAATTCCCGATGCAGCACGATCCCCGCCCCGAACCCGCCCCCATGACTGACGCCGAAATCGCAAAACTCATCCCTCCGAAAGGAAAAGAGAGTTTTGTGCACTGGTACTTCATGCACATTGATCTTGAACCCGACTGGAGAACCGCCATACCTTCCTGCGGACCTCGCTTTAGCGAGCTCTCGGAAAAGCAGTTTGCGGATCTCTACGCAGAAAATCTTCCGGCCCAAACGGCTCGCCTTGAAAACATCGATGCCGGGTGCCGCCCCCGCCCAAATTGCCTCAAAAGGCTTCGCGCAGGACCAAGCCCCTCAAACGGTGTTTGCGCGGCCGCTTCAAGCGCCCGCCTCAGAGAGCAGCCAAAGCTGTAAGTTAAACCGTCCGAGTCGACTGCCGCCGATGGCTTTGACTCGACCGATTTGCCGGCTGAAATGTTTGCGGTTTGTTTCTTTGCGCTCTTTGCCTTTTTCCCGACACGTTCTTCTTTTGCACAAAGAATGGGACGTTCGGGAAAAAGGCGAGCGTAAAGATTTCCTGCCTTCGTTTTTGTTTTTCCGTCTATTTCAAGTCAGCCGCATGCCGCTATCCTCGAAACCCTGCGCGTCCTCGCCCGCTCAGAGCCGACATCAGAGGACAAACGGTCACGTCGGCGCATCGGATTGCAAAGCGTCGTTTAATGTGCTCGCCGGCCGACTTTTGCAGCGGCTGTGTCTCTCGTCGGGCTTTCGCAACGGTTTTCGGCAAACCTTGGAGGCGGTCTTAACCGGTCTTCCCTACGCCGACAAAAAACGGTATCAAAACCTCTGTCTGTCGCTTCTGCGATCCATTCTGGATTCAGAACTCAGAGGCAACGTGCGATTGATCGAAATGCTTCTCTCGGCGGTTGCCGCGCTCTTGCGTTCGGGTTTTAAAACCGCAGTTTTGCTTGATTGCGACGCACAAAGTCTGCTGCAGGCGATGCTTGAAAACGAAGCGCAACTGACGCGGATTTGCCGGACATACGAACGAAGCGGGCTAACCGCTCTTGCTCTTCTCTGCAGTTTTTACGCAACCGTTCAAAAAGAGCGCGGCGACACGTCGCAATCGTCGGTCTTTGCCCGTCTTCTCTTCGTGCGGCATTCGTTTGCCGCATTCATCGCCTCGGCCTCAACGGCAACACTTCTGCGGACGCTCACAAGCGTGCGCGTCCGCCCTCAAGAGAAGTCCCCCGTGCGGCTTTTTTTGTCGCCTGAATTTTTCGCGCCCGTTTTTCATAGCCACCTGCACAGCCACCCTCTTTCGTTTGTCAACAACCTGCCCCACACCAATGCACCGGCCTCACGCGAAAGAGAACTCCTGCAGCTTTTGTCACATGCCGGTCTTGTTGGCGCCACGCATCGGGCGCGCCGCTGGACCGACGACGGTCGATTGACCGATGAGATCCTGTGGGAACTCGGCCGAGCAACCGTCCGACGCCTCTTCTCGCTCATCACTTCCGAGACGGCCATGGCCCTGCAGGACGCCGCCTATGACTACCTGCAACTTGAAAGTGACTCCCAATGCATCATTGATCGATCCGACAGTGCCGGTAAAACAAAAAGGGCCTCCCCGACGATGTTGTGTCATCCAGTGATCAACGGCGCGGTTGCGACAGTCGGGTTGTTCTCCTGGGCAAATGCCGTCTTGGTGCAAGCTCTTGCCCGCGTGAGCAAAACCGTGAAAACCGATCACGGCGCCCGGCGCTTTTTCGTTATCGGATTTCAAGCGCAGGAAAACGCCGACACTGCCTCTCCTTCCGGTCGTTTGTCCCGAACTCCATCCGCAACCTCCGGCTTTTGCGAGGAGTATCTTTCGGTTCGCAAACAAACACTGGAGACGGTAACGGACAACCCCCATTTTTTGCCTGCACTTCCCATCGGGCTATTTGTGCCGTCTCGGTTCTTTGCGACGCCGCCGGCACTTTGGCTTGCTCCTTTGGAAGCGCTCGGACTTGCCGTCATCTGCACGCGCGCGCCGGCAAACGCCGTTTCCGTCGAGAAAGCAGAGGAACCGTCGAAGCAGTCACGTTTCAAAGACACTTACCGATACGAATCGGGCGTGCTCTTTTTGTTTTTCGATTCCACGGACACTGCCCGTTGGTGGCTGAAACGGCTGTGTAAAGGTGATTTCGTCGACTTCAAGCAGACTTCGCGAGCCCGTCTTTTGAAGCACTTTCTTCTCACTGACGTTATGGCGCGGCTGCTGCGAATTCTTGTTTTACAGACTCGTCAAGCCGATCAGAGCGTCGGGCATCAAATCCTCGGACAAAGTGCGGCGCTCGCCGAAACCCCGACGGGCGAAACAGTGCGGCGCGAGCTCAAAAAGTTTCTACCCGTTCAACATTTTCGCAAGGTCTGTGCCGCCTCCTTTGCCGAATTGGCTCACGGTTTTTTGGCGCACGACCTGCAGCACAAGGGTCGAACCGACGTCGCCACCGGACTCGAAGCTGTGATCGAAGCCCAAAAACGACAGTTGGCCAGCGCCCGCAGCAAACGGCTCAAACGCATTGCGGCTCGACCCGATCCTTAACCGTTGAATTCTTTCGGATTTTCTCGTATGTCCCTGATCAAACTTCTTACCCACCGACGGCGTTCGATTTTTACGGCCGGCACCGACGCGGTGCGTGCCGACACGTGGCGCCCCGCCGTCGAATTGTGGCCGGCGGCCGCCTGGAGCCTCACTGCAGCCACCGCCTTGGGCTTGACGCTCACTGCAGTGACGCCGAGCGTGCCGGCTCTGCCCATAGGGTTGGCCGCAGGTATCTTGGCCGTACTGCGGCTGCGATCCGCTCTGAGTGTTCTCAAAGATCGTGCGTCCTTGGCGGGCAGCGCACTGGAACTCATCTCCTCCCGATCCTTTGCCCGACGACTTTTGCGCGCTCGTCGCGACATGGCCGGCAAAGGCAACAACGAAACCTTTGCTCCCGTCTGGTTCGGCCTCGGTTTTGATTGGGGACCCGAACACGCACAAAAGCTCTATGAACTCTCCAAAATCGATGTCAACCGATTGCTACCCGCGCGTGCGCTTTGCAAACTTTTGACCGGCACCGAGCCCAAAGATTCCCGTACGGTGGGGCTTTCGGCCATCGACGGACTGGAAAGCCGCAAAAAAGACATCTGGGTGTCGGAAAAGACCTTGGAAGGCGGCACGCTCATTGTGGGGACAACTCAGGCGGGCAAAGGTGTGCTTTTGACGAGTCTTGTCACGCAAGCGATTCTTCGCGGCGAATCCGTCATCGTGATTGACCCCAAGATGAGTTCGCGTCTGCAAAACGCCGTGACGGCCGCGGCAAAACTCGCTCACCGTAGTCCCCCGCTTTTCTTTCACCCCAACCATCCCGAGGGACTTCGCATCAATCCGCTGACGCACTTTGAGCGTCCGAGTGAAATCGCAAGCCGCATCACCGCCGTCATGTCTGACTCGGGCCCCTTTACGTCGTTTGCCTGGTCAGCCGTCAACGTTGTCGTCGACCTGCTCGTCCACGTCGGCAGGACTCCCTCGATTGCCGCGATCGAATCGGTACTCACCGGTGACTTCGAAGATTTGCTTTTAGAAGCGGCAGAACTTGACTGCGGCGAGGACTATTTCGACATGCTCGTCTCTGAGGCCAAAGTCAAGGGTAAAAAAGGTCGCGAGGGCGTGCTTGACGTTCTGGATCGAGCCAGGGCCGAAGAAAGACTCTCGGAAGCAACCCTCAAGGGTGCGGCAACCTATGCCCACGACCCCGTGCATTTTTCCAAGATCACGGCGAGCCTCATGCCGGTTCTGGCAATGCTCACCTCCGGAGCGTTGCGACAAACCCTCTCGCCTCGAGACGACGATCCGCTCGCCATGAGTCTTTCGGAAATCATCGCCCAGCGAAAGATTCTCTATGTGTGCCTCAATTCGCTCCCGGACCCGACTGTTGCGGGCGCCATCGGTTCGATGCTTCTTGCCGACCTCGCCTCCTGCGCGGGCGAACGTTACAACAACACGTCCATCTCCCGAAACACTGTCAGTCTCTTCGTAGACGAGTGTTCAAACACGATTAATCGCTCGCTTATCGAAATCCTTAACAAAGGCGCTGAATCGGGGCTTCGAACCACTTGCGCCATGCAGACCGTCGCCGACCTGGCCGCCCGTCTGGGTTCGACCGATGAAGCGCGCATGGCGCTTGGCAACTTCAATAGCCTCGTGGCCCTGCGCACCAAAGATCGGCTCACGCAGGAATTCGTCGCCGAAACGTTCGGGCGCACCTACATCGCCAATACGGCCGCAACACTCACGAGCGCTTCGGATACGGCACACCCGGGGCACTTTACGGCAGGCGCTTCGCGTCAAATCACAGCCTCCCGCGAAGAAATCATTCCCAGTGACGTGCTCGGGAAACTTCCCAACTGCGAATTTTTTGCCTCCCTCGCCGGCGGCCGCCTCATCAAAGGTCGCACACCGATTCTGATCCCGGACGAGGATCTGTTATGCGAATAACGCTTTTTACTTTTCGAAAGGTAGCGCAATGACCGCCAAACCCATCGGCACCTTTGCCCGCAACTGCTTTCTATTGATTTTCGTCCTGTGGCTTGCCGTTTTTTGCTTTGCCTCGGGCTCTTCCGTCGAGTCGGTTTTTGAAAAGGAAAGCGTCGCTTGTCAAGCTCACTGTCGCGCACAGCTTGAAAACCGATTGCAGTCAATCAACGGTTGGTTTGATGCGCTGCGCAGGAAAGTTCACTCTGCCATTGTGTCGATACCGACAACCGACGAAACGTTTGCGCCCATCGAGGCTGAGATTCGCAACGGCGTTCAGACAACAGTTTTCAATCGTCTGCATGCCGTGCAGGAACTCATTCATCTTGTGAGTCTTCGGCTGGAGGTTTTCAAATGCGTCTTCGGCCTTATCACGCTGCTGGCCATAGCAACTGTAATTGATGCCGCAAGCCTGCGCTCAATTGCGCACCATACGTTTGATGCCTCACGGCCGGCCGTGAGTTTTACCTCTGCGTTGGGCTTTTTGGGAGCGCTTACTCTGGGGGCCGCCTTAGTTTTAATGCCTTTTACCGGAGCTGCTGCTGCGGGGCTTTCTGTGATTGCCATCGGATGCGCGGGCCTGCACACATGGGTGCGGTATTTCCACAAGCTCTGAGTCTTACCAATCGACTCGATCCACGTTGGCGGCCGCACAAGTGCCGAGTGTGTTTCAGCACAAACGAAAAGCTCCCGGCCAATGCAAACCCAGGACAGACCGGCGCGGGAGCTAAAGACTGTCAGCCGAACCACGCCCGATTCTAAAAAACCGAATCAGGCGACGGCTCTTTCGACGGACCGATTAGAAGGCGTACTTCGCACGCAACTGCAGATTCACCGCGCTGCGTTCTTCGTCACCCCATTCGTAACCGGCACGCAGACCGAACGTGAAGTTGTCCTTTACGGCATCCAAACCGATGTTGGGGCGGATCTTCACGTCGTCGGCAAAGGTGAAGTTATAGGTGCTTTCAGCACCGGCAAAGCGCACCTTGCTGTCGATTTCCGTATTCCAATGAAGTGGATCTGCTTATCTACCCGTACAAAGACAGTGAAGTTCCCAAAAGCGTCCGTTTTTTCAAACTTTTTGAAGATCACTTTGTCTACATCACCCGCAAAGGTCACCCGCTGGAAAAGGTTCCGCCTGAAGAAATTCACCTTCATGTCAACGATTACCAGAAAGTACGAGTTTCGGCTCGCAAGAAATTTTTCTTTTCTGACCCAAGCGATCAGCAGAAGCATCTTTCAAGCAGTCAGTGCTTCATAAAGTCCCCATTCTTCGTCAGTTCAGCTTTTGCATGCCTTGTTGCCGACGTCGTGGTGGTTCTTCCCGAAACAACGGCAAGAACATTGTCCCAATGGTTGCCAATCACAATTTACAAAACGCCCCAACTCGGGGAATCCCCGTTTTATCCGACTCTATACTGGCACGAATCCAAAAACGCCGACCCTGCCAACCAATGGCTTCGCTCCATCATCATTTCTCATACAAGAAGTAGTCTCGGGAATCATCCGACAGTTAAGTGATTCAACACGTTGTCATATTGTCGTCAACAAACATTGAGTCATCTATTTTTTAGCCGGCTTATTTTTTTATATTGTGTCTTCTTTCCAGTCCCTTCCGTAAGATTGTTTAGTCTCCGATCCTGACGCGATATATTCTTTGTCTCGTCATCCGTTTCATTAGCCGGCTATGTTCTTCCCTTAAATTCTTGTAATGGAACGGCTTCACGCACACACGACGCGCGAAATGCAACCAAAACGCTCAAAAGTCAACTCCCTAAATTTTTGACATAAATCAAAACTACGTAGCACCTACGTGGACGAAAAATTGCGATCGAGACAAATAGAGGACGGCCGACAGACCGTCCCGATCACTGTCGTTTAAGGGTGTCCGCTCATGAGAATTCGACACCCGCAAGAAACACAGAGAAACAGGAGAAGAACTGATGTCTGAACTGCAAATTTCCCGCCGCAAGCTGCTCAAAGCCAGCGCTGCCGGCGCCGTGGCCGCTTCGACGGTTTCGGCCCCGAGCCTGTTGATGGCAAAGGAAGCCAAAGCCGCACAGGATACGTCCAAGATCCGCGACTTCGACATGATTAAGGCTTTCTACGCCAACTATCCCAAGAAGCTTGCTGCCGTTCGCGCCAAACTCGGTCGTCCGCTGACGCTCACCGAAAAGTTGCTTTTCGTGCACCTCTATCATCCGGAAAGCCTCACCGAATTCAAGCGCGGTCAGGACTACATTGAACTGCGTCCCGATCGTGCCGGTACGCACGACATCGGCGGCCCGATGGCCATCCTGCAGTTCCTCACCTCCGGCAAGGAACGCATCGCACTGCCCGCAGCTCTGGTTGCCGACCACCTCGTGACGGCTCAGACCGGCGTTCGCAAGGATCTCCAGATCGCTGACCGCGACAACGTTGAAACCTACAGCTTCCTGCGCGACGTCTCCCGCCGCTACGGCTTTGACTTCTGGCCGGCCGGCACGGGCATCTGCCATCAGGTCTTCCTTGAAAACTACGACTTCCCGGGCGCCATGATGCTGGGGACCGACAGCCACACCCCGACGGCCATGGGCATGCTCGCCATCGGCGTGGGCGGCGCCGACCTGGTCGACGCCCTCATGGGTATGGAATGGGAACTGAAGATGCCCAAGATCATCGGCGTGAAGCTCACCGGCAAGTTGAGCGGCTGGGTCAGCGCCAAGGACGTGATCCTGAAGCTCTCCGGCATCCTCTCGACCAAGGGCGGCACGAACTCCATCATCGAATTCTTCGGCGACGGCTGCCAGCAGCTTTCCTGCACGGGCAAGGGCACGATCTGCAACATGGGAGCCGAAGTGGGTGCCACCACCTCCGTCTTCCCGTTCGACGACTCGATGATTCGTTATCTGAACGCTACGGGCCGAGCCGCAGTGGCCGACATGGCCAAGGCTGTTGCCGCCGATCTGCGTGCTGATAAGGAAGTCATGGCTGATCCCGCCAAGTACTACGACCGCATCATCGAAATCAACCTGTCCGAACTTGAACCGCACATCAACGGTCCCTACTCGCCCGACGCCGCTATGCCGCTCAATCAGGTGGCCGACCGCGTCAAGGAAAAGGGCTATCCGCAGCTGCTCGAAGTCGCTCTGATCGGTTCCTGCACGAACTCTTCCTACGAAGACTTCACGCGCGCCGCTTCGATCGCCAAGCAGGCTCTCGACAACGGTATCAAGGTGAAGACCCCCGTCATGATCGTCCCGGGTTCGATGCGCATCTACAAGACGCTCGAACGCGACGGCATCCTCGACGTGTTTGAAAAGCTCAACGCCACCGTGCTTGCAACCGCCTGCGGTCCCTGCATCGGTCAGTGGAAGCGTACGATCGGCGATCCGAGCAAGAAGAACTCGATCATCGAATCGTTCAACCGCAACTTCAAGGGCCGCAACGACGGCAGCGCTCAGACGCACGCATTCCTCGCTTCGCCCGAAATCGTGATGGCCATGGCTATCAACGGCGATCTGACGTTCAACCCCTTGAAGGGTTCGTACACGACCGCTAAGGGCACGACGATCAAACTCAAGGCTCCGACCGGTACCGAACTGCCGGTGAAGGGCTTCGTGACGGATCTGACCGACTGCATCCGCCCGGACTATGCCAAGATCGAAATCAAGGTGAGCCCCAACGCCAAGCGCATCAAGCTGCTCGAACCGTTCCCGGCTTGGGACGGCAAGGACTTCGTGGGCCTGCCCATCTTGATCAAGGCCAAGGGCAAGTGCACGACCGACCACATCTCCCCGGGGGGCAAGTGGTTGGCTTACCGCGGCAACCTCGATCGCATTTCGGACAACCTGCTCGAACGTGCGGTCAACGGCTTTACCGACGCCGCCGGCAAGACGCTCAACTATGAGACCGGCACGTACGACACGCCCGCCAAGGTCGCTCGCTACTACAAGAATCACAAGATTGATTCCATCATTATCGGCGACGACAACTACGGTGAAGGCTCAAGCCGCGAACACGCCGCTATGGAACCGCGTTATCTGGGCGTTCGCGTCGTGCTCACCAAGAGCTTGGCTCGCATCCACGAGTCCAACCTCAAGAAGCAGGGCGTACTCGCACTGACCTTCGTCAACCCGGCGGACTACGACAAGATCAAGGAAAAGGATCGCGTCTCGGTCCTCGGCCTCGACAAGCTTGCTCCGGGTCAGAACGTGACGATCGAACTCACGCACGCCGACGGCAAGAAGGAACGCTTCGAAGCCAAGCACAGCTACAACGCCAAGCAGCTTGCTTGGTTCAAGGCAGGTTCCGCTTTGAACGCTCTCTAAACGATAGAGGGTAATTTAGGAATGGCGTCTTTCTCTCTCCGGCGCCATTCCTATTAGGATCTCCAAAACTTTCCTCTCTTTTGCGCATGTGATTCTTTGGAGTCGCGTGCGCATTTCTTTACGCCGGCTTTTTCCAGAACTTCCAACCGTTTCGCATATTGACAACGTGAAAAGGCACTTCGCCGTAAGTTCTCACAAACTGCGTCGGCATCAGCGCCTTATCCTTCTGATATTTGGCTTCAAACGCCGTCAACTTGCCATCCTGAATTTCAATAAAGTCGATTTCCTGTGCGTTTGTGCCGGTGCTGCGCCAGAAGTACATCTCCGTAAAGTCCTGATCATAGACATGACGCTTGTAACGCTCCATGAAGAAGAAATTCTCCCAAAGCGCCCCAATCTCATTCGGGCGCGATGTCAACGGAGCAAAGTTACGCAAAACGGCATTTCTGACACCAAGGTCACAGAAATAGACTTTCTTTCCTTTCTTGAGTTCGTTGGCGAGATTTTTCGAGTACGCATCCACCCTTTTGACAATAAAGCACTGCTCTAGCAAATCCAGATATTTGATCACTGCCGTGCGACTTAATCCGGTGTCAGACGCCAACGTTTCGTATTTGATAATTTGTCCGACGTTCTGAGCAAGGTAGCTCACCAGATGACCAAAAGGCGTCGGTCTTCTTACGTCGGCCAACGCAAAAATATCCTTGAAAAGGATGTCGTCACAATAGTCAATCAAAGTCTTACGAGCATTGTTCGGATCTTCAATGACAGCCGGATACATCCCGTAGACCAACCTGTTGGGAAGATCCTGAAGCGCATTGGCCTCACCCACATAATCACTGAACTCATGCCACGAAATCGGCCAAAGCTGGTATTTGTCCAATCTGCCGACTGCAGACTCCTGGACGCCTCCTGCCAATTCCAGTGATGAAGATCCGGTCACAAAAATCGGCACGGGATTCGGCCTCTGCTCGTTAACATCGACTAGCATCTTGATCTTCAAGCCGATACCTTCAACATGCTGAGCCTCGTCGATAATGATCATCGGAGCCTGATCAAGCAACTGTTCGATATCGCCCTGTGTCTGAAAATTAAGCAACGTCGAGGTTGACGGGAGTTCCCCGTTGATCCACAGCGCTTTGGGCTCTGAAATCATTTTTCTCAAGAGCGTAGTTTTGCCCACGCGCCTAGAGCCGAGAACAACAAAAGCCTTGCCTTTGCGCGGAGCGCCGCCCTTCGGAAAATCAGTCAATTCGCGATAGATAAGCATCTGTAAAATCCTGACTTATATATCGGAATTTTACTGTAAAAAACCGTTTTATAAATCAATTTTTTACACCCTTATTTCCTTTTTGTCGGATAGAATTCAAAGGACCTTATCTATCGCGTTCCGGACTTCAAAATGCTGCAAGCTTTGCCCATTGGTTCCTCAGATTTCAGTACTCTTCGTGAAAACAACGAAATCTACGTTGACAAAACTGCTCTGATGTTCCAGCTGGCCAAAAGCCGAGGAAAAATTTTTCTTGCTCGCCCCCGCCGTTTCGGAAAATCGCTTCTGATCTCCACCTTTGACTCTCTATTTTGAGACGGTCTGAAGCACTTCCGCGGTCTGGAAATTGAAAAGCTCTGGACAGACAAAACCTATCCGGTAGTCCGTCTGGATTTTTCGGAGATCAAAGAAGTCAAGACTGCCGAAGATTTCAAAAAAACTTTCACGACAAGTTGGCCGCCACATTCAAATCTGTCGGCTTTGAGCTTGATAAAAGCCGTTTCGGTGTGATGGCCCAGCTATCCAGCTGGCTGTCGACACTACAGTCATCCGAACTGGTGCTGCTCATCGACGAGTACGATGCTCCGCTCACGCACTGTCTGGACAAGCCGGAACTGTTTGAAGAAGTCCGCGCTACGATGAGCGAACTTTTCCTCACGCTCAAATCGCACGAGGGACGCCTGCGCTTTTTCTTCATAAAAATCCGCGAGGAAACCTGCGGCTTAATGACATGGACCACCCTTAATACCCGTTGAAGCACTCGGAGTGTGACAATGGGCTATGAAACAATAAATCGGAGGGCCCATGTCATGACGAGAAAGAATACTCTCAAATCCCTTCCTACCGAC
>ERZ780177.3202-NODE-3202-length-12567-cov-4.145620_pt1 | contig 12567 bp, 9 predicted proteins | sample MGYA00510973_ERZ780177 | MGnify/ENA primary metagenome ERZ780177 (study PRJEB29588, sample SAMEA2144396) | human gut metagenome | biome: human gut; feature: human-associated habitat; material: faeces | place: Denmark | collected 2008/2010 ...
CATCAGATACTTTCTACTGCCGAGATATTTTCACCCCAACAACTACAAATTTACAAATTCCTCTTCTTCGTACTCACCACTTTTTCTTCATAGCACGTAAAGATCTCATCTACATCTTCTTTCTTCAATTTCGGTGTCACAAGGCTTACCAGCGGAACGATCACCAGACCTGCTACCATCGCAACAGCACCGGCATTGATCGGTGATGCAATATATCCTATGAACATATTAGAAACCGTAATTCCGACTCCGGCAATAAATCCTGCCCAGACTCCTGCTCTTGTCACACCTTTCCAGTACAGACCATACAGAAACGGTGCAAGAAATGCTCCTGCAAGAGCTCCCCATGAAATTCCCATAAGCTGAGCAATAAAAGTCGGCGGATCCAGTGCGATCACCACCGATACAACGATAAAAAATACGATCAGGATCTGCATCGTAATGATCTGCTTTTTCTCACTCATCTTTTTCATGATATTGTCTTTCAACAGATCCAGTGTCATCGTTGAACTGGATGTCAGTACCAGGGATGAAAGTGTTGACATTGATGCGGAAAGCACCAGGACAACCACAATTCCGATCAGAATATCCGGCAGTTTTGAAAGCATGGAAGGAATAATACTATCGTAAACGACCGCTCCGGTTTCTGCATTATAAATTTCTGCACTGTCAAATAGTCTTCCAAATCCACCCAGGAAATAACATCCTCCTGAAATCACAATAGCAAAAAGTGTAGAGATCACTGTTCCCGTATTAATAGACTTTTCATCTTTGATTGCATAAAATTTTCCGATCATCTGCGGAAGTCCCCATGTTCCAAGTGAAGTTAAAATCACTACGCCAAGCAGATTCAGCGGATCCGGACCGAAGAAGGCTGTAAATGCTCCGGGCTGTCCCATCGTTGCAGGGACATCACTCGGAATCTGTGCCATCTTAGAAACTGCTTCCATAAAGCCGCCCTGACCGTTTAATACAGCAGCAATCACCGCAACAATTCCGAACAGCATAATAATTCCCTGAATAAAGTCATTGATCGCTGTTGCCATATATCCGCCCAGAATCACATAAATCGCCGTAAACACTGCCATTGCGATCACGCACCATGTATAAGGAATGTTAAATGCCATTCCAAAAAGTCTGGACAGTCCATTATAGACGGATGCTGTATACGGGATCAGGAACACAAACACAATCACCGATGCTACGATTTTTAACGATTTGCTTCCATACCTCTGTCCAAAAAAATCCGGCATTGTCTTTGCACTCAGATGCTGCGTCATAACCTTCGTTCTTCTTCCAAGAATAACCCATGCCAGCAGACTTCCGATCAATGCATTCCCGATTCCGATCCAGGTACTTGCAATTCCGTATTTCCATCCAAACTGTCCCGCATATCCTACAAATACAACTGCAGAAAAATAGGAGGTTCCATACGCAAACGCAGTCAGCCACGGACCTACCGAACGCCCTCCAAGTACAAACTCGTCTACACTGTTCACATGTCTCCTGGAATAAAATCCAACGCCAACCATCACTGCAAAAAATATGATCAGCAAAAATAATTTAATCCCCATCTCTTTTCTTTTTCCTCTCTTCCTCTTCCTTTTTATCCTTCGTTTTGTTCTTCGCTTTAAACCGTTACGCTTTAAAGTATTAAAGTGATTTTGTATAGAATAACACGGGACAATCACCCGTGTCAATTCTTTTCTGAAGATTCGATGATGTTTCTATTCTTCTGCCTGTTCCGGTTCTTCCTCATCTTCCATATATCGATGTTCTTCATCATAAAATCTGATCAATGCCTGCGTCCCCAGTTCTCCATATCCTTCTGCCTCCAGTTCTTCATAATTCGCAAGAACCATACTTAAGACATCCAGTGATAACCCTTTCCGGTTTGCCTCGATCAGGGCAAGCTTCATATCTTTAATAAAATGCTTCATGAAAAATCCCGGTGCATAATCTCCTGCAATGATCTTTGGTCCAAATGTATCTAACTGCTTACTTCCTGCTGCCCCTGTAGAAACAGATCGCATCACTACATCCAGATCCAGCCCCTGCTCTTTGGCATAAGTAAGAGCCTCACATACACCGGAAAGTGTTCCGGCGATCATGATCTGGTTTGCCAGCTTACAGTGCTGACCTTTTCCGGCTTCTCCCTGGTAATTGATGTTCGTTCCCATCGCCTCAAAAAGCGGCATACATACTTCAAAATCTTCCTTATCTCCACCCACAAGAATGGATAACGTTCCTGCTTTCGCTCCTGTATCTCCTCCGGTCACCGGTGCATCCAGCACGTGAAATCCCCGCTTCGTTCCCTCTGCATAAATCTTTTCTGCAATCTGAGGACTGGTTGTTGTCATGTCAATCAGATAAGCCCCCTTCGATGCACAGTCAAGGATATTCCCCTCATCAAAATAAACTTCTTCCACATCCTGTGGGAATCCTACGATCGTAATCACTGCATCACATTCACTGACGCACTCTCTGATCGATTCATGAAAGATTGCACCTTCACTGATAACATCTTCAACCTTTGCTTTTGTCCGGGCATAGATATGAAGTTCAAATCCTGCTTTCATAAGATTTCTTACCATGGATTTTCCCATGATGCCTACGCCAATAAAACTAATCTTTTTCACGCTTTATTCCCCCTGCTTTTCGGCTACTTCTCCCTGCTTTTTATAAATGCTGTGGGCAGGTACAAATCCACGCACAGAAGAAAGTGGATAAATATTACTGTGACTTCCAACAACAGTTCCCGGATTCAGGACACTTCCACATCCGACTTCCACTTCATCACCCAGCATCGCACCAAACTTTTTCATGCCTGTCTCGATCTTTTCTCCGCCTGCTTTTACAACAACAAGTTTCTTGTCTGATTTCACATTGGATGTGATCGAGCCTGCTCCCATATGGGATTTATATCCCAGTACAGAATCTCCCACATAATTATAATGTGGTACCTGTACTTTATTAAATAAGATCACATTTTTCAGCTCGGTCGAATTGCCTACAACAGCACCCTCTCCTACGATCGCATTTCCACGGATAAATGCACAATGACGGACTTCTGCATCCTTCCCAATGATCGCCGGTCCATTAATAAATGCAGTTGGTGCTACTTTTGCACTCTTTGCGATCCACACATTTTCTCCACGCTTCTCATACTCATCTTCACTCAGCGTCTTTCCCAGCTCCAGAATAAAGCTGCTGATCTTCGGAAGTACTTCCCATGGATAAGTCACTCCTTCAAAAATATCCTTTGCTATTGTCTGATCCAATGTATAAAGTTTTTTTACTGTTAATGCTTCTGTCATCTTTTTTTCCTTTCTACGCTTTGAATTTTCTGTACCCGGTACAAAGATCTACCTCATTGACAAGTTCTTTTCCATCAAGGAATGCCTCCAGATTCTCTCCCGCGATCTTTACAACTGTATCAAGGATCTGCCTCATATGGTAATTGCCCGATACATGTGGTGTGATCAGAAGATTGGGAAGATCCCACAAAGGAGAATCTGCCGGAAGCGGTTCCTCCTCCGTCACATCCAGAATTGCACCTCCTAAATGACCTTCAACAAGCATTTTTTTCAATGCTTCTCCCGGGATCAGGCTTCCACGCCCTACATTGATGAGGATTGCTCCCGGTTTCATTTTCTTCATCCGCTCCAGGTCAAACATCCCTGCTGTCTCCCCTGTTCCCGGCATACAGCACGCAACGATATCCGCTTTCGGAAGCAGACGGTCTAAATCTTCCTGCTGACAGACTTCTTTTATATAATCCGGTCTGGCTGCTTTATGCTTTCTCACACCGATCACTTCACTGCCCAGTGCATGCATTTTTTCCGCAAACTGACTTCCAATATCACCAAGTCCCACAACAAGCGTCACCGAATCACGGATTGACAGCACTTCTCCCTCGTCCTTCCACAGATGCTGCTCCATATTTTTCTGATACAGATGCAGCTTTTTCCGCAGCATCAATACTCCAGCCAGCATATATTCTGAAATTGCCAGCCCGTAAGCTCCTGTGGCATTTGCCAGCTTTGTATCCGGCATGAGGACTCCTGATGCCGTATATTCTGTCGATCCGGCACTGTCAAGCTGGAGAAACTTTAACTTTTTAGCCTTAGGGACCAGCTCTACAGGGATATTTCCCAGAATGATCTCCGCATCCACCACATCTGAGACGGTTATTTCCTCTTTTGTCCTGTAGCAGAACTGAAATTCCTTCCCCTTTTCTTCCAGAAACTTCCGGTCTTTTTCCCGTACCGGAATGGTTACAAGTATTTTTTTCATTTTCTACCTCTTTTATAAAATGCAGCTGCATGGTCATAACACGCACGTAGCTGATACTGATTATTCAATCCTTTCACGCCCACAGTCCTGACCGTTACAAAATGATCCAGCTTCTGCATATATTCCTCGGAAGTGATCGTTCCTTCTGCCACGTAGTTCAGTCCTTTTTCCCAGCTTGCTGTCAGCTCCGGATTCAAAAGTGATTTGATTGAATGATCAACCACATCATAAACCATCTCTCCCTGAAGCGTCGGCGTGATCACCTGCGTCTTCTTATTCAGAGAAAGATATTTAATATTGATCAGCTTTTTCAGGATTTCTGCACGAGTCGCACTCGTTCCGATTCCACTGCCCTTGATCTGAGCCCGCAATTCCTCGTCTTCAATCAACTGTCCTGCATTCTCCATCGCAAGAATGATCGAACCGGAATTATATCTTTTCGGTGGAGACGTTTCTCCCTCTTTGATATTCAATGCCCTGACCGGAAGCACTGCCCCCTTCTTCAGTGATTTGATCACCTCAAACAATGCAGTATCCAGTCCCTGTTCTTCCTCTGCTCCATCTGCTCCGCTTTCTTTTTCTTCCTCTTCTTTCATGCTGCCTTCCGGTTTTCCTTTTGCGGAAGTATTCCTGCCTTTCGGAACTCCTGCCACTTTCAGATACCCCTCTTCTGCCAGTACTTTAAAGTTGGAGAAAAAGCGTTCTTCTTTGATGGAGGATACGATTGCAACTTTCTGATATACGGCAGGCGGATAAAAAATACTTAAAAAACGCCGTACGATCAGATCATAGACCCGGTGTGCTGTCGGTGCAACAGAACTTAAAGCATTCAGTCCCTGCCCCGTCGGAATGATAGCATAATGATCCGTGATCTGCTTATCATTTACATATCTGGTCTTTGCAAGCTCCTTATAATTTCCAAATGCCTGGATATCTTTCAGATAAGGTGCCGCCATCGGATATTTTGACAGACCGTTCAGATTGCGGGATATCTCTTTTGCCACTGCTGTGGAAAGCACCCTTGCATCTGTTCTCGGATAGGTTACAAGCTTCTTTTCATACAGTTCCTGCACAATCCGCAACGTCTCATCCGGACTGATCTTAAATCTTTTGGAACAGTCATTCTGCAATTCTGCCAGATTATATAAAAGCGGTGGATTTTTCTTTTCCTTTTTCTTCTCAATCGATTCGATCCGACAGACCGGACCCTCTTTCTGATCCACACCTTCCAGCAAAAACCGGATCAGTTCTTCTGCTTTTTCTCTTTCCTTAAATCCATTTTCCTTATAGAGATCATATGACTCAAAGTATCGTGAGCCTTTGACTGCTTTCCATTCTCCCTCAAACTGATGCCCCTGTGCATCAATCGTACTGACGACTCTGTAAAATGGAGTCTTTACAAAATCCCGGATTTCTCTTTCTCTCCTGACCACCATTCCCAGCACACATGTCATAACCCGACCGACTGAGATCACCGAATACTTCGTATGGAGATAGTTGGAAATGCTATTTCCATATTTTAATGTCAGCAGCCTCGAAAAGTTGATTCCCATCAGATAATCTTCTTTCGCTCTCAGATAAGCTGAAGCTGCCAGGTTGTCATATTCGGAAAGATCTTTTGCTTCACGGATCCCACGCAGGATTTCTTCTTCCGTCTGCGAATCGATCCAGACTCTTCGCCGTTCCTTTCCCTTTACATGAGCCTCCTGTTCAACCAGCCGGTAAATGTATTCTCCCTCACGTCCTGAGTCGGTACAGACATAAATCCGGTCTACATCCTCTCTCGTCAAAAGCCCGCTGACAATCTGAAACTGCTTTGCAACCTGCGGGATCACCTCATATTTAAAATCATCCGGAATAAATGGCAGTGTATCCAGACTCCATTTTTTCAGTGCCGGATCATACTCCTCAGGATAACTCATTGTCACAAGATGTCCTACACACCACGTAACAATCGCATTCTCCGACTCCATGTATCCGTCCCGGTTCTTTGCATTTAATTTCAAAGCTTTTGCAAACTCTCTTGCAACACTTGGTTTTTCCGCTATGTAGATTGATTTTCCCATAAATATGCCAGTCTTTTCTCTTTCTATTCAATATGGAAACGATAAGCGGTCTTTGTATCGTAAGTTTCCCCTTTTTTGCAGATTGCTTCAGGAAAATTTTTCTGATGGACCGCATCCGGATAATTCTGTGTCTCCAGGCACACTGCATCCCGCTTCTGATAGACTGCCCCATTCCTTCCTGCTTCATTTTCCAGGAAATTGGCTGTATAAACCTGAACTCCCGGACGGTCTGTCCATACTTCCATGACGATACCGCTTTCATCTCCAGTCACTTCTGCTACTTTATCAAATCTGCCCTCGTTTTTCAATACCCAGTTATGGTCGTAACCATTTCCAAGTATCAGTGGTTCATACGCTGCATCAATCTCCGCTCCCAGTTCTTTTGTACTTCTGAAATCCATCGGTGTTCCATCTACAGAACAGACTTCTCCTGTCGGTATGGACTGAGCATCAGCCGGGGTAAAAGCATCAGATAAAAGCTGCATTCTATGATGTAATACAGAGCCGCTTTTATGACCGTTCAGATTGAAATAACTGTGGTTTGTCATATTAATTACCGTATCCTGATCAGGTACAGCTTCATAATGAATCGTCAGCCCATTTTCCTCGTCCAGCGTATAGGTAACTTTCATGTCCAACGCTCCCGGATATCCCTGATCTCCATCCGGGCTGTGCAGAAGAAAGGTTACATGGTCATCCCCGTTTTCGACGACCCTCCACATCCGTTTCTGATAGACATCCGGTCCGCTGTGCAGATTATTTTTCCCGTCATTCTCTGCCAGCTTATAATCAATCCCGTTAATCGTCACACACGCACCACCGATCCGGTTTGCATTTCTTCCGACAATTGCACCGATCGCTGCCGTTCCATTTTCATAACCGGCTGCATCCTCATACCCAAGTACCACTTCTACCGGATTTTTATCTTGATCCAAAACGGTCACATTCACAAGGGTCGCTCCAAAGTCAGAGACCTGCACTTCCATCCCTGCGTCATTTTTCATTTTATAAAGATAAGGTTTACTGCCGTCTTTCGTTATCCCGAATTTCTGAATCTGAAGTTTTTCCATTTTATTCTCTCTTCTCCTATTTTCTTCGTCTGAAAAATCCTAACACTCTTTTTATTACGCCTGTATTTTTCTGTTCACGCATCTCCCTGGTTTCTTCCTTTCTTGCATGAAGTGCCTCCTGCATAAATGTCTCCTGTGCATTGATCTTTCTTCCGCTTTCTGCTTTCTTATGGTAAGTGCCATCTTCTGCCATTTCTCTTGCTTTCACATTATCTGCAAGCATCACTTTTAACTGATGGAGCAGACGTTTTTTGACTGCCTCATCATAAACCGGGCATGCTACCTCAACTCTCTTTTCTGTATTTCTGGTCATCATATCAGCCGAACCAATGTAGATCTTCGTCTTTTCACCTTTTCCAAACACAAATACTCTCGGATGCTCTAAATACCGTCCGACAATACTTGTCACCCTGACATTCTCCGTATGTCCCGGTACCTGCGGTAAGATACAGCAGATTCCCCGCACGATCAGATCTACTTTAACACCCGCACAGGATGCCTCTTCCACTTTTCTGATAAAATCTACATCCGTTACGGAATTCATTTTCATGATGATCCTGCCTGCAGATCCCTTTTCAATCTCTTCATCCATCGTGGCAAGAACTCTTGCTTTTAAACTGACCGGTGAAACGATCAGGTGTCTGTATGCACCATGAAGATTTCCAATGGACATATTTTTGAAAAATTCTGCCGCATCCGTACCAATCTCCTGATTCGCCGTCATCAGGGAATAATCCGTATACATCTTTGCAGTCTTTTCGTTGTAGTTCCCTGTTCCGATCTGGGTAATGTAACGGATTTCATTTTTATTGTTCGGCTCACTCTTACTTCTATAAGTGATCAGGCAGATCTTGGAATGTACCTTATAGCCTTCAAATCCATATAACACCCGGCATCCTGCCTCTTCTAAACGTTCTGACCACTCGATATTATTCTGTTCATCAAATCTCGCACGCAACTCGATCAGTACCGTTACCTCTTTTCCGTTCTCCGCTGCGGCACAAAGATATTCTACCAGCCGTGCCTTCTTTGCCAGACGGTAGATCGTGATCTTGATCGTCAGCACATCCGGATCTGACGCCGCCTCCCGGATCATCTGCAGGAACGGCTCCATGCTCTCATAAGGATAGCTTAAAAGTACATCTTTCTTTTTTACCTGTTCCATCACACTGCCTTCATGGAGCATTGCCGCCGGCTGTGGGGAAAATGGCTCATCCACAAGTGTCCGCTTCATTGACTCAGGCAGTTTATCTGCAATCGCGAAGATAAAATCCAGCTTCATCGGCATCTTTGTCCTGAAAATACATTCCGGCCCGATCTTAAATTTTTCACAGAAATACTTTTCCAGCTCTTTGCTCAGTGGATTAGCTGCCTCCAGACGCACAACCGCCATTTTTTTCCGCTTATGAAGCGTCTCTTTCATAATATGCCTGAAATCCCCATGGTCTGCATAAGCCTCATCATCCGGTGATACATCTGCATTCCGCGTCACACAGATATAATTCTTATCTGAAACCTGATACTGGTTAAATACCAGTTCTGCAAATTCCAGAATGATCTTTTCCATTCTGATATAACGGATATCATATCCTGGAAGATACAGAATATTGGAAATATACTGAGGAACAGGAATAATTCCCAGCATTGCTTTATCTCCCTGCTTTAAATTTGCCACCACATAAATCTCTTTACTCAGAAGATGCGGAAACGGGTGATTTGCGTCTACGATCTGAGGTGAAAGCACCGGCAGAACCTCTTCTTTAAAATACTTTTTTACAAATTTCTTTTCCTGCTGCTCCAGTTCTTTGAAATCCAGCCCACACACACCATAGGGATGAAGCTGCTTTTTAATCTCCGCATAAGTCTTATCCCGTTCCTTATAAAGCGGAGAAACCGCACGATAAATCGCATCAAGCTGTTGCTTTGCTGTCATACCTGAACGCTGATCGATCTTTTTATCATCTGTTGCTGCCAGATCGTACAGACTTCCTACACGGATCATAAAAAACTCATCCAGATTGCTGGTAAAGATTGCAACAAACTTCATCCGCTCCATCAGAGGTACACTTTCATCTCTCGCTTCTTCCAGCACTCTCTGATTAAACCGAAGCCACGATAACTCCCGATTCTGCGTAAAATCCGGTATTTCCTTTTTGCTCATATTCATTCCCCTTTTCCATATATGTGTCCTGATATACGATTATTTTGATACCAGGGTCAAAAGGTCTGACACCACGTGTGCTCGCACACTAGTGGTAGAACGACCTTTTGACCCCGACATCTTATTTTTCAAGATATTCCTCCAACGCTTCCAACTGTCTTTCCATATAATGATAACCATGCTCATAAAATGCGTAAAGAGCCTCTCGGTTCCGTTCCAGCCTTGATACCGGCTTCACATGGGGACGGATCACAAAGATCTCTCCCTTCCGCTCCAGCACATCCAGATAATTCATCGTCTTATTATACATAAAACTTCTCCGTAAAATCGTCCGCACCACATTTGGATAAGAACTGTAAGCCTTTCTGTAAAGCTTCTGCATTGCAGGAGAAAGTACTTTTTTCCTGTAACCGGCATTTTTTGTCAGCACAACTACAATCTTCTCATTCCCGATTTCCTTTGCCCTGCGGATCGGTACTGAATCAGCCAGTCCTCCGTCTAAATACGGAACATCCTCAATATTTACGATCGGAGTCAGAAGCGGCATACTGCTCGACGCCCGGCAGATTTTCATCAGTCTGTCCCGATCTTCCTCTTCTGACATATATTCTGCCTTTCCGGTCAGGCAGTTTGTCGTAACCAGTTCACAATTCATCGGTGAACTGAAATATGTATCAAAATCAAACGGGATCAGTTCATTCGGAAACCGGTCAAAGATCAAATCCATATTCATCATGCTCTTTGTACGGATCGTATCCCTGATCCCATAAATATATTTTCCATACTGCTCATCGGGAATCATACAGTCTCTTGTCCTCCCCGGCTGCCTGGATACATAATCCAGTGCATTGCACGCTCCTGCCGATACCCCGATCACATCTGACATATAAATTTCTTTCTCCATAAGGCAATCCAGCACACCTGAGGTAAAGATTCCTCTTGTCGCCCCGCCTTCAAGTACGATTGTAGCTTTTTTTATCGCCATAATTTTCCTCTTTTCCTGAATCTATGTCTTTTTGTCTTCCATAGTTTATTATATCTTTTTCATTCCGAAAGAACAACGGTTTTCTTACGGAAATGCAGCTTGCTTTTTTATCAATCAAGATTCCTTTTCTCCCGTAAATACTTGTGTAAATACTTGCCTTTTTACTTTCACCCATGTTAATATAAGCGTTGATGTTTATTTTAATGTATGACTGATAAGGAGATCATTATGATTAGTGCAAATAACGTAACCCTCCGCGTCGGGAAAAAGGCGCTGTTTGAAGACGTTAATATCAAATTTACAGAAGGGAACTGCTATGGTATGATCGGTGCCAATGGTGCAGGAAAATCTACTTTCCTTAAGATTCTTTCCGGTCAGCTTGAGCCGACTCAGGGAGATGTCGTGATCACTCCGGGAGAGCGTCTTTCTTTCCTGCAGCAGGATCATTTCAAATATGATGAATTTCCGGTTCTTGATACCGTTATCATGGGAAATGCCCGCCTGTACGAGATTATGAAAGAAAAAGAAGAAATCTATGCAAAAGAAGATTTCACTGATGAAGACGGAATCAAAGCCAGTGAACTGGAAGCTGAGTTTGCTACCATGAACGGCTGGGAGGCTGAATCGGATGCTGCCAACCTTCTGAACGGACTCGGAATTGATACCGAACTTCACTACAAATACCTGAAAGAACTGACCGGATCTGAAAAGGTAAAGGTTCTGCTTGCCCAGGCATTATTTGGAAATCCCGACATCCTGCTTCTTGACGAGCCAACGAACCACCTGGATCTCGATGCCATTGCATGGCTGGAAGAATTTCTTATCAATTTTGATAATACCGTCATCGTCGTATCTCATGACCGTTATTTTCTGAATAAAGTATGTACACAGATTGCAGATATTGATTACGGTAAGATCCAGCTCTATGCCGGAAACTATGATTTCTGGTATGAATCCAGCCAGCTCCTCATCCGTCAGATGAAAGAAGCTAATAAGAAAAAAGAAGAAAAGATCAAAGAACTTCAGGACTTTATTTCCCGGTTCAGTGCCAATGCTTCCAAATCCAAGCAGGCAACATCCAGGAAACGTGCTCTTGAAAAGATCCAGCTTGATGAGATCAAGCCATCCAGCCGTAAATATCCATACATCGACTTCCGTCCGAACCGTGAAATTGGAAATGAAGTCCTGACCGTAGAAGGACTTTCCAAGACCATCGACGGAGAAAAAATCCTTGATAATATCAGCTTTACTCTTGGACGTGAAGATAAAGTTGCTTTTGTCGGAGGCAATGAATTTGCAAAGTCGATCCTCTTTAAGATCCTGATCGGTGAAATGGAACCGGATGAAGGGACTTACAAATGGGGCGTTACAACCTCTCAGGCTTATTTCCCGAAAGATTTCGGTGGAGAATTTGATAATGATTATAATATCACAGAATGGCTGACTCAGTATTCTGAAGAGAAAGATGTTACTTATGTCCGTGGTTTCCTCGGAAGAATGCTTTTCTCAGGGGAAGATGGAGTGAAAAAGGTTGCTGTCCTTTCCGGTGGCGAAAAAGTTCGCTGCCTCCTCTCCAAAATGATGATCTCAGGTGCAAATGTCCTGCTCCTCGATGAGCCGACCAACCACCTGGACATGGAATCCATCACTGCACTCAATAACGGACTGATCAAGTTCCCTGGAGTCCTGCTCTTCACATCCCGTGACCATCAGATCGTACAGACGACCGCAAACCGCATTATGGAAATCGTTCCGGGTGGTAAACTTATTGATAAGATCACGACTTACGATGAATATCTTGAAAGCGATGAGATGGCAAGAAAGAGACAGACCTATTCTGTACAGACAGATGATGAAGATTAAAATTTGTAGTTGTTGGGGTGATACGCTTGTAAAGAAAAAGACTTCTTTATAGCGAATCGGACGCGGAAAGTAGGGATATTCCTTCGCGGTGCAGGCCCGCTTTACCTCAGCCCGTTGACCGTTTGT
>ERZ780177.3204-NODE-3204-length-12558-cov-5.620731_pt1 | contig 12558 bp, 11 predicted proteins | sample MGYA00510973_ERZ780177 | MGnify/ENA primary metagenome ERZ780177 (study PRJEB29588, sample SAMEA2144396) | human gut metagenome | biome: human gut; feature: human-associated habitat; material: faeces | place: Denmark | collected 2008/2010 ...
GAAAAGAAATAATTAATTTTCTTCATTCAAATAAAATAAGGTCTGATTATGTAAATATACTAAATAAGAAAACAAATAGTAAATATGTAATTAGAAATACAAAGAATAATTCAAAAACAATTCTTTCTTTAAAAAATAATGATAAATATGAATTAATAAGAAGTATTAATTTTATTCCAAATGTAGTTTATAGTACAATTTATAATTCAGAGTTTATATTAAATATAAAAAGTAAATTTAGAAGTACAAAGATAATAACTGATTTAAAAGAAATAAGTGAAGAGTCAATAAAGGTATGTAAACTATCAGATTATGTAATAATTCCACTTAAATATGCACAAGTACTTACAGGAATAAATTTAAATATTGCAAATAAAAATAGTATAATTGAATTATATAGTAGGACAAAAAGACTATTTTCTGGTAAAATAATAATATATATTGAAGAAGTAGGATGTTTGTTCCAAAATAATAATTTAATTAGTATAATTCCTAAAATGGGAGATAAAAATAAAGTATCAAAAAGTAGTTATGATATGTTTATTTCTACATTTATATATTGTATTAATAAAGATTATACATTAGATAAAACAGTAAAAATATCAACGATATCCAAATTTTTATCAGATAATGGAAAACAAACATTCAATATAAAAGAGGTACTTGATATTTATGAAAAAAATAATTGATCCATTTATAGATTTTTTACCTAGTATAGATTTACATGGTATGGATAGAGTATGTGCTAGAATAAAAACAGAAGAATTTATAAATGATAGTATAAAATTAAAAAATAAAAGAGTAGTTATTATTCATGGTATTGGACAAGGAATAGTAAAAGATGAAGTATATAAATGTTTAAGAAAAAATAAAAATGTTATTAATTTTAGACTTAATGTTCCAAATATTGGAAGTACAACAGTTGATCTAAAAATAGATTAACTTTTTTTAATATCTATGTTATAATTTTCTTGTAATGCTGAAATAGCTCAAGTTGGTAGAGCAACTGAATCGTAATCAGTAGGTTGCGGGTTCAATTCCTGCTTTCAGCACCAGATTGATAGGAAACTCGAACGTTTCGTTTCGAGAGTAATAAATGCTAACTAGAAATAGTTGGTTTTTTTGTGCTTAAGAAATGGAGTTGATTATATGTTTGAGTTAGAAACAAAAAAATTAGAGATAAGTGAACCATTAAAAAGAAAAGTAGATTTGATATGTAGATTTGCTAGTGTTAAATATGAATTTATAAGTGGTGATATTAAATCAGTTAAGAATAGCAATATAGCCTATGTAAAGCCACATATATTAAAAGTTAAAGGAAAAGACTATCTTATATTTGAAAACTACGAATATGTCTTTATAAATGGCTATAAAGACAAAATAAGACTATGTGAGTTAGAAAACTATTTGAAAAACAATTAATACCTATTGACTTTAAAATTAAAAGTGATAATATATAGAACCAATAAATGACAAGCAGTATCCGTCTTTTATTAGAAAGTAGGTACATTATGCTTAAATACATAATTAAAGATTTATCGTCTTTATCAAAAAAATTAAATATGTTATCCAAGAGGAGTCAAAGGTATTAGTTATATCTAATGCTTTTGTCTCCTCTTTTTGCATTTAAAAAGGAGGAATAAGAATGGATGAAAAGATAAGAATAGCAGGTATTTATACTCGTGTATCAACTGAAGATCAAGCACGAGAAGGATTCTCTATGGGAGAACAAGAAGAAAGATTAATTGAATATTGTAAGTTTAAAAGATATGAAGTATTTAAAGTATATAAAGATGCAGGAATAAGTGCTAAAAACGATAAAAGACCAGCATATCAAGAAATGATGAGAGATATGAAAGATGGTAAGATTAATGTTATAGTTGCTTTTAAATTAGATAGATTGACTCGTTCAGTATATGATGTAGAAAAACTAATGAAACGAGTAAATGATTGTGAATGTGAAATTGATTGTATGGCTGATGAATCAAATACAGTAACATCTAATGGAAGAATGGTAATGAGAATAATAACAAGTGTATCTCAAAATGAAATAGAAAAATGCTCTGAAAGAACAAAGTTTGGAATGGTTGGAGCAATTAAAGATGGACATATTCCTTGTAGGACTTGTTTAGGTTATAAACGTGAAGAAAAGAAGTTAGTACCAGATCCACTTACTAAAGATGTAATTATAAGAGTATTTAATTTATATCAGCAAGGTAAATCTCATCAAGCAATTGCAAATATTTATAACGAAGAAAAAGTATTAGGTAAAACAAATTGGTATGATTCTACTATTCAAAAGATATTATCAAATGAAATTTATAAAGGAGATTTTGTTCACGGAAAAAGGTTAAAGAAACAAACTTATTATGAAGATGTTGTTGAGCCCTTAGTATCAAAAAAATTATGGGATTCATGCCAATATCAAAAACAAAGAAATGCTAGACACTATGAGAGAACAGCTAAATATATATTTACTAATAAACTAAAATGTTCTAAATGTGGTTGTTTTCTAGGTGGTGCTGCTACTAAAAAGAAAAGTGGTAAGAAGTATTATTACTATAAATGTGAACATTGTAAAACTTATTTTAAAGAAGAAGTAATTGAAGATATGTTTATTGATATTTGGATATATTTATTAAAACAAGATGAACTTTTAAATGATTATTACACACCATTTGTTAAATCTAAATTAGAAAATAATATAGATGATTTTACAAAAGAATTAAAGGGTTTAGATAAGCAAATGGATAGAATTAAAACTGCATATATAAAAGGAATAATGAAGATAGAAGATTTTGATAAAGAAATAAAACATATTGATTATAGAAAATTAGAATTAGAAAAACAAATTGAAAATCGGAAACAATATGATAATTTATCTTTTACTTTAGATGATTTATTAGTTATTAAAGATAAACAAGGAATAGATTCTATTGTTAATCAAGACTATGAATTGAATTTAGTTTATGATTGGATAAGTTTATCTAAAGAAGAAAAACAAAAGTTAATTGCTAAATATATTGATTATATGGAAATAGAAAAAGTTGGAGAATTATATAAATTAAAATATGTTGAAGTTCATGAATCATTATTAATGGAAAAATTAAAAAATCATAAAGAATATAATGCACCATTTGAAATAATTCCATTTGAAGATAGTGATGGAAATAAACCTTCATTTAATTTAGAAGAAAGAGCAAAAGATAAAGCAGAAAAATATTATAAACATTTAAAAGATTATGTAAGTAATTATACTTATTTACCAATTAATTATCATGAAGCAGTATATGATTTTGATATTAATGATGCATCATTTGATGCTAATGGGTATGAAAGAATACTTAGAATAATCTTAATTAAAGATACAAAATTATCTAATAAGAATAAATTAAGATTCGGAATTATTACAATTGATTTAGAAGATATTAAAGAAACATTAAGTGAAGAATATCAAAATGCAATGGCATTATTAAGACAAGAATATGCTATTAAATTAAATAGAATGATTGCCTTACTTAAGAATGAATAAGAAAGTTTTTGCTTACTTTTTTATAAAAAGTAAATAAAGTTTAACGCATGTTTTGTGAGTTTACTCATGAAAGTGATTAAACTAATAAATAAGAAAATGCTTTATAAAAAATAAAATATTTTCATCAATTCTTTATGAGTTTTATGTATTATGTAGTACATAATCATATTACGAAATAAAGTAATAATTATCGTGGTACGTTTTGCGAGTTAACTCGTGAAAGTAGCGATAGATAATTATATAAAGGATTTTAAGGAATATTCCTTAGCCCACTGGAATTTTGGCTCTGCCGAAATACCTAGGGGATTAGATATTTTGGATGATAAAATTAGTCCCACTATAAGGCTATTTTATCCCACTATTTCAGGAGGTGGTTTTAATGGAAAAACTAGCATATTCACTACATTTAGGAAGTGATAAGAATAGGAAAAGTAGTTCTAAAAAACTAGCTAAACAAAATGTAAGTGGAACAACTTCTATGAGTAATAATGCAATTCAAAATGCCACTACACTATCAAGAGTAGATAAACATAATTATAGAAAATATGATGATAGACAAGATGAAATTGTTATTGTAAGAGGAACTACTTCACTTTATAATGATGTTAAAGAATTATATAAAACTGAATTTGAAGAAGCAAGACTTGAATATAATGAAAAACAAAAAAGAGATGATAGAAAAATAAATGATTATTTCTCTAATATCTCTAATGATAAGAAACATGATCTTGCTTGTGAAATAATAATTGAATTAGGTAATAAAAAATATTGGGATACTAAAGATATGAACTTTAAAAAGAAGATGACTGAGGTTTACAAAAAACAAGTTGAAGATTTAGAATTACTTGTACCTAATTTTAAAGTTGCTAGTGCAATAATTCATTATGATGAAACTTCTCCACATATGCATATTGTAGGAATACCTATAAAAGAAAAATCTAAATATGGAATGTCTAAACAAGTTGGAAAGTCAGATGTGTTTACTAAATTATCATTAATAAAATTACAAGATGAAATGAGAACACTTTGTATTGAAGAATTTAATAAAGAATATGGAGTAAATAATATTCTTAAATCAAAGAAAAAAGGAAGAAATATAGATATAAATGTAAATAATATGGATAATTATACCTTAATGAAAGAACAACTGGAAAAGAATCAACAAAAACTAGAAAAAGCAAATAGAAGTTCAATTGAATTGAAAGAGCAATCGTCTGATATAAAAGAACGAGTTCAAAAATTAAAAAATGTTCCTTTATCAAAAATAAATTATATCTTAAAAGAGGAAGATAAAAATAAATTAATTGACTATATTGATAAAGTTGATAAAGCAAATAATAATTATAAAAATATTCAAGAATTATCTGTTACATTAGTTGATGTAGCTGAAGAACAAGAAGAAAATCGAGAAAAGATTAAAGTATTAGAAGAAAATAATAATGCAAAAGATACTAGAATCAAAACACTAGAAAAAAGAATAAAAGAAAAAGATAATGAGATAGATGATTTAAAAGAAGAAAACTTTTCTTTAAAGACAACACTACAATCTTTAAAAAATAAATTTACAAATTTATTAAAATTAATTAGTGATAAGATGTTTAGTAAACATGATTGTGAAAAATATTATGAAGTAGCAAATGATTTATATAGTCATAGTATTATAACTAATAATGAAATGTATGAAATACATGATGATTATAAATATGCAAGAGAAAGAGATTCTAAAAATAGAAATAATGACTTTGAATTGTAATAAATTTTAAATAATTTATGTTAAAATATTTATAGAAACAAATTGGTCAGACGCGTCTGACTAATCCAGAAAGGATTGATAAAAATGTTAGAAAACAATAACAAAATGATAAATGAAATAACTGAATTAGTTAATAATACTAAAAATAATTTAGCAAGTGAAATTAATAAGTCAGTAATATATGTATATTGGAATATTGGAAGAATAATTGTATCAAACGAAAATGAATATAATAACAGATTAGAATATGGTAAAGAAGTTCTTAAAGGATTATCAAATGAATTAACTAAATATATAGGAAAAGGATATTCAGTTTCAAATTTAAAATATATGAGAATGTTTTATAAAGCATATCCTGAATTTGAAAAATTGTCTAATAAAATTACTTGGTCTCACTATTTAGAATTGATGATAATAACTGATATAGATAAAAGAAATTTTTATGAAAAAGAATGTATTAATTCCAATTGGTCAGTAAGAGAATTACAAAGACAATTAGATACATCATTATTTGAAAGACTATTATTATCAGATGGTAAAAATAATAAAGAAAAAGTATTAGAATTATCACAAAAAGGACAAGAATTAAATAAACCTAGTGATATAATTAAACAACCGTATGTTTTTGAATTTTTAGGAATTAAAGAAAATAAGCCAATTTTAGAAAAAGATTTAGAATATAAATTAATTAAGCATATTGAAGATTTCTTACTTGAACTTGGAAAAGGTTTCATGTATGTTGGAAGTCAGCAAAGAATTTCTTTAAATAATGTTGATTATTATGTTGATATGGTTTTCTATAACAAATTTTTAAAATCATATGTATTAATTGATTTAAAGATGAATAAGTTAAAATCAGAAAATTTAGGACAAATGAATATGTACCTTAATTATTATGAAAATGTTGTAAATAGCGAAGATGATGGAAAACCTATTGGAATCATATTATGTGCTGAAAAAGATAAAGTAATGTTAGAATATGCTTTGGGTGGATTATCAAATAATATTTTTGCATCAACTTATACATATTATATTCCAAATAAAGAACAATTAATCAATGAAGTAGAAAAAGTATTAAATAATGGGTAATTAAAGAGTAAATTATATAAGTGATTTTGAAAAACTATAAAAATAACTAAAAATATGTTATAATTAAGTTAATTGAGGAGGATTAATATGAATGAGAATAATGAAAAAATAAATTTAGCAAATTATACAGAAGAAGAACTAAGCAAACTTAGTCCAGATCAAATCCAAAAATTATTTTTTGAAACATTAAAGGAAATTGTTGAAGTAAGTCAAAATATTACTAAAGGTATTGATGAATTGGATAAACGCAGAAAAAAAGCTGAACAATCAGGAGATTCAGATAAAGCAAGTGTGATAGGTCAAGCTGCTGATAATGTTAAAATGGCTTTTGCAGGAAAAGTGTCTGCTTGTAATGAAATTATTGAAGGTATAAAAGAAGATGCTAAAACATTATCAATATTTAATCAATCAAATATTGATAGAGAAAAGTCATTTGTTGAAATTATTTCAGAACCAGCTCGTGTTCAACAAGAAAGTATTCAAAAAAGACGTGATGAAATGTATGAAGAAATGATAAAAGAAGCTGGAGAAGTTGAATCTCCTATGAATAGAAGTCATAGATAAATTAAATATAAAAATTGAATGTATTAATTATAAAAAAGTAAGGGCTAGTAAAGACTTATATTTATGTAAGATTTACTATGCTTTTTTTATTAGAATGGAGTGTTATTATGTTAAAGATATTTATTGGACCAAATGGATATGGAAAAACATATGAATTGGAAAAAATAAAAAAAAGTTTATTGGATGAAGAACCAAAACGTAAAGATTTGATAATGTTAAATTCTGAATTGGTATTCGCCGATGAAATGAAGGATACTGTAAATAGTTCCTTTTTAATGGATTATATTATGACGGAATTATTAGTCGATGATGAATTATTAGATCTTCAAAGTAAATTTGAAACTAAAGTAGATTCTCTAATCAAAAATAATACAGATTTATATAATAAATTAATGGATGAAACATTAGATTTAAATAACCATACAAGAACAAAAGATGTTATAGCAGTACAAAAGACAAAAGAATATAAAAAATTAATAAAGATTAATTCCGATGATCTAAAAAATAGTATGGGAAGTGGACAAAAACTGCATTTTTTATTAAGATTGATTGAAAAAAGTAATAAAAAATTTATTTTTTTAGATGAACCTGAGAATCATTCACATCCAACAATGTTACATATTACTGCAAATTTAATCAATTCTATTAGTAAAACAAAAGATGTTTATGTTGCAACTCATTCGCCAGAATTATTAAATATGCTAGATATTGATTTTGATAATTTATATATATTTAATGATGTCAAATATAATGGACCAAAAAAAATTGATTTTACAAAAGCAGCCAATTCTTTACCTAAAGAGATTAATGTTGAAAATTTGTATTCCAACTCAAAAACATATTATGAAGAAGATACATTAAAAAGAAATATAATTGAAATTCATAAAAAAGAATTTTTAAATGCACTTTTCTCTAAAAAAGTATATATTGTTGAAGGAATAAATGATCAATTATTTTTGAAAAAATTACTTTTGAAGAGTAATAAGCAATTTGAACAATATAGTATCTTTCCTTGTTATGGGAAACCACATTATTTTCCATTTATAAAAATATTTAATGATTTAGGTATAAATGTAGTTGTGTTATTTGATGAAGATAAATTATCTAATGAATTTAATGTTAAAATAAATGATGAATTAAAAAAATGTAAACATCATATGTTTTCTAATATTTTAGAAAAGGATTTAGGGTTTACTGGTAGTAAAGGTAATTTGCCTGAATTTTTAGATTATTTAACAAATTTTGATGACTATGACAGGTATTTTGATATTGTTAATGACTAAAATTATGCTATAATGAATATAGTTAGTAGTTATTACTACCTATATTCTTTTTGCTTTTATGGGTTGTTAGACTTCCACCATAAGGGCACCAAGACAAGTTTTCGTCGAACTTTTTGAAAGTCTTGATATAACTTAATTCCAAGACAACAAAAATTTTGATGAACACAAAAATCTTAAACCGTTTCAAAAGAAACGGCCTTTTTTTGACCAAAAATATTGAAAAAAGGAGGTTTTTGTGGTATTATGTTACATATAATTAAAAAAGAAATCAATATGAGTAAAGAATTACTCTCTAAAATTGAATGGACTTGCAAAATGAAAAAGGTTAAGCCAGAAATTATCAATGGTACCTTAAGAATTGTGGAACATACCAATTTAGCGTATGTAGAGCCACACAGAGTAATTATTAAAGATAAGCTGTACTTATTCTTTAATGAGCAAGATTACTTTTACATAGATAGCTTGGAAAATAAATATCCACTATCAAAATTTAATGAATACATAACATAGCAAGTCAAAATGTTGATATTTTAGAGTTTTTAAAAAATTGTACTATATTGATTTATTAATTATATTTAAAAGAAAAAATAGAGATAGTTAAAACAATAAATAAAAACTTTAAAGTGTCAATAGCTAAGCCGATATGCTATGTGGCACTTTTTTTAGTGTCTTTCTATATTCATTAAAAGAAGGAGGTAATGTTGTAATGAATGAAGAAAGAAAAGTCGCAGGAATTTATATTCGTGTAAGTACAGAAGATCAGGCAAGGGAAGGATTTAGTTTAGGAGAACAGGAGGAAAAGCTAAAACAACTTTGTGAATATAAAGATTATAAAATTTACAAAGTTTATAAGGACGCAGGAATATCCGCAAAAGATATGGAACACAGACCAGCTTTTCAGCAGATGCTAGAAGATATGCGAGCTGGTAAAATCAATTATATTATTGCATATAAACTAGATAGAGTTACGAGGTCTGTAAGAGATTTAGAGGTTTTAATATCAGATTTAGAAACGCATCATTGCTATCTTGTTTGCGACCGTGATGATGTAAACACCAGCACGGCTAATCGGTAGATTTTTTGTCCGTATGCTAACAGTTTTATCACAATTAGAAATTGAAATAGTAAGCGAAAGAACAAAATTCGGTCTAACAGGTGCAATAAAATGTGGACATATACCAGGAACTTGCCCACTAGGTTACAAAAGAGATGAAACAAAGAAAGTGATAATTGATGAAACTACAAAAGATATAATTATTAGAATATTTAATCTGTATTTACAAGGCAAAAGTTATCAAACAATAGCTAATATCCTAAACGAAGAAAAGGTTTTAGCACCGAAAAAATGGAAAGATAGCAAAATTGAAAAGATAATCAATAATAGAATTTACGTAGGAGATTATGAAAGGTTTAAGAGAGTAGCGAAAGAACAAGGGAAAGAGCCTATAATATATCCTAATGTTGTAGAACCAATAATAACAAGAGCAATGTTTGAAGATGTTCAAATCCAAAAAAAGAAAAATCAGAGAGCCTATTGCAGAGACAGAGTTTATATATTTATGCAGAAAATGATATGTCCAAAATGTGGCAAAATAATGCAATGTAAAGGTACAGGTGGGAAAAAGAAAAAATATATGTATTACCATTGCACAGATTGTAAAATTTATCTTCGTGAAGATTTAATTGAAGAACAGGTAATGCCAATGATAATGGACTTAATTGAATATGATATGACAGTAAAGAAATACTTTTATCCTGTTTTAGCAGATAAAAAAGAACGAAATACAGCTAAACTAGATAAAGAAATATCATCATTACAAGGTCGAAAGAACAGAATAAAAGAAGCATATTTAAAAGAAATTGTTGATGTAGAGGAATTTTCAAAAGAATATAAAGAAGTTGATGAAAAGCTAAATTTGCTTGAACAAAAACGAATTGAAGCCATTGACTTAAATAAGCAAACTTTTTCTCCACAACACTTAATGGCAGATAGAGATGTAGAAAAAGAAAAGCTAATTCGTTCTAATAAATTTTACGATATGCTGATAGCAGAATGGAAAAGCAAAACAAAAGAAGAAAAACAGGAATTTATATCAAAATTTTTAGAAAGTATCACTGTAGATAAAGACAAAAAAGGTAATTATAAATTAGTTAATATCAAATTAAGAAAAACATTTATAGAAGCAATATATAAATTAATGCAAAACGGAATGTTTGATATGAATATTGCAGATGAAAATGGTAAAGATGTTAGAACAACAATTATGATGGACAAGCAAGAATTACAAGATTATATCGACAAATTAAATGATTATTATGAAGTATCTTATTACGAGATTGCAAGATTAGATGAACCAAAGAAAGGTTATCAGAAAAAATATCTTACGATAGATGAAATAAATGAAAATGGAGAAAAGCTTTTTAAATTAGTTGAACTAGTTACAGATGATAAAAAGTTCCCACAGAAAAAAGTAAATAGAATTGTTGGAGCAATTAGAGTCAAAGAACGAGAAAAAGTTAGTTAAAGAATTTAGTAAATGGAGGAATTGAAATTATGGAAAACAAAGAATTAAAAGAAAGTTATATTGATGAAAGAACAGGAATTGAATATAGGTCAGTTGGTGATTACTATATTCCTAATTTAGTTTTAGAAAATGAAGAAAAAATCATTTTAAACAAGTATGGAAGAATGAGGTTGAAATTTTTAAAAGAAAATAAGAAAGCAGAATATATAATAATGTTTATGAACAAAACTCTCAATAAGCATTTAAAAGAAATACAAGAAACAGCACAAACAAGAGTTGATCTTATAGTTGAGCAATTAAAAAAGGAGAATAATTTGACAGAAGAAATGAAAAATACTAATCAATTATATTGGGTAGGAATGATGAACAATTTTAAAAGTGAAGCAGAAGAAATTGTATTAAAGGAATTAATTTATGTATAAGAAATTACTAGTAGGAATACACAACTAAATGTATATACAAATTTAATGTCTATAAGTGTAGCGAGCATAGGATTTGTATTGCCACAAATCCGACATCTTACGATGAAAGGGGACTTTGTCCCCTATAACCCCTATTTTAAAATTAGAAAAAATTAAAAGAAAAATGAAAAAACTTTTTATAAAAAATGAACTAAAATTTTTGAAAAAGGATGTGGAAAAATATGAGAAATAGAACAATAGGAATTAATGTTAGAGTAAGTGAAAATGAAAAGAAAAAATTACAGAAAAATGCCCAAAAGGCTAACTTGAAATTATCATCTTATTTAAGAAAAGTTGGATTACAACAAAAAATTTATGCAATACCAGATGAAGAACTTCGTAAAATTTATGCAGGAATTGTTGAACTAAAAAATGAATTTCCTTATATGAATAATGAAGAAATAAAAGAGAAAATAGCAAAAATGCAAAGTGATTTTTTAGACATTTACAATTACAAAAAAGATGGTGATGACAATGGCAACAACGAAAATATGGGCAATTAAAGATAGTCTTTCTCGTGTAGTAAATTATGCAAAAAATCCAGAAAAAACGATATTTTCTGATTTAAAACAAGTGCTAAAATATGCAGAAAATGATGAGAAAACTATTGATAAAAATGAAAAAACTATGTATGTAACTGGAGTAAATTGTAATAAAGAAACAGTATATCAAGAAATGATAGCAGTACAGAATAGATTTGATAAATGCACAGGAAATATTGCTTATCATGCATATCAAAGTTTTAAAACTGGAGAGGTTTCACCAGAATTGGCACATAAAATAGGAGTAGAACTGGCAGAAAAAATGTGGAGTGAGCATCAAGTAATAGTTGCAACACATTTTAATACTGGCACATATCATAATCACTTTGTAGTAAATTCAGTTAATATGTTTACAGGAAAAAAGTTTAATTGCAATAAAGGTGCTTATTATCATTTTAGAGAGTTATCTGATGAATTATGTAGAGGATATGTACTAACAGTTATTGAAAAGCCAAGAGGGAAAACACCAAGAAATATATATTTCGCAGAAAAAAGAGGTGAGCCAACGAAATATAATCTAATGAGACAAGCTATGGACGAAGCAATGGAAATATGTGTAAGTTATTCACAATTTAAAAAGGTAATGTATAAAAAAGGCTATATCATAAATGATGATAATAATAGAAAATATCCTACAATTCGTTCAATGAATGATAAAAAAGCAGTAAGAATGTATCAGTTAGGAGAAAAGTATTTGCCGAAAAATATTGCAGAAAGAGTTTTTCAAAATCCGTGTTATGTACAAGAAGAATATTATAAATTGATAAAACCAAAAAAGAATTATATAAAATATAAAGTTTATAAATATA
>ERZ780177.3218-NODE-3218-length-12517-cov-15.280051_pt1 | contig 12517 bp, 8 predicted proteins | sample MGYA00510973_ERZ780177 | MGnify/ENA primary metagenome ERZ780177 (study PRJEB29588, sample SAMEA2144396) | human gut metagenome | biome: human gut; feature: human-associated habitat; material: faeces | place: Denmark | collected 2008/2010 ...
GACCGCCGCAATCGACCACTCTGCCACCTCTCCAAAACTCTTTTTAGGAGTACCTTGTTTTTCGAAGGCGGTGCAAAGGTAGGTATTATTTTTTATTTAGCAAACATTTTCTGAAAAAAATCGTTAGGATAAGGATATGGAGTAGGGTGAATGAGTATTCCGAATGTAAAAATTGTCGTATTTGAAATAAAAAACAAGACGGAATAATAAGTAGCCCTGCATTCCCTTTCGAAAAATGATTATCTTTGCGCTACTTTTTACAGAATATAGTTTTATCACATCACCAAGTGCATATTTATGAATAAGAAGATTTTTCTTAGCTGGCTTTTAATGGCCATTTTAAGTTTGCCGGTATTCGCCCAAATACAAGAACCGGTGAAGTTTAAAACCGAGTGGAAATCTGTATCCGCTAACGAAGTAGAAATTGTGTTCACCGGAAAAATGGAAAAAGGGTGGCATGTGTATTCCACGGAATTACCTGACGGAGGTCCGGTATCAGCTACTTTTAATGTAGACAATCTGGAAGGAGCGGAACTGGTAGGCAGGTTGAAGCCCGCAGGTAAGGAAATTGACAAAATGGACCCGATATTTGGCATGCAGGTCCGTTTCTTCGAAGGAACAGCCACGTTTGTGCAGAAACTCAAACTGAAAGGAGGAAAATATGAAGTGAGCGGTTATTTGCAATATGGTGCTTGTAATGATGAGAACTGCTTGCCTCCTACCAATGTGGACTTTTCGTTCAAGGGAGAGGTAGCTGGTGGACAGGCGGCAGCATCGGCTACTGCTGAAGCCGAAACGTCTGATACGGCAGATTCCGATTCATTGGCACTGACTCCACTTCAAATAGGTACGAACTCGAATAATGTGGAAACCTCTGATTACTGGAAACCTGTTATCGATGAACTGAAATCGTTTGGTGAGAATGTGAATAACGAATCACGCTCTTGGCTTTATATCTTTTTTGCCGGTTTCGTAGGTGGATTGCTGGCATTGTTCACTCCTTGTGTATGGCCCATTATTCCGATGACTGTAAGTTTCTTCCTGAAACGTGCGAAGGACAAACGGAAAGGTATTCGTGATGCATGGACGTATGGAGCTTCTATTGTAGTGATTTATGTGGCTTTAGGACTGGCTATCACCTTGATCTTTGGAGCCAGTGCCTTGAATGACCTCTCTACAAGCGCTATCTTTAATATTTTCTTCTTCCTTATGTTGGTGGTGTTTGCCGCTTCTTTCTTTGGCGCATTTGAAATCACACTTCCTTCAAAGTGGAGTAACGCCGTGGATAGCAAGGCAGAACAGACAACAGGATTGCTGAGTATTTTCCTGATGGCCTTCACCTTGTCACTGGTTTCTTTCTCTTGTACCGGTCCGATTATCGGTTTCTTATTGGTGGAAGTTTCTACTTCAAATAGCATTGTTGCTCCAGCCATCGGTATGCTGGGATTTGCCATAGCATTGGCCTTGCCTTTCACCTTGTTCGCATTGTTCCCGTCTTGGCTGAAGTCCATGCCGAAATCCGGAGGATGGATGAATGTCATCAAGGTGACGTTGGGATTCTTGGAACTGGCCTTTGCGTTGAAGTTCCTGTCTGTGGCCGACTTGGCGTATGGATGGCGTTTGCTCGACCGTGAGACCTTCCTTGCTTTGTGGATTGTGATTTTTGCCTTGCTGGGTATGTATTTATTGGGTAAAATTAAGTTCCCGCACGACGGAGATGATAATAAGGTAAGTGTGCCGCGGTTCTTCTTGGCACTTTTCTCATTGGCATTCGCTGTATACATGGTACCTGGATTGTGGGGAGCTCCGCTGAAAGCTGTCAGCGCCTTTGCACCGCCTATGCAGACACAGGATTTCAATTTGTATAAGAATGAGGTGCATGCAAAATTCAATGACTTCGATGCCGGCATGGAATATGCCCGTCAGCAGGGGAAACCGGTAATGATTGACTTCACGGGATATGGTTGTGTGAACTGCCGTAAGATGGAGCTGGCTGTATGGACCGATCCTACTGTAAGCAAAATAATGAATGAAGACTACGTACTGATAACCCTGTATGTGGATGAGAAAACGAAATTATCAGAACCAGTGAAAGTGAAAGAGAATGGCACGGAACGTACATTGCGTACGGTAGGTGACAAATGGAGTTATCTGCAGCGCTCTAAATTCGGAGCCAATGCCCAGCCTTTCTATGTGTTGATTGACAATGAAGGAATGCCGTTGAACAAGTCTTATTCGTATGATGAGGATATTCAGAAGTACGTGGAATTCTTGCAAACAGGATTAAAGAACTATAAAAAATAATAGATAATGATTTCGCAGTCAGAAAGAGAACGTATTATCGCACTCATCAAGAGGGAAGTCGTTCCGGCTATCGGCTGTACGGAACCCGTAGCTGTAGCTCTTTGTGTGGCTAAAGCTACGGAAGTTCTGGGATGCCGTCCGGAAGCAATTACGGCTCAGCTTAGTGCGAATATTTTGAAGAATGCCATGGGAGTGGGAATCCCTGGCACGGGGATGATTGGGTTGCCTATTGCCATTGCTTTGGGAGCTTTAAAAGGCAAATCAGAATATGGTTTGGAAGTTTTGAAGGACATTACTCCGGAAAGCGTGGAAGAAGGCAAGCAGATGATTGCCGGTCAAGGCATAAAGATTGAGCTGAAAAAAGACATTGAAGAGAAATTGTATATTGAAGTGACTTGTACAGCCGGGAAGGATACGGCTACGGCTATCATCAGTGGAGGACATACGAACTTCGTATATGCAGAACGGAATGGTGAGGTTTTGTTTGATCATAGAGAAAAGGCAGGAGCTGAAGCGGATGTGGAAGAAGTCGATTTGAATCTGAAGAAGGTGTATGATTTCGCTACGACTGCTCCGTTGGATGAAATTCGTTTCATTCTTGAGGCAAAGCGTCTGAATCTGCAGGCAGCGGAACGTTCTTTCCAAGGGAACTATGGTCATGAGTTGGGCAAAATGTTGCGTAGCAGTCAGCAGGAACAGCATATCATGGGTAGCAATACGTTTACCCATATCCTTTCTTATACTTCTGCCGCATGCGATGCCCGAATGGCTGGTGCCATGATACCGGTGATGAGTAATTCCGGAAGTGGAAACCAAGGTATTGCAGCCACACTTCCTGTGGTAGTGTTCGCTCAAGAGAATCATAAATCGGAAGAGGAGCTGATTCGTGCTTTGATTTTGAGTCATCTTACGGCTATTTATATCAAGCAGAATCTAGGCCGTCTGTCCGCGTTGTGCGGTTGTGTGGTAGCTGCCACAGGCAGCAGTTGCGGAATCACTTATCTGATGGGAGGAGAGTATAAGCAGGTAGCTTATGCCGTACAGAATATGATTGCCAATCTGACAGGTATGATTTGTGACGGAGCCAAGCCGAGCTGCGCATTGAAACTGACCAGCGGGGTTTCAACGGCAGTCTTTTCTGCGATACTGGCGATGGAAGGGAAGTGTGTGACTTCCGTGGAAGGCATCATTGAAGACAATGTGGATTTCAGTATTCGCAACCTGACTAAGATCGGTTCGGAGGGAATGAATGAAACCGATAAGCTGGTATTGGACATTATGACTCATAAACATTGTGATTGAGTAATAGGGAATGAAACAAACTGCAGAAACAGACTACATACAACAGCTCATCTCGGAGGGTGAGCATGTACATCAGGATTTTAAATTTGCCATATCCGATGTAAGGAAAATAGCCAGAAGTTTGTCTGCTTTTGCAAATACCGAAGGAGGACGGTTATTGGTGGGAGTGAAGGATAACGGCAGGATTGCCGGAATTCGTTCGGAAGAAGAAATTTATATGATTGAAGCGGCTGCCACGATGTATTGTCGTCCTCCGGTAATCACGGAAAACCGTGTGTACAGGGTGGAAGGAAAGGATGTGCTGGAAGTTGAAGTGAAAGAGTGCGCGTGCAAACCGGTTTTAGCCGTCGATGAAGAGGGTAAGTCTTGGGCTTATGTGCGTATAGCCGATGAGAACATTTTGGCATCTCCTGTCCACCTTCGAATCTGGAATCATGAGAAAAAGGACGAAGTGGTAATGACCTATACCGACAGGGAAAAGCGTTTGCTGGAGGTATTGGGTAGCCAGGGGCTGCTTACATTGAATAGGTGTAGCCGCCTAGCTCGTCTTTCCCGTCCGGAAGTATGTCAGTTGTTGGCTGATTTTATTCGTTTTGGACTTGTAGAGCAGGTTTTTCAGGAGCATACTTTCTTTTACCGTCTAAAAGAAGATGCCGTGTGGGAAGATTCCCTTTTTCCGGAAGTAAGCCGATGATTGCGTTGTCGGTTTTTTGTATTATCTTTGTATCCGTAGAATTTAATAAAAAGACATTATGAGTATATTTTCGAAACTTTTTGGTAAAAAAACTACCGATGGAGCTGACGAAACGGTACGTGTCGGTGGCATGGAAGATTTCATGACCTTGATTCGTGTGTATTATCAGGCAGTCATGGCGGCTCAGTTGGGTATCAGTAATATTCATTTCTTGCCGGATTTGGCTGTATTCAAACGTACGTTGAAGGTACCAACTCAGAACAATAAGTTGGGGATTGCGGAGCGTGCACGTTGCCGTAAGATGTTGATGGATATTTATGGGTTGGAGGAATCTTTCTTTAAGGAAATAGACGGGTCTATTAAGCGTAACTGCCGCAATGTGAACGATATAAAGAATTATCTGTTTATGTTCCAAGGGTTCAGTCAGGATTTGATGATGGTGATTGGAAACCTGATGCAATGGAAGTTTCGCACACCTGGAGTCTTCAAGAAGTTGTTGCGCAATATGACGGAAAAGGCCGTACATGACATTCTGACTAAGGTGGACTGGAAAGACGATGGGGTACGTAAAACGTGTGGAAATATTCGTCAGTATCAGCATGCGCTCGGTTATTCGGAGGCATGGATGACGGAATACGTTTATAAGATTGTGTTGCTGGCTAAAAAAGAACCGAAACCAAAGGCATGACAGTGAACGAGAATCTGCTTTCAGGAGTGGAATGTCATCCGCTGGAGCCTTTTTTGCCGGAGAATGCGGTCTTGTTGATGTTAGGAAGCTTTCCTCCACAGAAAAAACGATGGAGCATGGATTTCTTCTATCCGAATCTTCAAAATGATATGTGGCGTATTTTCGGGCTTATTTTCTTTGGCGATAAAGAACATTTCCTTAGTCCGGAGAAAGTTTTTGACAAGGCACGTATTGTAAGTTTTCTGCAAGAAAAGGGGATTGCCTTATATGATACAGCTTCGTGTGTCCGCAGATTGCAAGACAATGCTTCTGATAAGTTTCTGGAAGTGGTTACTCCTACCGATATAGGCTTGCTTCTTCAGCAACTTCCTGCATGTCGGGCAGTGGTCACTACCGGGCAGAAAGCAACGGATGTATTGTGTGAGCAAATGGAGGCAAAAGAGCCGACGGTGGGAGGAGAGAGCACGTTTTATTTCAGGGATCGTAAATTATCTTTGTTTCGGATGCCTTCTTCCAGTCGTGCCTATCCATTGAAGTTGGAAAAAAAAGCAGAATATTATCGCCTTATGTTCAGCCGTTTATCTTTGTTGTGAGAAAAAGACGGTAAAATATTTGGCAGAATCTCTTGCGGTTTCCAAAATTTGTACTACTTTTGCAACCGCAAACACGGGAATAGCTCAGTTGGTAGAGCATCGGTCTCCAAAACCGAGTGTCGGGAGTTCGAGTCTCTCTTCCCGTGCCGAGATAAAAAGCTGTAACTGAATAAGTTGCAGCTTTTGTCCGTTTATAGGTCGGACAAATTTCGGACAACCAATTTTCATGATGTCAAACCGTACTGCGTTTTCGAATTCGAAAAACGTAGAAAAAAATGTGTTCATCACTTAGAAAAAACGCATCGATTCAGAGTGTAATTTCGTACACAGAACCCAAGTTACATACTGGTAAAACATGGTATATTGACTTCACGGCATACGATCCGCTGGAACAGAAAATGAAGCGGAAAAAGTATATGCTGGATGGAATACCCAAGCTGACCGACCGTCGCCGCCGGGCAAATGAAATCATCACCAATCTTAATGTAAAGCTTCGTTCCGGATGGACTCCCTGGGCTAATGTAGAGAACTCCAGGCAATACACCCCGTATATAGATATTATCCAAAGGTATCATATATATCTGGGCAAACTGTATGCAGCTGGCACCATTAAGGAGAATACCCTGAAGGATTATGAGAAGCGCCTGCGGGTATTTGAGGAGTATACAGCCAAACATATTCCGGCCATCGTGTATGCGTATCAGATTGACCAGTCTTTCATCTCTGACTTCTTGGACTACGTGCTGCTTGACCGGGATTCATCGGCCAGAACCCGGAATAACTACCGTACCTGGTTGTCTTCACTCTGTAACTGGATGATGGAAAAGCAATACCTTACTCATAATCCGGTTGAGAAGATTCGACAGCTGGCAGAAGAAGAGAAGAAACGTTCGGCCCTGACGGTTCCGGATATTCAGAAACTTAAGAAGTATCTCCAGAAAGAGAATCCACATTTCCTGTTCTTGTGTCAGTTTGCTTATTACACCTTTATCCGTCCGGATGAAATCTCCAATATCCGATTAGCTGACATCAACCTGAAGGAACAGAAAGTATTTATCGGTTCCAGTATCAGTAAGAACCGGAAGGATGGCATGGTCGGACTGAATGATGCACTGATTAAGTCAATGCTTGACCTGGGCGTCTTTAATTCTCCCAATGATTATTATCTGTTTGGTAAGGGCTTCAAGCCCTCACGTGAGAAGGTGACCACCCGTGTGTACAGGAACTACTTCAATAAGGTCAGAGCAAAGCTGAAGTTTCCGGACAGCTACCAGTTCTACTCTCTGAAGGATACCGGTATCCGTGATTTGGCCAACGCTGAAGGAATCGTCATAGCCCGTGATCAGGCGCGTCATGCGGATATTTCTACAACCAACAAGTACCTGAAAGGGGCGGATATGACGGTGCATGAGGAGACTAAACATTTTGAGGGGAACTTTTAAAAATAGAGATGTCGTGCTTCCCAGCAGGACACCCCGTATTAAGTTTAAACAGAATATTACTCTATTAGATAGAAAGTTCCTTCAACTACATCATTTAGTCCATTCATTTCGACTATGTAATGTAACTCTTTACAAAAGTATCGTTTATTTCGGATTAAGAAAATAGATTTGGGGTCATATATTTGTTTTGTAAGAAAGCAGAACTGGTATTCAGTTCGGGTATCTATCTTTAAATTATTTTTATAGAATGTTTCGTATAATCCTTGGTTTCCAGAAAGCTGTAAGGTAAGTTCTTCATCTTGGAATTTTAGCAAGTAATTGAAATTATCAGTATTGATATAGTAATATGTATCTGTTGCAGACATAGGCAGTTTATAGTCCTTGTATTGTGCGGTTGGTTCACCTGCTCCTACAAACAAGCCTTGGTATCCCATATATAGTGCCACATAAATTTTGTCTGGAGCTTCTTCTTCTGGTATCCCTTCTTTTATTAACTCGTTCAGTCCTGTTTCATTTGAAGTTTCGTCTACCGCATTATTGTTGCGGGCATAAGCAGCAGTAAAAGCTCCATTGGTAAAACTTCCGTCTGAAACGCCGGAAACACCAGCATAAATTTCAGCCGGAATTATTTTTAATGATGTTATATCACCGTCTGAATTGTTTTTTACTGCAGAAAAACGATTCACTATCCGCTGTCGGTGGAATCCGTTTATTTCGACTCCAACAAAATCCAAGTTAAAGTCTTTGGTATGGTAAATGTATCGTTTGTCGAACTCAGAATCCAGCATAGGCCATACATCGAGAAATCGGTTATAGGTCTTTGTTGTACAAAGTGATAAAACTTCAGGATTGATGCAGCTGTATTTGTAATCTTCTATGTCAGGAAAATCAAATTCTACATTGTCATAGTCAACAGATAATTCTTCGTCTGCATCATACTTTTTAATGATATCTTCATCTTTTATATCTTCGAGGCATATAGTCTGAGAATTTTCGTAAAAACTATTAATGCTGATAATCTGAACAGTTTTATCTGTCTGATTTACGAGAAAGATACAGTTGAAGAATTTCTCAATCTCATCTAGAAATTCGTCTACACTCCAGTCTGGTAGCATCTTTGCGAACGAGGTGGTTCTGTAGCCATTCACCATAAAGAGCCGGCACCATCTCTTATTTTCTCTTAATGTGTTCTTTTATAGTTTATAACCCAATATTTTCACTAGCTCTTCTACATAAAAAAGCAAATAAGGCTGTGGTGAGATGTAAGTCCCTTGAATAAAGCTGGCTCCACCAGTTGTGATATTCATCTGATTATCAAAGTATCTTAAATTGCCGCTTGTATCATAACTGGTAAAAATAGGAGTGCAAACAAAATTCATGTCTGGAAAAGCCTGGTTTAAGCTGGTGTATGCTGTCTCCAGACTGGTGTCACAGGTACCAAAGTCCAGTTCACGCAATCTTTTATCGCCGCCTGAAAGATAGTTCAGCTCGGAGTTCCCAGCCACAATCTGAATTTTAGCAATGTTGTCTTCTACTGACAATATAATTTCAGTTCCACGTATGATATTTATCGCTCCACAGATTAATATGGCCTGACGATTCTCAGGCCGTTGAGTAATATCAGAGCGGTTTAAAGATTGATATATTCTTCTATTATGAGGATGATTCAAATCAATATCCAAATCATATGTGTAGTCACCATTGCGTGTAAAGAATGGATTCTGCGTATAAAAATCAAGCTCAAAGCCATCCTGTAGTGCCACTTCTTTTCCATCAATAAATAATCGTGTCATGACCTGCTGCGTTTTCGTGAAACATTGTTTTTCATTTTTTCTACTAACTGTTGCGCTTCATTCACGCCCATTTTACCAGTCGCTTTTGTATAGGTAAATATCGGCTCGTTTAATCTTTTGAGAAGTTTCTCCATGCATTTCATATTTTGCAGCATGACTGCCGTTGACTCCTGGCTGGATGATTCGGCAGTCTGATAGTAGTTGTTTGTTGTCATCCTATTTGTAGGTGATAATACGGCTGATACGTCTTTTGCAGTCAGGCTGCCGATGGTATTGTTTCGCTGTGCCTGGTCTATCAGGTCAAGAACCGGACGGATGGCTGGATTCTGGACTGCGTAACGGTTGGCCACAAACTCTCTGGCATGGACTATTCCTTTGGGTTCGTCATGTCTTCCGGAGCCGGTGTAGCCACCTTCTTCAAAACCATTTATTACAGCCTTTGCCGTTTGGAAGGCCGCAGTGATTAATGCAATTTCGGCTGCAGCTTTAGCTAGTCCGATGAAACCTAGGGTTGCAATATTTTTCATTTGCGTTTCAGCTATGTATGCAATCATCATTTTTTGAAGGCTGTCCAGGATTATTTCCAAGGTTGCTTTCATGAAGTCACCCAGGGACGTTTCGGAGTCTGTCAGCATTTCTGCGAATGCTTCGCCAAACTGCTGACCTATATTCTGTGCGAATGAAAGCTGCTCTCTTATCTTTCGCTGATTTTCTTCGTAATTCTTACGGGATTTTTCAAGGCTTGCCTGTTGTTTTTTGTCAATAATCTCAGCTTTCTTTTCTTCGGAAATTTCAGAAGAAGAAAGTACCTGGTCGTAATATTCATTTTGAATATCGAGTAGCTGCTGACGGTATTCCTGTTCTGATGAAAGTCCGGCATAATGCTTCTGTGTCACACTTTCAATCTCCAGCTGGTACTGTTTCTCTAAGCGGGTAAAGGCTTCTTCAGATGCTTTGTTGGCATCTTCTTCATCCAGCTTGTTGCATTCTTCTTTGTACTTGATTCGTGCTTCGAGAATTTTCTGTTCAATCTGCTGGCGTTTCTCCGGTTCCAGGCCGGCAATGGCCAGCATGTTCTCGAGGTGACGCATCTCTAGGTCTTCCATGAAGCGGGTGTATTCCTGTTGTGTCATTTCGTCGCTGGCCAGATAGGTACGTTTCAAATCGGCCAGTTCGTTGTAGTAACGCTTGTTTTCTGCTGTTACCTGGGGATTTTCTTTGTTTGTTTTGACTGTCTTTTCGTTGGTTGTAATGGTTGTAGTGATATTCGTATTTTTATCCTCTGGTATGGAGCTGATTATTTTCTTCAGCTCCTTTTGCCGTCTGTCTAGTTCCAGCAAGGACTCAGCTTTTTCTTCTGCCTGGTTGTCCAGAGAGTGAAGCAAGGCTTTACGCTGTGATTCGTCTATATCGGTACGGGCTTCGATAATCTTCTTTTGTTCATCATAATACTTGCGGTAAGCTATCACTTCTTTTGATAACTTATCTTCGATGATAGCCAGTTCGGATTCTGCATCCGATTTTAGTTGCTGACGCTGACGGCCATTCAGGGCATCGATATTTTTGTACCTATCCTCGATGCTTTTATACTTCTCTAGTTCATCCTGAGTACGCTGTAATTCTTCGTTGTACTTTCGCTGTGCTTCTGTAGCTGCGTCTGTATTGGGGATGAGCTTAGTGGATATGTATGTTACAAGGGCGGTTAGTCCGGCAAGAACCAGTCCGACCGGATTCAGCTTCAGTACTTTATTAAATCCATTGGTCGATACGGTTGCGACCTTGACTATCAGGTTATACGCTTTGGTGTAGATGGTGGCCGCATTGACCGCAATATTATATGCGGCCAGTGCGGAACCGGATGCTATCAGTACCGATTTATATTTGATGCACCAGTCAATCAGGGTAGGGAGGGCCACGATGATTTTTGTTGTCCAGCCTGTAAGCAGTGACAACGACGGGTTTAGCCGCTCCATCAGTTCGATGCCGGCCTCCTTGATGCTGTTCCGGTACTGTGCCATCTTCGCCTCGTTGGTGTCGGAGTTGATGGCTGCCTGTTCCATGGCGATGTTGGTATCCGTGACAGCTTCTGTGTATTGTCGTACCTTATCGGCATTGTCTATCAGGATGGTGGCAGCCGAGTAGGCTTCCTCACCAAACATGGTTTGGATCTGTGCAGCTGTCAGTGACTTTTTGTTCAGGTTCTCGAGCGCAGTCTGCAAGCCAACCACTTTCGGATTGGTTTCGTCCGGCCCCGTCTGCAGTACCAGGAAGAACTTGCGTAGTGCGGTACCGGCCGGATCTGCCTCCAGTCCTTTTTCTGCCAGCATCTGGATAGTACCCTGCAGCTGCTCGATGCTCACCCCGGCACCGGAGGCGGCTACACCCGCATTTTTGATGGAGGCGGCCTGGGCGGATACGTCGGCTGCACCCTCTTTGGAACCGGCGGCCAGCACATTCACATAGCGGGCGGCCTGGTCGGCTGATTCTCCGTACATATTGAGGGATACGGTGGTGGCTGTCACGGCATCCTTCAGGTCGATTTTGGCGGCAGCGGCCAGTCGCATAGCTTCGATGGTGACGGCGTTCAGGGCTTCCTTATCTTTCAGTAGCTCCGGTTTCTTGGAACCGATAAGCATGTATGCTTGAAGGATTTCGTCGGATGACTGACGGATGCGCAGACCGGATTCGTCCATGGTCGTGGATAGCTTCTCGGCCTGTTCTGTAAGCCACTGGATGGATGAGTCGTCCAACCCGGTTAATGCCTTCAGTTCTGCCTGAGAGGACTCCTTTGAGTCGCGGTTGTTGCGAAGGGTATTCAGGGCCATAGACACACCTGTAATGGTGGCTGCACCCGTCGCCAACAAGCCGCCCCATTTCGCAAAACCATTGTTGAAACGGGACAACCAGCCTTCAGTCTCCTGTACTTCCGTTTTTATCTTTTGAAGCTCAGCTGTCACCAGTTTGGCTTGCTGCTGGTAGTATTTCCACTCGGCAGAACCTCTTTTGATGTAACCGCTATTCAGTTGGCGGTTGATGGCTGTCAGGGTGGCGCGAAGTTCTTTTGGGGTTGCTTTGTCGAGGTTATTCATTACCTCGGTAAGTGCCGTAGTATCTTTCTTCAGCGTTTTAATCTGGGCTTCTGTCTTGCGAAGTTCAGAAGTTACCTGTTTGATTTTAGATGTGTCACCGGCTTTGTAAGCATCTGCAAGTTCTTTTTTTAACCCGGAAGCTATCGTTTCCAGATTTTTGAGTTCCTGCTTTGCTTCTTCGCCGTTTACGCGGACTTCGACGGTTGCTACCTGGTCTATAGCCATATTACTTCTTGTTTAAAATTACATGAATTTTGTACACAGCAAACAGCACGAAGAGAATAAGTACTACGATGGTGAATACCATACAGAACTTTTGCCATGTAGAAAGTTTCTTTTCCACTTCAACCTTCTGCACTGATTTTTGAATAATCGTACTGTCTTTTCCTGGAATAAATATCGTATCTGAAGGAACCTTGAAATTTGCCATCAGGTTGCCGATTGAATCCAGTTGAAATTGTAGACGTGTGTTTTCTGACTGTGCCATGTCTAACCAGGAAAGTACGACACGACCATTTGAGTCACATTCCAGTAAGGCTCGGATGGATGCGGAGTCTGCTGGCTTGAAAACAGGTATCAGCTTGTCGTGTACGATGATTTGTGTGTGCTCTG
>ERZ780177.3222-NODE-3222-length-12510-cov-2.031313_pt1 | contig 12510 bp, 8 predicted proteins | sample MGYA00510973_ERZ780177 | MGnify/ENA primary metagenome ERZ780177 (study PRJEB29588, sample SAMEA2144396) | human gut metagenome | biome: human gut; feature: human-associated habitat; material: faeces | place: Denmark | collected 2008/2010 ...
CGTCACGAGCCGTCAGATTCGCGAACGTCTGGAGCGGGAACTTAAAAGTAACGTTGCCATGCGCATGCGCGAAACCGGCGACGAGACGGTGTGGGAAGTGTGCGGACGCGGTGAACTGCATCTGACGATTCTCATTGAAAACATGCGTCGCGAAGGCTATGAACTGGCTGTCGGTCGTCCTCGTGTGCTTTTGAAGGAAGTGAACGGCGTCAAGCAGGAACCCTATGAACAACTGTCGGTTGACGTGGAAGAAGCACATCAAGGTTCTGTCATGGAAGAACTCGGTCGCCGTAAGGGAGACCTTCTTGACATGCAATCGGATAGTCGCGGACGCGTGCGTCTTGAGTATCGAATTCCGGCCAGGGGCCTAATCGGCTTTCAGTCGATGTTCCTGACGATGTGCCGCGGCACGGGTATCATGAGCCACGTATTCGATTCGTACGGACCGATCAAGCAGGGCGATGTCGGGGAGCGCCGCTCCGGAGCCATCATCAGTCAGGATAACGGTGCGGCTGTCGCCTATGCTCTTTGGAAGATCCAGGAACGCGGGCGCCTCTTTGTCAGCCCGGGAGACCCCTTGTACGAAGGCATGATTATCGGCGAACACTCACGCGAAAACGACATTGTCGTCAACCCCATTCGTTGCAAGCAGCTGACGAACATTCGAGCTTCCGGTACCGATGAGGCCATTCGCTTGGTTCCTCCCGTTACCTTGACGCTCGAAAGTGCCGTTGAGTTCATCAATGACGACGAACTTGTGGAAATTACGCCCAAGTCGATTCGTTTGCGCAAACGCTGGCTCAAGGAATTCGAGCGTCGCCGTGCGGCACGCGTCGAACGTGAGGAAAACGGCGAACAAGAGGCCTGATTTTTCATGGCAAAGAAACTGCCTGCACCGTGCCCGTGTGGGTCCGGCAGGACTCTGGCGGACTGTTGTGGGCGTTTTATTTTCGACGGGGTGATTCCTCCGAACGCCGCCTCTTTGATGCGCAGTCGCTATACGGCCTTTGCGCTGAAGCGTGAAGATTGGCTTCGCTTGACGTGGGCCAAGGAAACGTGCCCGTCCGAGACTCTGATTGACCCTTCGCTCAAATGGATCGGCCTTACGGTCAAAAACGAAACGCACATCGATGCGACGCATGCGACGGTCGAGTACATTGCTCGCGCTCGTGCGGGCTCGACCGGCGCGTTTCGACTGCATGCCGTCTCTCGGTTTGAAAAGCACGAGGGGCGTTGGTTTTATGTCGATGACAAGGAACGCAGTCAATCGTGAGCGAGTTAGCCTACAGTAAATGGCGTTTTTGTGTGGCGCCGATGCTCGACTGGACGGATAAGCACTGTCGGTACTTTCATCGCACCCTGACTCAGTGTGCTCGCCTTTATACGGAAATGATAACGGCGCCCGCCCTTATCTTCGGTGACAGGGACCGTCTATTAAGTTTTAATGCAGCTGAACACCCCGTTGCCTGCCAGGTCGGAGGCAGTGACCCGGTGCAATTGGCCCTGGTCGCCGCGTGGATCGCCAAGGCCGGGTACGATGAGATTAATCTTAATTGCGGGTGTCCTTCCGAGCGTGTCCAGAAGGGCAGTTTCGGCGCCTGCCTGATGCTCGAGCCGACGCTTGTCGCCGATTGCTTTAAGGCCATGAAAGATGCGACCGATATCGATGTCACAATTAAGCACCGAGTCGGAGTAGACGGTCGGGACGATTACGGATTCGTATGCGACTTTGTCGGAACCCTGTTTGATGCCGGATGTCGAACATTTATCGTGCATACGCGCTCGGCTTGGCTTAAGGGTTTAAGTCCGAAAGAAAATCGTGAAGTTCCTCCGCTACGACGAGAATACGCCGCGCTTTTAAAAAGAGATTTCCCCCAGGCACAGATTGTCATTAACGGTGGAATTCATGATTTGGGAGTGGCCGAAGAGCTACTAAAAGGTGTTGACGGCGCGATGCTCGGACGTGAGGTCTATACCAATCCGTGGATTCTTTCCGATGTCGATGCCAGGCTTTTCGGAGGCAAAGACAATCCTGTGACGCGCGAAGACGTCATAGAAAAAATGACGCAGTATCTGAAAGAGCAGTATCCGAAAGATCCGCGCGTCTTGCGTGGGTCGGCACGGCATATGCTCGGACTGCTCAATGGTCTTGCCGGAGCGAAAGCCTGGAGGCGGTTTCTTTCCAATCCGTTAGCTTACGAACGTTACAAAACCGACGTGTTGCGCGAGGCCTTTGCCAGAGCCGGCTGGCGCGACATCAGCGACACGTTTTCGCGTTTCGACGATGACGAGTTTGTCGGCTTTTAAGAGGACGCAGACCGGCGCGCAAAGTGCTCCCATCCGTCAAGATTCTGAAGCTCGACAGGAAAGAGGTACCGTAGGGCGACGCCCCCTGTCATTTTCTGCTTAATCTCAAGCAGGCGGTTTAGTTCCTGCACCGTAATCCCGCTTAAGCGTTCGTCTTCAAAAGACACATAAAGCATCTGAGCGGGGGAAACGCCCCGAGCAAGCAGTTCCCGACAGCGTTGGTGCATGAGGTAGGACTTTCCGCAGCGCCGAATCCCGACAAAGCAGTAGTTGATGTTATCGGCAATCGGATAGACCGGTGCACGAGCGGTAAAGTCGCAGTCAGTTCTTCGTAGTCCGCCAAAGAGGTCATAACGTCATCATAAGAAATCATCGTAAGAGCCCGAAAAGAAAGTTGCGCTAACAATCCTCAGCACACTGAAGATTTCATAAATTTTTCGAGTATTTCAATGGTTGCTGTCGGTCCTTTGACCGCTCAAAAGCCACACCGAGCGCGTAACGAACGGATAAAAAAGAGGCAACGGACTTCACGTTGCCTCGCTTGAACATGCGAAAAACGCCTTGCCTACTTGTCGTGCTTTTCGTAAATCTCGTCGATTTCTTTCTTGAAGAATTTGGCAAGGGGCGTCCGTTTGAGTTTTAACGTCGGCGTCAAAAGCCCGTTTTCAATCGTCCAGGGCTTGAGCGTTAAAAGCACCTTGCGCGGAAGGGCATAGTGCGGGAAGTCCGCAGCGGCGGCTTTCACACGCTTGAGAATTGCCGTACGCACGCTCGTTAACTTCAAACTGGCCTCATTGGCACTGACCTTAAGTTCTGCGGCTAGCTTTTTCCACTCTTCGGGGTTTAAGACCGTTACGGCGCTGATAAAGGGTTTGTTTTCCCCGACGACATAGGCCTGTGAAAAGAGCGGATCGGTTTCAAGCGCCAGTTCCAGATCAACGGGCGGAACCTTTTCGCCCGTACTCGTGACGATGATTTCTTTAATACGCCCCTTAAGACGGATGTCGCCGTCTTCGTAAATGTCGGCCTGATCGCCCGTTTTTAGCCATCCGTCTTCGGTAAACATCGCGGCCGTTTCTTTGGGTTTTTTCCAGTAACCCTTCATCACAATCGGGCCCTTGACCTGCAACTCGTCGTTGTCGCCGAGCCGTACCTGAATGTTGTTGAGTGCAATACCCACGGTCGACGGATGGTTCTTCCCGCAGGGATTGACGGAAATAATCGGGCTTGTTTCGGTCATGCCGTACCCTTGGTGAATATCAATCCCCAAGCCTAAGAAAACCTTAGCCACGGCCGGGCTCAATGCCGCGCCGCCTGCGATAAATAGGCGCGGACGGCCCCCGAAAATGTTGCGGACTGTTTGGGCGACGAATTTATCCAAAAAAGAGAAAACAAAGGGATCTAAAAGTTCGCTGACGGTAAAAGGCGAGGGTAGGCCGTTTGCCCGGCAAAATTTCCGATAGCCGACGTTGACGGCCCAACGCATGAGAAAACGCACGGCCGGAGACTTTAACGTCAGGCGGGCTTGCACTTTGGCGTAAATCTTCTCGTAAATGCGCGGCACACTCATCATGACCGTCGGCCGGACTAACCGCATGTCGTCTTGAATAAGACCGATATTGCGGTTAAAAGCCACGAGGTTCCCGAGCCCCAAGGCAACGTAATAGGTCGTCGTACGCTCAAATGTATGGGAAAGCGGCAAAAACGAGAGCCACGTATCATCGACTTCCGGCCAAATCACCGTCAAAACGCCCGTGACATTGGCCAAAATCGCTCGATGCGTGAGCATGACGCCTTTGGGATTGCCCGTTGTGCCCGAGGTGTACACGATGGCGGCAAGGTCTTCGGGTTCGGGGCCGACAGGAAGTTTCGAGCCTGCGCCGCCTGCAAGCCACGCGTCGATGTTGGTGACATGAACGTTGCCGTCCGTGTACGGTTCCGTGCCTTCGTCCGTGATAATGACATGCTCTAAGGTCGGTAAAGCCCCCGTGGTACGAATGCCTTTCCACTTTAAGAGACGATTGGTAAAAAGAACGCGCGCACCCGAGTCATTGAGAATAAAGGCAGAAGAGCCCGGGGTATCGATGGCATGGAGCGGCACGGGGACAAGCGAACAGGCAAGAGCAGCCTGGTCGAACAAAATGGCGTCTACGCAATTGGGTAGCAACATGGCCACACGGTCGCCGCGCGTCAAGCCCATGGCGGCAAAGGCGTGCTTCCAGGCCTCAACCTTCTCGATGACCTCTCGGACCGTTAAGACAATCCAGTCCTTCGTTAAGTTGTCGTAGTACTTGTAAATCGGCGTATTCGGGCGCCGATCGGCGTGGTGTGTCAAAAGTTCCGGGAGTGTGCGCAAAACCGATAGCTCGGCAATGCGCTCTTTAATTGTGTCTTTCGTGTCCGTTTTGTTTGTCATCGCCCAAGCTCTGCCATCATGATTTTTTGTTTTTCGGGAGTTTCCCCGTCGCCGAAATTCTACAGTGAATTTTTATTCAGCGCCGACAAAACGCCATCAATCCGTTCGGATGAGAGGAATGTCTCGGAGAAAGACCTCCTGATAATCAACTCGATAAAATACCGAGTAAAAAGGAGCCTTTCTATGCGCATCGTTTCGATTCAATCGGCGGAAAACGCGAACGTCAAGCGTTGGAAAAAGTTATCGGAAAACGCTCGAGCCGTCGGAAAGTTCGGCCTGACCCTGGCCGAAGGTGCACACCTAGCGCAAACGGCTCTTGAAAAAGGTGCCGAGGTGTGTTCAGTGATGCTGCGCGAGGGTGAGGTCAGTGCGGAAGCAAAAGCGCTTTTTGCAGCCTACGAGGCCCTCGGAAGTGTTTCTCTTTTTACGCTGAAAGAGCCTCTTTTTGAAGCCGTTTCGCCCGTTAAACACGGGGTCGGCATTTGTGTTGAACTAGCCGTCCCGAAGACGGAGCTTCCCGAAGCGGCGCTTTGTGATGATGCCGTGTATTTGGACGGCGTGCAAGATGCGGGAAACGTCGGCACGATATTGCGTACGGCTCTTGCCTCGGGCGTGCGCTATGCCGCTCTTTCGCCTAAGACCTCGCGCGTATGGACACCTAAGGTTTTGCGTGCTGCGATGGGAGCGCACTTTTCGATGACGCTCTTTGAGGATGTTGCGCCCCGAGATCTGGCAAGGATTTTTTCTTCCCGGCGCCTTGCAGCCGATGCACGCGGAGGTTCGGACCTATTTAAATCGAAAGGTTGGGAGAAAAGTCCGACGGTCTGGATGTTCGGAGCCGAGGGGCCGGGGCTTACCGATGAAGCGCTTTCCGTGAGCCGTGAGCGGTTTTTGATTCCGATTGAAAGCGACTGCGAGTCCCTGAATGTAGCCGCCGCTGCCGCCGTGTGTCTTTTCGAGCAAAAAAGACGGCGCCTGATCTGTGAACCGAATGGATAAAAGCGCTTTATGGGCTTTCTTCCACATTACTCGCCGCCGTTGAAACGCTTGGCTTGATCGGGGGGAAGGAATTGGAGTTTTCGGGTACCGGCCAAATAAAGAGGGAATCGGCTTTCCTCGCGTCTATCTCAAAGAAAAACGCCGGCAACAAGCCGGCGTCTTTACTTACCCGAGTAAGAACAAATCAGATGGCATCCTTGAAGGACTTGCCCGGCTTGAACTTGGGCAACTTGGAAGCCTTAATCTTGATGGCTTCGCCGGTCTGAGGATTGCGACCCGTGCGGGCAGAACGCTTAGCAACGCAGAATGTGCCGAAGCCGATCAACTGGACTTCGCCGCCTTTTTTCAAGGTCTTCTTCGTTGTTTCGATAAAAGCCTTCAAAGCAGCTTCGGCCTTTGTCTTGGGAAGGTCGGCCTGTTTGGCAATCGCTTCAACCATTTCACTTTTGTTCATTCATGTTCTCCTTGGAGCAGATAGGCCCTCGTTTTTTCCCCGAGGGAGTTAGTAACTTACTCGGATAATATCCGTTTTACGGCGATTTTCCTAGTCTTTTTAGTCAATTTCGCTTAAAGAGGCAGAGAAACACAGATTTTTTTCGGCCGAATCGCTCCGTGTGCCGTAATCGGAGTCACTGGCTTCCTAAAAAAATCAAGATTTTGTCCGCACTCCTCTCGCGCATTCTAATTCCAAACCGGCTATCGCTAAACCATTTTTTTTAGACCGATCCATTGTTTGATGCGTGGAGCAAGGAAGACAGTGGATGTGTCCGTGCTCGCTCGTGCTTCCCCGGTCTTTTTTTATAGCCCGCTCCCGTGTTTGTATGCCGTCATCCGGCGCTTGACAGGCACAGTCTCTTCGGTAGGGCGAACAGATGTATCGGAGGCAAGGTCGATTTTTTTACGCTCGAGCCGATGACTTTCAGTGAATTTCTCCTTGCTCAAGGAGAAAGCGGCCTGGTCGAATCTCTGAGGGAATCTTCCGAATTTGAACCGTTTCCAGAGTATTTGTTTGAACCGCTCGGCACCAAACTTCTTCACTATCAAACCGTCGGCGGGATGCCGGAAGCTGTTTGTGCATGGTGCGAAAAGCAAGATTTGGCTTTGGCGCGGCAGTTTCAGCAGTCTGTAATAGAAGCCTATCGGCAGGACGTTTTTAGCCATGCAAGTGCCATTGACGCATCGAAAATTCAAAAAGTATGGCAATCGCTTCCCCGACAGCTTTCTCGTGAAAACAATCGTTTCAAGTTCAGCGAAGTCGAACCGCGCTCAAATGCGCGCAAGTACGGTGGTGCTCTCCAATGGTTGGTCGATGCTCGAATGGCTCGCTGCGTTCACCGCGTTTCGTGCCCAGGCATTCCGTTGTCCGCCTACGAAGACCCTAGTGCATTCAAGGTTTATTTTGCAGATATTGGGCTTTTCTCCAGACTTTCCGGTATTGAGCCCTCTGTTTTGCAGGATCAACCGATGCTTTTCCGTGAAATGAAGGGATCCATGGCAGAGAATCTTGTTCTGCAAGGTCTGAGCGCTCAGTTTGAGGAATCTCTTTGTTACTGGTCGAATCCTAAACCGCAGGCTGAGGTTGATTTCCTGGCCTCGCTCGGCGGCATTGTTGTTCCGATCGAAGTCAAAGCCTCTACAAATGTTAAATCGCCGAGTTTGCGCTTATTTATGGACAAATATAGCGAGCAGATACCTTTGCGTGTGCGGTTTTCCATGCAGAATCTCAGTTTTAATGGCGACTTCCTCAACATACCGCTCTTCATGGTCGATGAAGCAAGGCGCTTGATGCTGTTGGCTTTGGAAAAACAGAAAGCGACCTTTTCGACCAACACGACTTAGTGAGGGCGTATTTCACACTTCAGAAAAAAAGAAACCCAGACGTCGTCAGACTATCTGGGAAACTCTTTTGGCGGAAGGGGAGAGATTCGAACTCTCGGTACCCGATTGGATACGCCGCCTTTCCAGGGCGGTACATTAAACCACTCTGCCACCCTTCCGTTTAAGGGCCTCGTTTGACAAAGGAAGATAAGGTTCTTTCACTTCCTTCGTTTCAGGCTTTCGCCCGACGCGAGATGGCGGATTATAAACAAACCGCTAGAGTTTTGTCACGAGAATTTGATCAATTCGATTGGCTTCGACATTGACGACTTCAAAGCGATAGCCGCCCCAGTCGACTTTGTCCGTGCGCTTGGGAATCTTGCGAAGCATGTACATCATGAAGCCGGCCATGGTTTCATAACTCGTGCTTTCGGGCATCTTTTGCAGATTCAGTTCTGCCATCATGTCGACAATGGGCGTTGCGCCGTCAACAAGCCAACTTGTGGCATCGCGCTTGACGATCTGCTGCTCATCGGGGATGGCCACCAAGTCGCCCATCACCGAACTCATCACGTCGCTTAACGTAATGACGCCGACAACAAGGGCATATTCGTTTAAGACAACGGCAAAGTCCGAACGCGTGCGTTGGAATAGTTCCAAGACTTCCGAGAGCGACAGGGTATCGGGAATAACCTGTACGGGCTTTAAAAGCGCCTTATCGGTAAACGAGATAGCTTTGTCTTCAAGTAGATAGCGCAAAAGGGTCGCACTTTCCACATACCCGATGACGTGGTCCAAGTTCTTGTCACAAACGAGGAAGTGATTTAAGGGCGATTCGGAGACGACCTTTAAGATTGTTTCTTTAGTCGAATCGAGTGTGAAGTACACAACCGACTCACGTGCGGTCATTGCGGCCGGCACGAGGCGGTTTTCAAGACTGAACACATTCTGGATGACGGCTTGTTCTTCCGGGGCAATGACGCCTTCTTCGGTACCGGCCACGATGCTTGCCATGATGTCTTCACTGGTGATTTTGTCATCGCGTTCGATATTCAGTCCGAACAGGCGAATCACAACGAGAGAGGCATTTTCCAAGACCCAAACAAAGGGACTTAATACAACGAGTAAGAGGCGCATCGGCGCTTGGCAAACGAGAATGATTTTTTCCGGGTGCGCAAACGAAAGGCGCTTGGGGATAAGGTCCGAGAAAACAACGAGAGCAAACGTGACCAGGATAAACGAGGTGCACGAGCCGATCGTGTCGGCAGTGTCGGGCGTAAGGCCGAGACTTTTCAGCGGCCAGGCAATGTACGGAGAGAATAAGTCTTCACCGATAAAGCCGCTGATAATCGCACACATGTTGATGCCGATTTGGACGACGGTGACAAAATGCCCGGGGTGCTCTTTAAATTGCAAAACGGTGCGTGCGCGTTTGTCGCCGTGCTCGGCAAGAACCTGAAGGCGCACTTTTGTGGAGGCGGCAAGTGAAATTTCCGACATGGAAAGAAAGCCGCTGATGAGAATAATGACGATTAAAAGAAGAACTTGTGACGTAATACTCATAGGCAAAACATTAGTCGCTGTTACTAAAAGTCAATTTTATCACAAGAATCAGAAAAAATCTATATAAAACAGGTATTAGCAGAAATATCTAGTGGGTTCGAAGTCAAAAAAAGCGTTTTCTGGTCTACAGGCTTTTTCGGAACTCAAAAAGGTTTTTACGAATTAGAAATGTGAGCTCGGTCCTCCGAACTCGAGCACTTCGCCGCTTCGTTTTATCCCGAAGCGATCCTCTCTGTTTTTATTAAATATTTTTATTCTTTTTCTATGGTTTTCTTTGCTGATTTCTATGTGTCAACTTGCGTAAATACGCAGGTGTAAACGGGTCGACTTCAGATAAAATTTACTGATTGTTACGACGAGGGCACGCATGCTAAATCTTGGCGTTGACTTGGGGTCGACAACAGTGAAATTTGTCCTACTTGATCAAGAGGGCAAGTTGCTTTCGCGTCGTTACACGCGCCATCGGAGCAATGTGCTGGGAACCCTGATTGATATTCTCCGGCCGATTGCTGAGATTCCCGGCGCGCTTCGCGTGGTTTTCTCCGGTTCCGGTGCTTTGGGACTGGCTAAAGCGCTCGGCATCGGCTTTATTCAGGAAGTCGTTTCCGACAGACTCTATTTAAAGTCCGTTGCTCCCGAGACGGACGTTGCCGTCGAACTCGGCGGTGAAGATGCCAAGCTTCTTTATCTGACAGACGGTATCGAGCTTAGGATGAACGAGGCCTGTGCAGGCGGTACCGGTGCCTTTATCGATCAGATGGCCGTGCTCCTTAATACCGATGCAGCCGGCATGAATGACTTGGCCGCACAAGCTGGGGCAAGCCACCCGATTGCCTCGCGTTGCGGTGTTTTTGCCAAAACAGACATCCAGCCTCTGATCAACGAAGGTGCCACAAGAGAGGATCTCTCTGCTTCTATTTTCCAGGCGGTGGTAAACCAGACGATCAGCGGTCTTGCCTGCGGTAAGCCGATCCGCGGCCACGTTGCCTTTCTCGGAGGTCCGCTTCATTTCCTCTCCGAGCTCAAGGCTGCTTTTATCCGCACCCTGAATCTGGACAATGAACACGCCATCACACCGGAGAATTCGCATCTGTTCGCGGCGATCGGTTCCGCGTTGAACTACAAGCCGGGCGAGACAACCACGCTCGTCTCTCTCCGCGACCGTCTCTCGAACGGCATCAAGATGGAATTTGAGGTTGCCCGTATGGACCCTCTGTTTGCCAGCCAGGAAGAGTACGACGCTTTCCGTGCGCGCCACGACGGACACAATGTCAGGTCCGCAGATCTCTCCACTTATGAGGGCAACTGTTATCTGGGCATCGATGCAGGTTCCACCACGACCAAGATTGCTTTAGTCGGCGAGGACGGTTCCCTTTTGTATTCTTTCTACAGCAATAACAACGGAAGTCCACTTGCAACGGCAATCCGTTCCATCAAGGAGATCTATACGCTCCTTCCACCGAAGGCAAAGATCGTCCACTCCTGCTCCACCGGATACGGCGAAGCGCTGTTAAAAGCCGCTTTGATGCTCGATGACGGCGAGGTTGAGACGGTGGCTCATTTCTATGCGGCCGCGTTCTTCGACCCGGAAGTCGACTGTATCTTAGACATCGGCGGTCAGGATATGAAATGTATCAAGATCAAGAATCAGACGGTGGATTCCGTACAGCTCAATGAGGCTTGTTCCTCCGGCTGCGGTTCTTTCATCGAGACGTTTGCAAAATCCCTCAACTACTCTGTACAGGATTTTGCAAAGGAGGCTCTTTTTGCCAAAAATCCGATCGATCTTGGAACCCGCTGCACCGTATTTATGAATTCCAAGGTAAAGCAGGCGCAGAAAGAGGGCGCATCCGTTGCAGATATTTCTGCGGGTCTTGCGTACTCTGTCATCAAGAATGCTTTATTTAAGGTAATCAAGCTTTCCGATGCAAGCCAGCTCGGGAAAAATATCGTCGTACAGGGCGGTACGTTTTACAACGATGCCGTACTGCGCAGTTTTGAGAAAATCGCTGGCGTCGAATGTGTCCGTCCGGATATTGCCGGCATCATGGGTGCTTTCGGTGCCGCACTGATCGCCAGAGAGCGTCACGAAGCAGGCTACCAGACCTCCATGCTTTCCATCGAGCAGATCAATGCGCTGACCTTCGACACAAAGCTGGCAAGATGTCAGGGATGTACCAACCACTGTCTCCTCACAATCAACCGCTTTTCCGGCAACCGCCAGTATATCACCGGCAACCGCTGTGAGCGCGGCCTCGGCAAGGAGAAAAATAAAGACAACATTCCAAACCTCTACGAATACAAGAACAAGCGCCTGTTTGACTACACCCCGCTTTCCGCCGAGGAAGCAGCACGCGGCATAGTCGGTATTCCGCGCGTTTTAAATATGTACGAGAACTACCCGTTCTGGGCAACTTTCTTTAAGAAGCTCGGTTTTTCCGTAGTACTCTCCCCGCAGTCGACGCGCAAGATCTACGAGCTTGGAATTGATTCCATCCCGAGCGAGTCCGAGTGCTACCCGGCAAAGCTGGCACACGGTCATGTGACATGGCTGATCCACCAGAACGTCGATTTTATTTTCTACCCGTGTATTCCTTATGAGCGCAACGAATTCCCGGATTCCAACAATCACTACAACTGTCCGATCGTTACCTCCTACGCGGAAAATATCAAAAATAACGTGGACGAGATCACTTCCGGTCAGGTGAAGTTCTTAAATCCGTTTATGTCTTTCGCCAGCGAGGAGACGCTTTCCTCCCAGCTGATTAAGACCTTTGGCCAGTCGGAGTTCGGGATTCCGGAATCCGAGATCCGCGACGCGGTTGCCGAAGGCTGGAAGGAGCTTGCCGTCTGCCGGATGGAGATGCAGAAAAAAGGCGAGGAAGTCTTACAGTATTTAAAGGAGACCGGAAGACGCGGTATCGTTCTCGCAGGTCGTCCGTACCATGTAGACCCTGAGATCAACCACGGTATTCCGGAGCTGATTACCTCCTACGGCATCGCCGTGCTCACGGAGGATTCCATCTCCCACTTACAGCCGGTGGAGCGCCCACTCATCGTCATGGATCAGTGGATGTATCACTCCAGACTGTACGCAGCGGCAAACTATGTTAAGACAAGAGACGATCTCGACCTCATCCAGCTGAATTCCTTCGGCTGTGGTCTGGATGCCGTCACGACAGACGCTGTCAATGATATTCTGACAAAGTCCGGCAAGATCTACACCTGCTTAAAGATCGATGAGGTCAACAACCTCGGTGCGGCGCGTATCCGTATCCGTTCCCTGATCTCGGCGATCCGTGTCCGTGAGAAGAAGCAGACGAAGCGCACCATCGTTCCGGCGAATTACAACCGCGTCGTCTTCACGGAGGAAATGCGCAAGAATTACACCATCCTCTGCCCACAGA
>ERZ780177.3231-NODE-3231-length-12484-cov-3.565532_pt1 | contig 12484 bp, 7 predicted proteins | sample MGYA00510973_ERZ780177 | MGnify/ENA primary metagenome ERZ780177 (study PRJEB29588, sample SAMEA2144396) | human gut metagenome | biome: human gut; feature: human-associated habitat; material: faeces | place: Denmark | collected 2008/2010 ...
CCCCGTGTTGCCATCCTTTACACCCGGATGTACCGGCCCTCTACACCCGGGTGTAAAGGATGGCAACATGGGGGTGTCTGGCAACTAAAGTACCATGCCGGACAATAAAAACCACCCGGTTTTACCTATTTTATAGCCGTTTTTGCAGAAAATAATAGAGTGATTTGCAGGGATGGGAAACGGGATTTCCGAATTTTGGTGCGGTTGCCCTGGAAGTTCTTTTATATGCTGTGTTAATTTCTTATATTTGTGAACGATTTGGCATGTCTAAGAATGAATACACAAATAAAATCTATTATTCCTAAAAATGAACATCATGAAAAAAATCTCGTTAGCCTTAGCGCTTTGCTGTGCTTCTTTCTATAGCATGGCTGATCAATTGTCGCTTGGGGGATTTAGTTACGGACCGATGGAAGCACCGACCGGTAAAGAGTGGGAGTCGCCTGAGAACCTGGCTCTGAACAAAGAACAACCGCATGCTTATATTTTCCCTTTCCAGGATGTGGAAAGCGCTCGTAAGGTATTACCGGAAAACAGTAAATTTTGGCAGTCTTTGGATGGAGACTGGAAGTTCAATTGGGCGCCTGATCCCGATTCACGGCCGAAAGACTTCTATAAGACGGAGTTTGATGTATCCGGCTGGGATAATATCCCGGTTCCTTCCAGTTGGAATATTTATGGAGTCCAGAAAGACGGTAGCCTGAAATATGGAGTTCCGATCTATGTGAACCAGCCGGTAATCTTCCAGCATAAAGTGGCGGTCGATGACTGGCGCGGAGGTGTGATGCGTACTCCGCCAGCAAACTGGACGACTTACAAGCACCGGAATGAAGTCGGTTCTTTCCGTCGTAATTTCGAGATACCGCAGGATTGGGACGGACGCGAAGTTTTTATCAGTTTCGATGGAGTCGATTCTTTCTTCTATCTCTGGATCAACGGTCAATATGTCGGTTTTTCCAAAAACTCCCGCAATACGGCTAATTTCAACATCACTCCTTACCTCCGTAAAGGGACGAATGTGGTGGCCACTGAAGTATATCGCAGTTCCGACGGTTCTTTTCTGGAAGCGCAGGATATGTTCCGCCTGCCGGGTATCTTCCGGACGGTCGCTCTGTATTCGGTTCCGAAAGTGTATGTGCGCGATTTGGTGGCGATTCCGGATTTGGATGTGACTTATACGGATGGTTCGCTGGCAATCTCGGCCGATGTATGCAACTTGGATAAAAAGGTTGCGAAGGGATATAAATTGGAATATGCGTTGTATGCCAATGAGTTGTATTCGGATGAAAACGTCAAAGTGGAAAATGTGCTTGTTTCGGCAGCGGTGGATGTGGTAAATCCCGGACAGATACAGACCACGAAAGCTGTCTTGAATGTAAAAGCTCCCCGGAAATGGTCGGCAGAGTTCCCATATCGCTATACGCTGGTTGCTGAGTTGAAGAATGCTAAAGGGAAAGTGGTGGAGACAACCTCTACGATCGTCGGGTTCCGTAAGGTCGAGATCAAGGATACACCGGCTGAAGAAGATGAATTCGGGCTGGCGGGACGTTACTATTATATAAATGGTAAGACTGTCAAGCTGAAAGGCGTGAACCGTCATGAATCGAATCCGGCGGTCGGACATGCCATCACGCGCGATATGATGGAAAAAGAGGTGATGCTGATGAAACGTGCCAATATCAACCATGTGCGTAATTCGCATTATCCGGATGATCCTTACTGGTATTTCTTATGTAATAAATATGGTCTTTATCTGGAAGACGAAGCCAATATCGAGTCGCATGAATATTATTACGGGGCCGCCTCCCTTTCACATCCGGTAGAATGGAAAAAGGCGCATGTCGCACGTGTGATGGAGATGGTTCATGCTAATATCAACAACCCGTCTATCGTGATCTGGTCGTTGGGCAACGAGGCGGGACCTGGTGAAAACTTCGTGGCTGCTTATGATGCGTTGAAGCAGGTGGATAAATCCCGTCCCGTCCAATATGAACGTAATAATGATATAGTGGATATGGGGTCGAACCAGTATCCGTCTATTGGCTGGACGCGTGGTGCGGTGAAAGGTGATTATGATATCAAATACCCGTTCCATATTTCCGAATATGCTCATTCGATGGGGAACGCCTGCGGTAACCTGGTGGATTACTGGGAAGCGATAGAATCGACAAATTTTTTCTGTGGCGGTGCTATCTGGGATTGGGTGGACCAGTCGATGTATAACTATGATAAAAAGACCGGTAAGCGATATCTGGCATACGGTGGGGATTTCGGTGATACTCCGAATGACGGTCAGTTCGTGATGAATGGCATTGTGTTCGGTGATCTGGAACCGAAACCGCAGTATTATGAAGTGAAGAAAGTCTATCAGCATATTGGTGTGAAAGCGGTCGATGTCAGGAAGGGACTTTTTGAGATATTCAATAAATATTATTTTAAGGACCTTTCGGATTATGATATAAGATGGTCGCTTTATGAAGACGGAAAGGAGATTCGATTCGGTTTGGTTAATTCCGGAACGATTCCTGCCCGTGCTAAAGCACAAGTGTCAATACCTATGCCTTTTGACAAGTTGAAGAATGATTCCGAATATTTTGTAAAGGTGCAGTTCCTTCTTAAAGATGATATGCCGTGGGCTGAAAAAGGATTTGTGACGGCGGAGGAACAAATTTTGTTGCAGGAAGCTATGGCGCGTCCTTCCATCAGTGCCGTGACGGCTTCTGCCGGAAAGGTGAAGTTGGATAAATCGGATACTTCGATTAAAACGGTGAGTGGTGACGGTTTCGTTGCTAAGTTCGATATGGAGACGGGTACGATTTACAGCCTGGCCTACGGAGGCAAGACGATTATAACCGATGGAAACGGTCCGAAGCTCGATGCTTTGCGTGCTTTTACCAATAACGACAACTGGTTCTATTCGCAGTGGTTTGAACACGGCTTGCATAACCTGCAACATCGGGCAACGAATAGTACGGTTTTGGAAAGAAACGACGGTACGGTCGTCTTGGCTTTCACTGTCGAATCGCAGGCGCCGAACGGTGCTAAGATCAAAGGTGGAACCAGTACGGGAAAAAATAGTATAGAGGAACTGACAGATAGGAGATTCGGGGAAAATGATTTCAAGTTTACGACGAATCAAATCTGGACCGTTTATCCTGACGGGTCTGTCGAGTTGCAGTCGAGCATCACTTCTAACCGTCCGAGTCTGGTATTGCCACGCCTAGGATATGTAATGAAAATCCCGCAGCAGTATGCAGACTTCACTTATTACGGACGTGGCCCGATCGATAACTATGCTGACCGCAAGAGCGGACAGTTTATCGAACAGCATAGGAATACGGTGGCTGGCGAGTTTGTGAATTTCCCGAAACCGCAAGATATGGGCAACCACGAGGATGTACGCTGGTGTGCCCTGACCGATCCGGATGGCGAGGGTGCTGTGTTTGTGGCTACCGACCGTTTGTCTGTATCGGCTCTTCAATATTCTGCGTTGGATTTGATTCTGGCTTCTCATCCCTACCAGTTGCCGGTTGCAGGGGATACGTATCTGCATTTGGATGCGGCTGTGACCGGGTTGGGTGGTAACAGTTGCGGACAAGGCGGACCGTTGGAACAGGATCGCGTCTTTGCCGGACATCATGACATGGGCTTTATAATCCGTCCTGCCGGAAAAGATGTAACCGTTACGGCAAATGTTGCACCCGCCGGAGAAATGCCGTTGACAATCATGCGTAATCGCGCCGGATCCGTTGAGCTCTCATCGGCTCGTAAAGACGCTGTGATTTGCTATACGACCGACGGGAAAGGAAAAGCGAAGGAATATTCGGAAGCCATACCGTTCCGCAATGGTGGTACCGTAAAAGCCTGGTTTAAAGATAATCCGAAAATCAATGCAACGGCTTCTTTCAGCAAGATCGAGAGTATTCAGACGGAAGTGGTCTATACAAGCAGCGAAGAGTCCGGTTACGGAGATGCCAAGAACCTGACGGATGGTGATCCGAATACGATCTGGCATACGATGTTTTCCGTTACCGTTGCCAAATATCCGCATTGGGTGGATTTGGATGCAGGGGAAGTAAAACAGATTAAAGGTTTTTCATTCCTTCCCCGGCAGGACGGATCGAATGGTAATATCAAGGATTATTCGATTAGTGTCAGCCTGGATGGTAAAAACTGGGGTGAACCGGTCTTGAAAGGTACTTTTGAAAATAACCAGAAGGAAAAGAAAGTGCTGTTCGATCAGCCGGTCAAAGCCCGCTATATCCGTTTTACAGCATTGAGCGAGCAGCGCGGACAGGATTTTGCATCGGGTGCTGAATTGGTGATTCTGGCTGATTAATTGAACTTTATATTATGTGATGGAACAGGAGAGGAAGTCATTCCTTTCCTGTTTTTTATACTTTGTGCCTTCGATATGTCTGTTATCTCATCATTTTTGTTTTTCTTTGCGGAAAAATTCAGACACGTGAATCTCATTATAGAACAAGGAAACACATCATCGAAAGTGGCTGTATACAATAAGAGGCATATGGAGGCTTCTTTTGTGTTTAAGAAATTCGACGTGGAGGTTGTCTCTTCTATCTTTAAGAAGTACCCGCTGACGAAAGGGATATTCTCGACAGTGATAGATAAAGATGACGAATTGGTTGAATACCTGGGAAGCAATCTTCGGAATTTTGTGTTTTTGGACGAAACGGTATCTCTTCCGATCAAGGTGCAATATAAAACGCCTAAAACGTTGGGTAAAGACCGGCTGGCTGCCGCTGTCGGGGCTAATTACCTGCAACCAGGAAAGGATTTGCTGGTGATTGATGCCGGAACAGCTATTACATATGAACTGATCGATGCTTCCGGTTCTTATTTAGGAGGGAATATTTCACCTGGAATGACAACCCGGTTCAGAGCATTGAACTTGTTTACGGAGAAATTGCCTTTGGTTGTCGAGCAGGAATACATTCCTTTGGTCGGAACGGATACGGAAACAGCCATCCAGGCTGGAGTAGTAAATGGTATAGTGTGCGAGATGGATGGGTATATCGAAATGCTTCGGCTAAAATATCCTAACCTTTTGGTTTTTTTAACAGGCGGTCATTCGTTTTATTTTGAAAGACGACTAAAAAACTCCATCTTTGCAGACATTAATTTAGTGTTGACAGGATTAAACAGAATCTTAGAGTATAATGTTGAAGATTAATAAAGTACTAATAACAAGCGTTCTTATATTCATGCTGTTGCCTTTGATGGCGCAAAACAATACAAACTCGCCCTATACCCGTTTCGGGTATGGTGATTTGGGAGAACGTTCGTTCGGCGCAGGTCGAGCCATGGGCGGTGTCGGTTACGGATTACGTTCGCCGAAACAAATAAATCCGATGAACCCGGCATCATACAGTTGCATGGACTCCCTGACATTTCTCTTTGATTTTGGTGTAGCCGGTCAGTTGTCGTGGTTTGATGACGGAAATGCCCGTCAGAACGATATCAACGGAAACGTGGAATATATTGCAATGCAGTTTCCGATTCATCGCCGGATAGCCTTGAGTTTCGGTTTGTTGCCTTATTCTTATGTCGGTTATAAGTTTGGTGCTTTGCGTAACGACGAAGGAGTTACATTTACGGAAACTTATAACGGCTCAGGCGGTTTGAGTGATTTCTATGGAGGTGTCTCTATTGATATCTGGAAAAAACGTTTAGCCGTGGGAGCCAATTTCGGTTTCCTGTTTGGGAATATCAAGCATGAACAAGTTGTAATCATGAGTGGTGAAGGAACAGGAGCATATAATACGAACCGTAATCAGGAATTGAGGGTGCGTGACCTGAAAATGGATTTCGGATTGCAGTACACACATCCGTTAAGCAAGACGGAGAGTGTGACGTTAGGTCTTGTTTTTTCTCCTAAAAAAAGTTTGCATGCAAAATCCTATCAATTGACTCAGTCTTATACATCTTCTGGTTCAGATGGAGAAGTGCTTCAGTCTGATACTATCAGCGGGAAAGCGTTTGCGTTGCCAAATTCGTATGGAGTGGGGCTTTCTTATGTGAAACAAAATAAATTAACGTTAGCAGCCGATTTTTCCTATGAGGATTGGGGAAAAATGCCTTACTTTGGGGAGAAAGATAATTTCAAGAATCGTTATCGGGTAGCGGTTGGTGGCGAATATATACCGGATTATATGCGCAAATCATATTTCAGTAGGATTCGTTATCGCGCAGGTGTTCATTATGGCAATTCTTATTTGCGTATGAACCGGACAGATGCCAATCCTTCCGGAGACGGTTATAACGAGATCGGAGCAAGCCTTGGTCTGGGATTGCCGTTAATTGATAACCGTTCGTTGATTAACATATCGTTTGAGTATGTGAAAAAGAAACCGGAAGTGAAGATGAACATGATTGATGAACAGTATTTTCGTTTTACAGTGAATTATACGTTCAATGAAGCATGGTTTATGAAATTTAAGGTTGATTAACTAAATAGCTAACTTTAATAGAAATAAATATGAAGATCAAAGTATTATTATTGGCTTTCGGATGCTCTATGATGTCGTTCGGAGCTTATGCACAAAAAGGTGTGGATACTGGTACTCCGTTCGGTTCTGGTGAAGATAGCGTACGTTGTATTACCAATATCAGCTTATTTGTCCCTTATGCCAAAGCAGGGAATTTCAAGGATGCTTATGAATTCTGGTATCAGGCTTATACCGAATGTCCGGGAGCTCATAAGGATATCTACTTGTATGGTGTGAGGATCATGGACTGGAAAATCAATACCGAGAAAGATCCGGCTAAGAAAGCTGCTCTTATCGATGATTTGATGAAGGTGTATGATACGCGTGTGAAATATTTCGGTAATGACCGAAAGTATGGAAAGGATTGGATTATTGCTCGTAAGGCTGCTGATTATATCCGCCTTAAGGGAGATAATGCAGACCCGAAAGTGTATTATGCTTGGTTGGGTGAAGTGATCAATGAGTTTGGTGAAAACTCTGAAGCAATGGGAGTATCTTTGTATATGATGGGGTCTCACCGTCAACTGTTGGCTGATCCTAATTTCAAAGAGACTTATTTGGAGGACTATTTGAAATGTTCAAAGATCATTGCAACTCAGTTAGCCGCAGCTCAAGCAGCAAATAATGAAAAGGAGATAAAGAACCTGACTACCTACAAGTCTGCCATTGATGGTGGTTTTGCAGGTAGTGGTGCTGCCGATTGTGAAACGTTGCAGAATATGTATGCTTCCAAAGTTGAAGCTGCAAAGGATGATTTGCCTGCGTTGAAAGAAATCGTATCTCTGTTGAGACGTGTTCGTTGTCAGGAAATCGATGCTTTTTATACAGCTGCAGGTTATGCCTATAAACTGGAACCGAGTGCAGATGCCGCTCTGGGTATTGCAAAACAGGCTGTAAAAGCTAAAGATTATGATAAGGCTATCCAGTATTTTGAAGAAGCAGCCAATATGGAAACAGATGCAGTTTCAAAGGCTGAAGACTATTATCTGATCGGTGTACTGTTGTTCGAACAGAACAATATGTCAAAAGCAAGACAATATTGTCAGAAAGCAATTGAAACCAATCCTGATTACGGTGCGCCGTATATACTGATTGGCAATATGTATGCTAAATCTGCAAAATCTATCTATCCGAATGATGCCGTTTTGGCCAAAGCTGTTTACTATGCAGCTATCGATAAATTTGAAAAGGCAAGACAGGTAGATCAGAATGTGGCAGAAGACGCTGGTAAATTGGCTAATACTTATCGTGCTCACCTTCCTTCTACGGAAGAAGTTTTCATGCATCCGGATCTGGAAAAAGGAAAAGCTTTCAAAATCGGGGGATGGATTGGTGAGACTGTCACAATCAGATAATTATGATTAAGAACCGTTTTCTTTGTAAAACGAACGAACAAGGCATAACAACTATCTTTGCGGTAGTTGTTATGCTTCTTTTATTTACTGCCTCTTGTAATGGAGATAACAAGGAGGTTGTTGTGGTTGCTTTCGATCCTGAAACAACTTATACGTTGAGGACTACTGATTATACTACTCAGTTCTCCGATTCGGGGATTACACGCTATCGTGCTATCGCTAAAGAATTTTTGAAATTCGATAAGGCAAAAGAGCCGTTCTCATATTTTCCTGAAGGTATTTATGTGGAAAAATTCGATACTTTATTTAATATTGAAGCGAGTCTTAAAGCGGATACGGCTTATAATTATGAGAAGAAAGGACTATGGAAGCTGATAGGCAATGTGAGGGTTGAGAATCTGGAAGGGAAAAAATTTGAAACTTCCTTGCTTTTTTGGGACCAGAAAGAGGAAAAGGTCTATTCTGATAAATACATTCGGATACAAGAGGATGATAAAATCATAACGGGTATCGGATTCGAGTCGAATCAGAATATGACTCAATATAAAATATTTAATTCTCAAGGAGTATTCCCTGTCAGTGAATCGGTAACGACTGATTCAACCCAAAATATTGTTCCAGTAGATTCTATGCCCATAGCTGCCAACCCTGCTATGGAGACTGTTCCGCAGAAGCAACCGGCACAGAAGGAAAAAGTGGTTCCACGAAAATTGGTGCCGGCCGAGATGGATAAAACGAAGTAATGGGTGCACTTACATACATATTAATATCATTGGCTTTTTCTGCATTCTTTTCAGGAATGGAGATAGCCTTTATCTCTTCCAATAAGTTACGTTTCGAACTTGATAAAAAGGAAAAAAGCTTGACGAGTAAGATTCTGGATATATTTTACCGGAACCCGCATCAGTTTATATCTACAATGCTGGTCGGAAACAATATAGCGTTGGTGGTCTACGGTTTGCAGATGGCGATTATACTGGAACCTCTTATTGCTCGTGTGGTAAATAACGAGGCACTGATTGTTTTGACTCAGTCTATTATCTCGACTATCCTGATATTGTTTACCGGAGAATTTATTCCAAAAACTGTTTTTAAATTGAATCCGAACTTTTCGCTTACGTTGTTTTCGGTACCTTTGTTAATCATATATGTTGTTTTGTATCCGGTTTCTAAATTTTCTTCTTTGCTTTCTTTCCTGATTCTGAAAATTGCTGGTGTAAAGAATGTGACCGGTTCGACGCAACGGGCGCTGGGCAAAGTCGACCTTGATTATTTTATCCAGCAGAGCATTGAAGATGCGCCTCAAAATTCGGATATGGATACGGAGGTAAAGATTTTTCAGAATGCACTTGATTTTTCGAATGTGCGTTTGCGTGATTGCATCGTTCCCCGTACGGAAATTGTGGCTTGCGATAAGACGGCTGCTCTTGAGGAACTACGTTCCCGTTTTGTAGAGACTGGACTTTCTAAGATTCTTGTTTATAATGAAAATATAGATGATATTGTCGGATATATCCATTCTTCGGAAATGTTTAAAAACCCGGAAGATTGGACACAAAGTATCCGAAGCGTCTCGATTGTTCCGGAAACGATGGCTGCCAATAAATTGATGAAAGTCTTGATGCAGGACAAGAAAATGGCTGTTGTGGTGGATGAGTTTGGTGGAACTTCGGGAATCGTAACCTTGGAAGATTTGGTGGAAGAAATATTCGGAGAGATAGAAGATGAGCACGATATCAAGTCGTATGTAGCCAAGAAGGTGGGAGATGACGAGTATCTATTGTCCGGTCGTATAGAGATCGATACGCTGAATGAGAAGTTTGACTTGGAATTACCGGAGTCGGACGATTATGTGACAATAGCCGGTTTTATATTGCATTTTTATCAGAAATTTCCGAAGTTGAATGAAACGATTGTAATTGATAAATATTCTTTTAAAATCGTAAAAGTGACAGCTACGAAAATCGAATTAGTTCGTATGAAAGTAGTGAGTTAATTAAAAAAAAAGCATAAAAAGATGCGGCAATCTCTTTTTTTCGTATCTTCGTGCCCTTAAAATGTGGAATAATAAACTTTAAAATAGATAAAGATAAATGGCTACGCTGGAAAAAATCAGAAGCAAAGCAGGACTGCTGGTACTCGTTGTGGGGGTGGCATTGTTCGCTTTTATCATCGGTGACTTTTTAAACTCCGGTTCTACTTATTTCAGACAATCGCAGGAGACGGTTGCGGAGGTAGACGGAGAAGTTATTAAAATTCAAGAATTTCAGGATCGTGTAGACGAAATGACTGAAATGTACAAAATGCAGACAGGTTCCACCAGTCTGCCCGAAGAATACCAGACTCAAATCCGTCAGTCTGTATTCGATGGTATGGTTCAGGATATCGTTTTGAATGAAGCAACTTCCGAGTTAGGAATGGGAGTAGGTCCGGAAGAACTGTTCGATATGGTTCAGGGTGAAAACATTTCTCCGATGATCCAACAGATGCAGATGTTTGTGAATCCGCAGACAGGTGCATTTGACAAAACTGCATTATTAAATTTCTTAAAGACTATCGATGACGATAATATTGCCAACTATCCCGCTGACCAGCAGGCACAGTTGTTGCAGGGGCGTCAGTTCTGGATGTTCTGGGAAAAGAATATCAAACGTCAGCGTTTGGAACAGAAGTATACAACTCTGTTGAGTAAGGCTGTTTCTGCTAACAAACTGGATGCAAAAGATGCTTTCGATGGCTCGGCTGTAAGCTCTGATATCGTTTATGCAATGCAATCTTATGCTTCTATTCCTGATTCAACTATACAGGTAAGCAAGAGTGATATCGAAAAGCTGTACAATCAGCGTAAGGAGTTGTTCAAGCAGAAAGAAGGAAAAGTAATCAAATATATCGCTGTCGATATCCGTCCGAGCAAAGAAGACTACGACAAAGCAAGTGCTGAAATCGAATCTTTGAAGAGCGAGTTGGCTACTTCTGAAAAAGTGGCTGATTTGGTGACGGAAAATTCTGAAATACCTTATATGGACGCTTTCTTTACAGAGAATGCATTGGATCCTGAAATGAAGCAATTTGTAAAGACTGCAAATGTTGGTGACGTATACGGCCCTGTTTTTGAAAACGATAAATACAGATTGTTTAAGTTGGTCGATAAAACCGTTGCTCCTGACTCTGTGAAGGTCAGTCATATTATGTTGGCAAATATAGGCGATGAAGCTGCTATCAAAGCAAAAGCCGATAGTTTGTTGAATGTACTGAAGAAAGGTGGTGACTTTGTTGCCTTGGCAAAGGAATATTCAGCTGACCAGGCTGCTGAAAAAGGGGGTGAACTGGGCTGGTTTACTGAAGCGACAGCTTTGAGAGGTGTAAATGATGATTTCAAAAAAGCTGTTTTCTCGACTCCGGTCAATGACTATTCAATTGTAAAATCTTTGTATGGTACACATATCATCAAAGTTACCGATAAGACTACAAATGTAGACAAATACAAAGTAGCAGATATTGATATGACCGTATCTCCGAGTACAAAGACTTATGGTAACATCTATAATGAATTGAACCAGTTCATTTCAAAGAACCAGAATATAGATAAATTGGATGATGCCGCTAAAGAGGCCGGTTACAACTTGTTGTCAAATGTGACAGTAACTGCTAACGACCAGTTGCTGGGTTCTATCAAGAATTCCCGTCCGGTAATCCGTTGGGCGTTCCAGAACAACAAAGGCGATATTTCTGAAATTTTTGAATGTGACGATAAGTTTGTGATCGCAGCTATTCAGGGTACGTTGCCGGAAGGTTATCGTTCTTTGGAATCTGTTACTCCGATGTTGAAATCAGAGTTGATCGCTCAGAAGAAGGGTGAAAAGATCGCACAAGACCTGTCTGCTAAAAATCTGAGTTCTGTCGATGCTTATGCTCAGGCTATGAATTCTTCTGCAGATTCTGTTAAGTTCGTTAGCTTTGCAACACGCCGTATCGCAGGTATCGGGGTTGAGCCGAAGTTGAATGCAATGGTTTCCTTGGCTCAGAAAGATCAGTTGAGCGCTCCGGTTGTCGGCAACAACGGTGTATATGTGTTCAAGGTATACGAACAGAACAAGGACGCCAAGAATTATGACGAAGCTGCTGAAATCAAAGCATTGGATGTTTCTAACGCTTACCGTTTTGGTTTCCAGGCTATTCAGTCATTGGTTAACAAAGCTGATGTGGAAGATAACCGTATCCGCTTTTATTGATCGTTGAACTGTTTGCGGCAGGAGAGACTGCCGTCCATTATAGGGAATGGAGTCGCACGTTTTCCTACGGCATGGCAACCATTCAGGCAAATTCGATGAACTCGTCAGGGTCGAGATCGCGGAAGTCGCGCACCGCGCGCTCGGCAGACGCGGAAAGCTCCGCATAGGTTCCCGACAAATCGCAGTCGTACACCGCCAACGTATGGTACCCCGCCCGCTTGAGCGTACCGATCGCGTACAGCGCGTCTTCCACGCCCCACGTACGGGAAAGCTCGGTGCCCATAAGCGAGCGAGCGCGGTCGTACACCGCGGGCTCGCGCTTCGGTTTCCCCACATCATCGACGGACACCACCGCGTCGAGCATCGGGAGGAACCCTGTATGGGAAAG
>ERZ780177.3234-NODE-3234-length-12473-cov-2.891770_pt1 | contig 12473 bp, 9 predicted proteins | sample MGYA00510973_ERZ780177 | MGnify/ENA primary metagenome ERZ780177 (study PRJEB29588, sample SAMEA2144396) | human gut metagenome | biome: human gut; feature: human-associated habitat; material: faeces | place: Denmark | collected 2008/2010 ...
TCGGTTCAAGCATGAAGTCGGTAGGTGAAATCATGTCTATCGGTCGCTCTTTCGAAGAAATCATTCAGAAAGGTCTTCGCATGATCGGTCAGGGTATGCATGGTTTTGTAGGTAACGACGATGTACACTTCGACGACCTCGATAAAGAACTTTCACGTCCGACTGACTTGCGTATCTTCTCCATCGCACAAGCTATGGAAGAAGGATACAGCATCGACCGTATCCACGAACTGACTAAGATCGATCCCTGGTTCCTCGGCAAGCTGAAGAACATTGTAGACTATAAAGCTAAATTGTCTACCTATAACAAGGTGGAAGATATCCCGGCTGACGTCATGCGTGAAGCTAAGGTTCTTGGTTTTTCTGACTTCCAGATTGCCCGCTTCGTTCTGAATCCGACCGGAAACATGGAAAAAGAAAACCTTGCAGTACGTGCTCACCGTAAAGCCTTAGGTATTCTTCCGGCTGTAAAACGCATCAATACTATCGCTTCCGAACATCCGGAACTGACTAACTACCTGTATATGACTTATGCAGTGGAAGGTTACGACGTAAACTATTATAAGAATGAAAAATCAGTAGTAGTACTGGGATCGGGCGCTTACCGCATCGGTAGCTCGGTTGAATTTGACTGGTGCTCGGTGAATGCGGTTCAGACTGCCCGCAAGCTGGGGTACAAGTCTATCATGATCAACTACAACCCTGAAACTGTTTCTACTGACTACGATATGTGCGACCGTCTGTACTTCGACGAACTTTCTTTCGAACGTGTGCTTGACGTGATCGACCTTGAACAACCGCGTGGTGTGATCGTATCCGTAGGCGGACAGATTCCGAACAATCTGGCTATGAAGCTGTATCGCCAGTCGGTACCTGTATTGGGTACTTCGCCGGTTTCTATCGACCGTGCCGAAAACCGTAACAAGTTCTCTGCAATGCTCGATCAGCTCGGTATCGACCAACCGGCATGGATGGAACTTACCAGCCTCGAAGAAGTGAAAGGATTCGTAGAAAAAGTAGGTTATCCGGTATTGGTTCGTCCTTCATACGTACTCTCGGGTGCTGCAATGAACGTTTGCTACGATGACGAAGAACTGGAAAACTTCTTGAAGATGGCTGCTGAAGTATCTAAGGAGTATCCGGTAGTTGTTTCTCAGTTCCTTGAAAATACAAAGGAGATAGAGTTTGACGCTGTAGCTCAGAACGGTGAAGTGGTTGAATACGCTATTTCCGAACACGTAGAGTTTGCCGGTGTACACTCCGGTGACGCTACTCTGGTATTCCCGGCACAGAAGATTTATTTTGCAACGGCCCGTCGCATCAAAAAGATCAGCCGTCAGATTGCGAAAGAACTTAATATTTCCGGTCCGTTCAATATCCAGTTCCTGGCAAAGAACAACGACATTAAGGTGATCGAATGCAACCTGCGGGCATCACGAAGTTTCCCCTTCGTTTCGAAAGTTTTGAAAATCAACTTTATCGAGTTGGCTACGAAAGTAATGATGGGACTCCCGGTGGAAAAACCGAACAAGAACGAGTTCGATCTGGACTATGTCGGCATCAAAGCTTCACAATTCTCATTCTCCCGTTTGCAAAAAGCCGACCCCGTATTGGGTGTGGATATGGCATCGACCGGAGAAGTCGGATGTATCGGTTATGATACTTCGGAAGCGATTTTGAAATCGATGTTGTCTGTCGGATACCAGATTCCGAAAAAGAATATTCTGCTTTCTACCGGTAGCGCCAAACAGAAAACCGACATGTTGGAGGCTGCGGCACTCTTGCACAGCAAGGGATACAACCTGTATGCAACCAGTGGTACGCACCAATTCCTGAATGATAACGGTATTCCGGCTATTAAAGTATATTGGCCGAGTGAAGAAGACAAAACGCCGCAGGCCATCGACATGATCCATAATCGCCAGATCGATTTTGTGGTGAATATATCGAAGAACCTGACACAGGCGGAACTTAGCAACGGATATAAAATCCGTCGCGCTGCGATCGACTTCAACGTTCCTTTGATCACCAATGCCCGGTTGGCGTCGGCTTTCATCAATGCGTTCTGTACGCTCGACATCGACGATATACAAATCAAAAGTTGGGACGAATATAAATAGAAATACTGTTCGGTATCTTATAAAGAAGAAGATGAGCCTTACGGTTCATCTCCTTCTTTTTTATATACGGGGCGTGACATAAAAAAAACAGTCCGGGCAGAGCGCTCAGACTGTTTTTTATCGGATTGTGTATTAATTACATCATTCCGCCCATGCCTCCCATTCCGGGAGCGGGCATTGCCGGTACAGGATTTTCTTCTTTTTTCTCGGCAATTACACATTCTGTCGTCAAGAACATTCCGGCAATAGAAGCGGCATTTTCCAAAGCTACACGAGTTACTTTGGCAGGATCGATAACACCTGCGGCAAAGAAGTTTTCGTAAGTGTTGGTGCGGGCATTGTAGCCGTAGTCGCCTTCACCGTCTTTCACGCATTGTACAACGACTGCTCCTTCAACACCGGCATTGGCTGCAATTTGACGAAGCGGTTCTTCGATCGCACGTTTTACAATCTCGATACCGGTAGTTTCGTCGTCGTTATCACCTTTCAAGCCTTCCAGAGTTTTGATACAACGGATGTAGGCAACACCTCCACCCGGTACGATACCTTCGGCAATAGCAGCACGGGTTGCGCTCAATGCGTCGTCCACACGGTCTTTCTTTTCTTTCATTTCCACTTCCGCAGCGGCTCCGATATACAACACAGCTACACCGCCTGCCAATTTGGCTAAACGTTCCTGCAATTTTTCACGATCGTAGTCGGAAGTAGTCGTTTCGATCTGAGCCTTGATTTGAGCTACGCGGGCTGCAATCGAATCTTTGCTGCCGGATCCGTTTACGATGGTCGTATTTTCTTTGTTTACAGAAATCTTTTCTGCACGACCCAACATTTCGATCGTTGTAGATTCGAGTTTCAGACCTTTTTCTTCGGAGATTACGATACCGCCTGTCAATACGGCAATATCTTCGAGCATTTCTTTACGACGGTCGCCGAATCCGGGGGCTTTTACGGCACAGATTTTCAAAGAGCCGCGCAAGCGGTTTACAACCAATGTTGCCAAAGCCTCGCTATCGACATCTTCGGCGATGATCAGCAACGGACGACCCGTTTGTGCCGTAGCTTCGAGAATCGGCAGCATATCTTTGAGTGCGGAAATCTTTTTGTCGTAGATCAAGATAAACGGGTTTTCCATTTCGCACTCCATTTTCTCCGTATTCGTTACGAAGTAAGGAGAAATATAGCCACGGTCGAATTGCATACCCTCAACAATATCTACCGTCGTATCGGTTCCTTTGGCTTCTTCTACGGTGATTACGCCTTCGCGTTTCACTTTTTTCATAGCTTCTGCGATCAATTGACCGATTTCGCTGTCATTGTTTGCCGATACACGGGCAACCGATTCGATTTTCTCGAAATCATCCCCTACTTCCTGAGCCTGAGCCTTGATACCTTCCACAACTTTGGCGACAGCTTTGTCTATACCGCGTTTCAAGTCCATCGGGTTTGCGCCGGCAGTTACGTTTTTCAAACCTACGTTTACAATCGATTGTGCCAATACGGTAGCTGTCGTCGTTCCGTCGCCAGCATCGTCGCCGGTTTTAGAGGCTACTTCTTTTACCAATTGAGCACCCATATTCTGGAAAGCATCTTCCAATTCGACTTCTTTGGCAACCGAAACGCCGTCTTTGGTAATGTGAGGTGCACCGAATTTCTTTTCGATGATTACATTGCGGCCTTTGGGACCTAATGTTACTTTAACGGCGTTAGCCAATGCGTCTACGCCTTTTTTCAACTCTTCGCGAGCCTCTGTATTGAATTTAATTTCTTTTGCCATGACTGTAATATTTTAGATAGAAAACAAATCAGAGAATTGCCAGAATGTCCGACTGACGCATGATCAGGTATTTAGTACCTTCCAACTCGATTTCGGTACCGGCATATTTGCCGTACAGAACCGTATCGTTCGGTTTTACAACCATTTCCTCGTCTTTTGTACCGTTACCGATAGCGATTACTTGACCTTTCAACGGTTTTTCTTTTGCTGAGTCGGGAATGATAATTCCGCCGATTGTTTTTTCTTCCGCAGGAGCCGGTAAAACCAGAACTCTATCTGCCAATGGTTTAATGTTCATAATTATCTTTATTAATATTGTTTGTTCCTTTTATGCGTTTCATAAACACATTTAACTAATATCTAAATTCGTGCCAAACCGTTTTCCGGACTGAATCTGCCAAAACGGCAGGAATCCGCGACCGGTATGAAATAGTATGCCGGTTCGGTCTGACAAAGTTTACATCGTGCACAAAATGGCAGATTCCGGAACATTGTTTCCTAACGGTAAAAATCTGCTCGAATAGCAACGACAACTAACTGTATGATGTATAGCGAGATAATGTTGTAGCCATAAAATAGTTCTCTATGAACTCAATTTATTTAGTTTTTTTTACATTTAAAACGGTGTATATTCTGTTCTTTTGTGTACTTTTGCACATCGAAAAACCGAAGATCAAAGGAAAGATGCCGGAGTGGTCGATCGGGACGGTCTCGAAAACCGTTGTACCCGTATGGGTACCGAGGGTTCGAATCCCTCTCTTTCCGCAAACAACTAATCCAAAGCCGCTGCAAGCTCATAACTTACAGCGACTTTTTTTGTATACAAAAAATAGGGAGAACCCGGCTTTTGCAGGTTTGCCATTTTCGGCTCAGTAGAAAATCCTCCCCACTAATTTCCTACTGAGCCTTATTCTCTTATCCCTTGCAAAAAAAGATCGTCGGTTTAACGTCTTATAGGCAGTCGTTAAACCGGCGATCTTTTTAATTCGTTTATTGTTATGCACTTTTTTCGCCTCGACATAGCTCGAACAAGTTCGGCTCTGCTTTCGGCTTATCGAAAACGTTCCGATCAGAGAAACATTTTCGGTATTATAAGCACACTTTCGAAACTTTATTTCCACGTACTTCGATATAAATTCCTTTTGAAGGTGTATTGACCCGAACACCTTGCAGGTTGTAGTACACAGGATCTTGTGCTTGATTATCGATGGAAATGCCTTCTATTGCGGTATTTTCGTTTTTCGTAATCGAAATCGTTTGGTCGAGAAGATTGAGTTTTACAATATAGCTATCTTCTTCCTCGATTTGCCATTGACGATCGTCAGTTCCGTCGAGAGTCAATTTCGTTTGGTCATCTGCTTCCGGATGGAAGAAATCCTGATCATAGCCTACATGGCAGTTAGTAGCGATTTTGAAAGTTCCGGATACGAGATCGGTCGTAACAGAAAGGATAAAGGGATTATTTGCATCTTGTTGCATAGGTACGGCTTGGGTCAGATTCCAGTTAGCAACAGTAGCACCACCTATCAAATACAATATATTGTAACGGATCGGGTTCTCCTGATATTCCGATTTAGTTACCGAAATAGACAAGTTCGACAGGTCGCACACAATATCATAGTTGGCAGCTTCACGTACTCTGAATTTACGATCGTCACCACCTTTCATCAAAGTCGTGGTCTCATAAGCATCTTCGCTGGCATTCCGATATTCCAGATCGGCATCGCCATAAAATGTATTGGAAGTAAACTTAAAATCGGCATCGGCTTTCAAATATCCGGTATAAGTAAAGATATCGGGATTTTCGGGCGATTGAACATAACAAGGGCATTGTCTATCGACCAGCCGGCAGGAGTTGCATCACCTATAATCAAGAGCCGTTCTGCGGCATGTGCTGTAAAAACGGTTGCACTCAATGCAATCAAGGAAAGAAACAATGAGGTAATTTTCTTTTTCATGAGATAAAGATTTAAAATTGTAAAAATAAAAGTTGAATAATCGTGTTTCAAAGGTAGCCATATTTCACACCGTCGATTGCCTGTTGTTTAAATAAGTAGTCTATACGCCCCTGTGCAGTTTTATAATATATTGTTTATCTGTGCTTTACAAAACAATCAATAGCGGAAAAATGTAGTAGAATGTTGAATAAGACATATCGTATTTGCACTCCGGAAGGATATATCCGGAGCGGAAACTAAGAATATACGGATAAAAGCCATGAACATTTTTTATATCGTGCTGCGATTTTTATAGAATAAACTGCAAGCCGAGTGCAGAAGCTGTCAAAATGAAAACTTGAACCGATTATGCCGAGGCGACGCGTTTATTGCCCCCATAAATTTAAAATACATGTCGCACTTTAAATCGGTCGGATTTGATTTCAATTTTTATGAACAGTTCCGGTAGCGGATTCATATCCAATATAGAAATAGTCAGGCATAAAAAAATAGGTGGTTTTATTTTATTCTACCCTCGCCTTTCACTATCTTTGGATAAGATAGGATGCGGCTCGGCATAATCAATTCATGAAACTTCGTTTCCCGTTTGTTTCTGCTCTCGCCTTTCACTATCTTTGCGCCACCAAAAACAAGAATACGATGGATCAACTTAATTTTGCCGCCATAGATATCGGATCGAACGCCGTTCGTCTGCTTATCAAAGGAATTGTAGCCGGAGAGCAACCCGGCGATTTGAAAAAGGTATTCATCGTGCGCGTACCGTTACGATTGGGGCAGGATTCCTTTACGCTGGGGCGGATCTCGACGGTGAAATCCAACAAGCTCGTGCGTTTGATGGCGGCATTCAACCAGATGATGCAGGTGTATAATGTGGTTGAATACCGTGCTTGCGCTACATCGGCTATGCGCGATGCTGCCAATGGTGCTGAGCTGGTAAAGGAAATATTCGATACGACCGGAATCCGGGTAGAGATTATCAACGGATTGGAAGAGGCGCGTATCGTGTACGATAGCCACATTGTCGATATTATGAAACAGGACGGGAATTTCGCCTACGTGGATGTCGGCGGTGGCAGCACCGAGATCAGTGTGATCAGCAACGGGGAATTGATCCAGTCCAATTCGTATAATGTCGGGACGGTACGTATTCTGAACAAGAAAGTGATTCCGGCAGAGTTGAAACGGATGTATAACGATGCCCGCATGTTGTGCGAAAAATATCCGGGTATAGAGTTGATCGGTTCGGGCGGTAACGTCAATAAACTGTATAAACTTTCCGGTGCCAAAGACGGCATGCCTATGACGATCGACCAGTTGAGTGAAGTACGTGAACGGCTGGCTGCCCGGACGGTAAAGCAACGTATGCAGGAGTTCGACCTGAAACCCGACCGGGCGGATGTGATCGTGCCGGCTGCCGATATTTATTTGCAGATTGCGTCCCGGCTGAATAATCCGCGCCTATGGGTGCCTACGATCGGTATTGTCGATGGTATCGCCTATACGCTTTGTGCCGAATATCAGAAAGGAAATCTTTAAATCGCTTATGGTCGGAGTTCTTCGCAGGGCATACCGGTATCGGGGTCTCTGCGAAGAACTCCGATGTTTTGTATGGACTGGTGTGCGATAGGTTTGGGCAGTCCGTTTTCCTCTCGCTGTTGTCGATGATGCGACATAGAAGACCGGTAGTGCCCTGCCTTAAAATGGAGCTCCCGGTTGCGCTTTGATCATTGGAGTGGGGGACTGTATCGCCACGATTCGTTTCGGCGCAGAACTTTGTATCTGGAAAACAAAACAGGCCGTCACCAAAGGTAACAGCCTGTCTGCGGAAGGAGGGGGATTCGAACCCCCGGTACCCATTCGAGTACGTCAGTTTAGCAAACTGGTGGTTTCAGCCACTCACCCATCCTTCCAAAGGACGATTTGTCGTTGACGTCATTTTTTCAAATGCAGCGCAAAGATAAGCGGAATATTTGAAACAGCAAACTTTTTCGCATTATTTTATTTCGGGAATAATCGTTACTTTTGTCCCATCAAGGTGCTTTTGCGCTGTGTATAATTGGATTATTATGTCGAATGTGAATAAAGGTATAAAGATATTTGCTTGGATAACAGGAGGGCTTATTTTGATTCTCGCATGTTTGTTTATTCCGGTAATGAAGAGTTATTTGTATGATCCTGTTATTACCGAACAAACGGTGTGCTATGTTTATCCGAAGTGGAATGATGCTCAGCTCGATAGTGCTTTGCATTCGGTGATTCCAGATGAGAATTCGATCCCGAGAATAAAACGTTTGCTGTCGTTTTATAAATTCGATCCTGATGTTCGTGTAGGGGCTTATCGGCTTCATGCCGGTATGACAGCTCGGCAAATGGCTTTGAAATTGTCGAGGGGAAGCCAATCTCCCATACGAGTTACATTTAATAACGTACGCACTCTCGAACAATTGGCCGAAAGGGTATCGGAGCAGTTGTTTTTTTCGAAAGAGGAGTTGTTGGCTTTGCTGTACAACGATAGTGTTTGTGCGGATTTAGGTTTTACGAAAGCGACTCTCCCGGCTTTGTTTTTACCGGATACTTATGAGTTTTACTGGACTGTGACTCCCGAATCTTTTTTACAGAAGATGAAGCGGGAGTATCGCATTTATTGGGAAGGAAAGCGGGAGCAACAGGCAAAGCGGTGGGGATTGACTCCTGTGGAGGTAGCGACTTTGGCTTCGATCGTAGAGGAAGAGACTAACAAACGTGATGAAATGGGAAAGGTCGCGGGTCTTTATATGAACCGATTGCGTAAAGGTATGCCTTTGCAGGCAGACCCTACGGTAAAATTTGCCCACGGGGATTTTTCGCTGAAACGCATATTGAATGTTCATTTGACCATAGAATCGCCATATAATACTTATCGGGTTACGGGATTGCCTCCCGGCCCTATACGGATTCCTTCGAAGCAGGTTATCGATGCCGTGCTGACACATACACCGAACGGGTATTTTTATATGTGCGCCAAAGAGGATTTTTCGGGCTATCATAATTTTGCCGTGACTTTGGCAGAGCATCAACGAAATGCAATTCGATACCAGCAAGCATTGAACAGACTCGGAATACGTTGATGGGGGAATGTAAATAGTAAAGCCTCGTCTCACGACGGGGCTTTACTACTTGAAATATATCAAAAACAAGAAAGAGGATAATGTTTATTACAGGAATAAACAAAGGATAATATAATACCAATGAAACACACAAAAAACAAGAATATTATCGTATAAATTAACTCTTCCAGACCGGAGATTTTGGCTCGACGGAAGCGACGCTTCGCTTCTTTTTCCCTAAGGAGAGCCGTTTCTTTCCCGGTTTCGATAATAAAACACACTTGTATTGCAAAAAGTTTTTATCCGTAGTGATTTTAGTATATTTTAATAATTCGAGATTTCTTCTACGGGAGGAGGCATAGGGGTATCGGTATCATCGTCTATCCAAATAGCCAATGTGAGCCAATATAACAATAGTGCGATAGCTATGCCTACACCTATCGCAGTCCAGATTTTTTGTCGTTTTTTCTCCATACTATATTAGTTATTCGAAAGAATAACATCGGTCGGGAGATAAAAGTTCTTTTTAGAAGGGTATATCGTTATTGGACGAACCGGGGGGATTCAGGAAATCGGGGTTCCCAGATAGTGGCGTTGCCGATGGTGTGCTCGTGTCGGGAGTATTGAACTTCGAGGTTACCGGTGCACTGAAATCGGTCAGTCGGGTGTCTTCGTCGTAATTTTGGAATCGAGCCAGATAAGAGACGAATTTCATATTCACGGTATCGGTCGCACCGCTACGGTGTTTGGCTATGATAAATTCTGCCAAGCCTTCGATACTGTTTCCATTGGCATCTTCCTTAGACCGAGTATAATATTCGGGACGGTGTATAAAGCAAACCATATCAGCATCTTGCTCGATAGCTCCCGATTCACGCAAGTCGGAAAGTTGCGGGCGTTTCCCTTCTTTACCGTCTTTGTCGTTACCCCGGGATTCCACGCTACGATTTAACTGTGACAGGGCGATGATAGGTATTTGAAGCTCTTTTGCCAATTGTTTGAGCGAACGGGATATGGTGCTGACTTCTTGTTCTCGGCTCCCGAAGGACATACCGCTGGCGTTCATCAGTTGCAAGTAGTCTATGATGATGATTTTGATTCCGTGCTCGCGAACCAATCGGCGGGCTTTTGTCCTAAGTTCAAAAACGGAAAGGCTGGGGGTATCGTCTATATATATAGGAGCGTTCCTCAGTATTTCGATACGAGACATGAGCCGTTCCCATTCGAACGGGGCCAACTGTCCGCTTTTGATTTTATCGCCGGGGATTTCACAAGTGTTGATGATGAGACGATTGACAAGCTGGACATTGGACATTTCGAGCGAGAAGATAGCCACCGGCGTGTTGTAGCTGACAGCCATGTTCTTTGCCATAGAAAGGACGAATGCCGTTTTTCCCATAGCGGGACGGGCGGCGATAATGATGAGGTCGGAATTTTGCCAACCGGAAGTAATTTTGTCGATGTCGTGAAACCCGGTTTGCAGTCCGCTCAATCCGTCACTTCGATTGGCTGCTATTTGAATTTGTCTGATAGCTTCGCTCAGTACCGGGTCTATTTGAGTAACGTCTTTTTTCAGGTTACGTTGGGAAATTTCAAAGAGTTTCCCCTCGGCTTCCTGCATAAGGTCATCTACGTCGTTGGTCTCGTCAAAGGCCTTGTTGAGTATTTCGCTGGAAAATTCGATCAATTCCCGAGCCAAATATTTTTGGGCTACGATGCGGGCATGGTATTCGATGTGCGCCGCCGATGCCACACGTCCTGTGAGTTCGGAAATACGGAGGGCTCCGCCGACTTCATCGAGCTTTCCGTCGAGTCGCAGTTGCTCGGTGACGGTGAGCATGTCGATGGGGCGTTGTTGTGCTCCCAACCGGGATATTGCACTATAAATGAGCTGGTTGGTCGGCTCATAGAAACACTCTGGCTTTAAGATGTCGCAAACGGTGGTATAGGCATCTTTTTCGAGCATGAGAGCTCCCAACACGGCTTCTTCGAGCTCTTTGTCCTGAGGTTGTAGCTTGCCTTGTTCCGAAACTTTCGGAGCGTAGGCTTTTTTCTGGCGAGTGTAATTTCTTCGAGTTTCCATGCAGCAATTCTTTCCCGTTACAAAAGTAGTCAATCTTTCTGCTATCGGGAAATTTGGTGAGCGAATCTTATAATGAACTTTTCAACAGGCAGATATTTCCGATTAATTACAGGGCCGGTGTCGTATCGGGGTATTTTGCCATTTGCTTTTCACAATATTTTTGGAATAGCTCCCAATCGTAATAAGGTGCATATTCCGAATCGATGGGTAATTTTATTTCTTGTTCATTGAACAATACTTTCACGAGTATTTTCCCATCGGTATTTTTATAAAGTATCCATTGGATATTCGTCGCCATAGGATTGTATTTGAAGTCCTGCCAAACCTCGGCTACTTTTTCGGGATCGGCTTCTACAACGGCTGCATTCTCAATACCTAACAGGGCGAGTAAAGGAATTGTATTTTCACCGTGTGCAAAACGTAAATTGGCTTCGACACCGTTTCCGTCGATCGCCGCTTGCGATGTAACCAACATGTCTTTTAACAGAGGTTTCGCAATGGCGACAGGGAGTCCTTTTCCGGGAATGGAGTTGGCTTTACGCAGGTATTGCGATAGATTGTTCGCACTCCATAAATCGAATTTTTCTTCTTCTGTGAACCACGGATATAGGGATATGTCGTAGTCGGTATTCGGCAATATGATGGTTAACGCGTATAGGTGGGTCATGAATGTAATAGGATCGGGTATGATTTGTTCCCACTCTTTCTTGAATATACGGTCGATAAGCCTTGTGGGTGTGTGCTTTTCCTGATAGGCTCGGAGTATCTTTTTCCATGAGCCTTTCGAGAGATATTGTTGGTATTCTTTTCCTTTGAAGAATCGCAGGGTATTGTCATATCCGTTGCTGGGATCCATAGAAAACTCCGCAGTGGGGGTATAGCCTCTCATTTCTGCGACGAATGCCGCCATACTAGCCATGGAGCGTGGAACCGTGGTCGATTGTGCCACAAGGGTCACTTTGCCGTCCTGAGGTGTAAACGCCGGACGAAAGCGGTGATACATGCGACGAGCCATATCCCGGTGTTGTCGGGCTCCGAGCGGAGTGAGGTCTCCCCAGCGATGATTCATTAAATGGTAGATGGTGTCGATTTGATTACGCAGCAGTTTGCCTTCCCGGGTTAAAAGGTTCAAAGAATCGGCTTTATTCATTAGTTTGTACAGGTTCGGAACCATACTTTTTGAATCGTGGGTGCGTGAACCGTGTCGAGCTATATGATCGATGTGAAACGGTATGAAATCCTTTGGAGCCGGGGTGTCTGTGGTGTCGTTGCAATAATAAACAGATGCCGTACTACCGAAAAATTGTGGATTTTGATGTAGAAAATCTTTTATAGAATTTTGCCCGAAAGAGATTGCAGATAGGCATAAAAGGATAGTACCGGCGGTGAGGGTTCTTTTTTTCATTTGTTTCTGTTTTTCCATTATGTCGGTAAAATTATAATAAATTTTCT
>ERZ780177.3243-NODE-3243-length-12442-cov-9.051263_pt1 | contig 12442 bp, 8 predicted proteins | sample MGYA00510973_ERZ780177 | MGnify/ENA primary metagenome ERZ780177 (study PRJEB29588, sample SAMEA2144396) | human gut metagenome | biome: human gut; feature: human-associated habitat; material: faeces | place: Denmark | collected 2008/2010 ...
TGCGCCGCGACGAGGACTACACTGCTCTGGTCGGCCAGCACGTTCAGCTGGTCGTTACCGAGTGCTCCGGCCGCAAGATCGTCGGCAGCATCAACAAGGTCACCGCTGAGCAGAACAAGGCTAAGCGTGAGGAGTTCTGGGCAAGCGTCGAGGTCGGCAAGACCTACACCGGCGTCGTCAAGAGCCTGACCTCTTACGGTGCATTCGTTGACATCGGTGGTGTGGACGGCCTGTGCCACATCAGCGAGCTGAGCTGGAACCGCATCAAGCATCCCTCTGAGGTCGTCTCCGTTGGCGACACCATCGAGGTGTATGTGAAGGACATCGACACCGAGAACCACAAGGTCTCTCTGGGCTACAAGAAGGCTGAGGACAACCCCTGGGAGCAGCTGAAGAACAACTACCCCATCGGCAGCACCTTCCATGCTCCGGTCGTGTCCCTGACCAAGTTCGGTGCATTCGTCCGCATCCTGCCGGGTGTTGACGGTCTGGTCCACATCAGCGAGATCAGCAATGACCGCGTTGAGAAGGTCTCCGACGCACTGAAGGTCGGCGATATGGTCGATGTGAAGCTGCTGGATGTCGACTTCGACAAGAAGCGCATCAGCCTGTCCATGAAGGCTCTGCTGAACGACGACGCTGAGTAATCAGCCCGCAGCATAGTCTCATCAGACACAATGCGAACTACAGCCCCGTTGCCGGGAAAACGGCGGCGGGGCTGTTTTTGTACAATTATGAAAAACTGGTTTATAAAGCACCGCGAGGTGCTGGCTTATCTCGTTTTCGGTGTGCTGACCACATTGCTGAACATCGTACTGTATGCGCTGTTCAACCGCCTGTTCGGCTACGAAGCCGCCAACAGCTGGGGCAATGTGCTGGACAATGTCATCTGCATTTTGTTCGCCTACGTCACCAACCGGGCGTTCGTCTTCGCCAGCAGGACGCAGGGCAGAGAAGCGCTGAAAGAATTTGGTGCATTCGTCACCTGCCGTCTGGGTACACTGGTATTGGATGCCGCCATCATGATGATCTTCGGCAACCTGCTGGCCGCCCAGGGGGCGGCTCTGGTTGAGAGCTTCATGGGCGGTGTGCTGGGCGTACTGTCGAATCTGCTTGGCGCGGATACGGTGCTCCATATGGCGGCCAGCGGTGTGACGCCCTCCGCAGGCGTTTCGGACGGCTCTGCCGCCATTGCCATCATTGGCGGTGCCGACGGCCCGACAGCCATCTTTGTCACCAGCTTTTACGATGCCCAGGCCCTGTGGGGCATGGCGGTGAAGGTGTTCTCCAACGTGGTGGTGGTCGTGCTGAATTATGTGTTCAGCAAGCTCATCGTTTTTAAGCGTAAGTGAGATATTTTTCTGCCAGCGGCAGAAAAATATCTGATATAATTTCAGGAGGTACGGTATTATGAAACGTGGTCTGAAAGGTTTTGCATTTCTGGTTTCCGGCCTAGTGCTGGGCATCATCGGCGCAACGGTGTCTGCAACGGCCATTGCCCTGAGCGCTGTCGGCATGGCGAAGGTACGCCGTGCCACCAAGAACTAAGAAGCTGTTTTCAAAACAACTTCGATTCAGGAGGAAAAAGTATGAATCGTGAAGAGATCCTGTCCCACGTCGATCACACCCTGCTCAAGTCTGAGGCTACCTGGCCCCAGATCCAGACCCTGTGCGACGAGGCCATCGCCAACCACACGGCTTCCGTCTGCATCAACACCTGCTATGTGAAGCAGGCCGTCGAGTACATGGCGGGCCGCATCCCGGTCTGCTGCGTGGTTGGTTTCCCTCTGGGCGCAATGGACACCGCTTCCAAGGCTTTTGAGGCCAAGACTGCCATCGAGAACGGCGCTGCCGAGGTGGATATGGTTATCAACATCGGCCGCCTGAAGAACGGCGAGTACGACGCTGTCCGCGAGGACATCCGCGCCGTCAAGCAGGCTGTGGGCGATAAGGTCCTGAAGGTCATCATCGAGACCTGCCTGCTGACCGACGACGAGAAGCGCAAGATGTGCGACATCGTCTGCGAGGCAGGCGCTGACTACATCAAGACCAGCACCGGCTTCTCCACCGCCGGCGCAAACTTCCACGACGTGGAACTGATGGTCAAGGGCGTGCGTGGCCGCTGCAAGGTCAAGGCCGCCGGCGGCATCTCCACCGTCGAGGATATGGAAAAGTTCCTCGCCCTCGGTGCAGACCGTCTGGGTACCTCCCGCGCCGTCAAGATCCTGAACGGCGAGCAGGCAAAGGGTTATTGATCCTTATCGATCTGCGCGAAATGTCAAAAAAGAGTGCGACTCTTCTTGACATTTCGACGAAGCAATGATAAGATATTACCCGGACAAACTGAATACCGACTTATCAAGAGCGGCTGAGGGGACAGGCCCTGTGAAGCCCGACAACCTGTGCGTGAGCATAAGGTGCCAAATCCTGCGGGAAACCGAAAGATAAGAGTGCAACGCTCAGAGCTTCGGTTCTGAGCGTTTTTAATTGCATAAACTTGATGAACGAGTAGGAAGCTGTCAATATCGATACACACACCCCAACGCCAAGGAGGTACAAAAATGGCAAAGCACCGTCTGTTTACTTCTGAGTCCGTCACCGAGGGCCATCCCGATAAGATCTGCGACCAGATCTCTGACGCCATCCTCGACGAGATCCTGACCCACGACCCCAATGCCCGCGTGGCCTGCGAGACCTGCGCATCCACCGGCCTCGTCCACATCATGGGCGAGATCACCACCAACTGCTACGTCGATTTCCAGAAGATCGTCCGCGAGGTCGTGGCTGACATCGGCTACACCCGCGCAAAGTTCGGATTCGATGCCGACACCTGCGCCGTCATCTCCAACATCGATGGCCAGAGCCCCGACATTGCCCTCGGCACCAACGATGAGGTCGGCGGTGCCGGCGACCAGGGCATGATGTTCGGTTATGCCTGCGACGAGACCCCCGAGCTGATGCCCATGCCCATCAGCCTGGCCCACAAGCTGGCCAAGAAGCTGACCGAAGTCCGCAAGAGCGGCGAGCTGGACTATCTGCGTCCGGACGGCAAGAGCCAGGTCACTGTCGAGTATGTGGACGGCAAGCCCGTCCGCGTGGACGCTGTGGTCATTTCCAGCCAGCACAGCGATGCCGTCAGCATGGAGCAGCTGCGCGCCGACGTGATGGAGAAGGTCATCAAGGCCACCATCCCCGCCGAGCTGCTGGACGAGAACACCAAGTATTATATCAACCCCACCGGTCGCTTCGTCATGGGCGGCCCTCAGGGCGACACCGGTCTGACCGGCCGTAAGATCATCGTCGATACCTACGGCGGCTACGCACGCCACGGCGGCGGTGCTTTCTCCGGCAAGGACCCCAGCAAGGTGGACCGCAGCGCCGCTTATGCGACCCGCTGGGTGGCCAAGAACATCGTGGCCGCTGGTCTGGCCAAGCAGTGCGAGGTGCAGGTGGCTTACGCCATCGGTGTGGCAAAGCCCGTCTCCATCATGGTGGACACCTTCGGCACCGGCGTCGTGGCTGACGAGAAGATCGAGCAGGCTGTGGAGAAGGTCTTCGACCTGACCCCCGCCGCCATCATCCGCGACCTCGACCTGCGCAAGCCCATCTACCGCAAGCTGGCTGCTTATGGCCACATGGGCCGCGAGGACCTGGGCGTGAAGTGGGAGAACACCGACCGCGTCGAAGAGCTGAAGGCTGCTGTCGCTGCCCTGTAAGAGTAAAAACTTAAAAGAATGACTTTTGAGCCGGAGAATGTATGGTTTTTGTAAAAAACACATAGTCTCCGGCTCTTTTTCGAAAAAGAGATGTGCAAGGCGCAGAAAATGCAGGTTGGATGCAAGTTTCTAGTGTCGAAACGCCGAAAATGTGATAGAATAAATAGCGGATATGCACTTCAACGTCTGATTTTATCAACTGATAAAAGAAACTTTAAGGAGCTGTAATTATGTCTGTCATTATCCCTAAGGATTGCTTCCACCAGCCTCAGGTCGCCGACCTGCGTCTCATCGCCTGCCCGGGCGCCGAGGAGCTGACCAATCTCATCGACAAGCATCTGGTGCGCTGGGCCAGCGAGGCCGGCTACCAGACCGATAGCTTTATCATCGAGAGCGCCTGCCCCCGCTTCCAGAGCGGCGACGCCAAGGGTCTGGTCAAGGAGTCGGTGCGCGGCGACGATATTTTCATCGTTGTTGACCCCGGCAACTACAGCGTGACCTACAAGCTGTTCAACTATGAGAACCACCTGTCTCCGGATGACCACTTCGCCAATCTGAAGCGCCTCATCCAGGCCGTGGCCGGTAAGGCACATCGTGTGTCTGTCATCATGCCCAGCCTGTACGGCGGCCGTCAGCACCGCCGCGTGGTGCGCGAGAGTCTGGACTGCGCTGTGGCGCTGCAGGAGCTGCAGACCATGGGCGTGCGCAACATCATCACCTTTGACGCACACGATCCCCGCGTGCAGAACGCAGTGCCCCTGATGAGCTTTGATAATGCCATGCCCACCTATCAGGTGCTGAAGAGCCTGCTGAAAAAGGATCCCACCCTGTCCTTCGACAAGGAGAAGTTCACCGTGGTCAGCCCGGACGAGGGTGCTATGAACCGCAATATGTACTTCTCCAGCGTGCTGGGCTGCAATCTGGGTATGTTCTACAAGCGCCGCGACTACACCCGCGTGGTGAACGGCCGCAACCCCATCGTTGCTCATGAGTATCTGGGCGAGAGCGTGGAGGGCAAGACCGTCTTTATCGCGGACGATATCATTGCTTCCGGCGAGAGTATGCTGGAGGTCGCCAGCAACCTGAAGGAGCGCGGTGCTGCCAACATCATCGCCAACGCCACCTTCCCCCTGTTCACCAGCGGTCTGGACAAGTTCGACAAGGCTGTGGCAGACGGCACCCTGACCTACGTTGTGGGCACCAACCTGACCTACCGTATGCCCGAGCTGCTGACCCGCGACTGGTATGTGGACGTGGATGTTTCCAAGTATGCTGCCTACTTTGTGGTGGCACTGAACCACGATATGTCCGTTTCCAGCATCATCGACCCCCTGAAGAAGATCGAGAACCTGCTGGCAAACCGCAAGTAAGAAGCTGTTCCAAAGCCCCTGCACCCTGTGTGCAGGGGCTTTTTGCGTTTTCATAGAGAAAAGGAAGTGTATCATGAGAAACAGCAGCGTTATAGGGAACTTTCGCTGATCAGCTCTTTTTACAAAAAATAATATACTAATATATTAATTGTAACAAAAAACACTAAATACTATTTACAAATCTTGATGTAAATGGTATTATTTGTACAACATTGAAGCAGAAAGGCACCTGCTGTGAGGAAAAAGTCCGAGAAAAAGCAAGCGAGTCCGGCCTTCAAAGCTGGGCATAAAAAAGTACGCAGACACTTACAAGAACAAGAAGGAGAAAACAATATGAAACGCCGCGATTTTATGAAGCTTTCCGCCGCTACCGCGCTGGGCGCTACTGTAGCCGCCATGGCACCCTCGGCTCTGGCTGCAACAGAGCTGAACCAGACCAACGGAGATCTGCACACTACAGTAGACCGCAAGACTGCAACCATGGGTCTGGGCGATGGCAAGACCTTTGCTTATGACCCGGAAAAACCGTACCTGAACGTGAATGTGGGCCTGTTCCATGATGCGCAGGTAACAGTGGGCGGTCAGAATGTTGGCACTGCTACCTATTACCTGCCCGATGGCATGGATCCTTGGGCGCCGGCAGTTATCGTGCTGACCCCGGATGACACCACCGCAAAGGCGTTCTCCGGCACGGTCACCGGTCGTATGTGGCGTACGGTAGCGTGCAAAAATAAGATCGCAGTTGCATTTTTCGGTCCCGAAAACGGCGGCAGCTGGAACCTTTCCCTGAGCGCTGCCGGTCGCGATGATGCAGCAGCGCTGGATGCACTGTACCAGCTGATGCGCAAGAAGAGCGTTAAACTGTCCGGCGCATTCTCTATGGATAAGTCCCACACTGCACTGGTGGGCTACAAGGAGGGCGGCGCAGCTGCCCTGCTGTTCGGTGCTCGCTGGGCAAGTGATTTCAGTTCCATCTGCGCTGTGGATGCAGCCGAGGTACCAGCAGCCTCTCTGGAGGCAGTGGGCGGTCAGTATGTGCTGCCATTCCCCGGCGACTCCACCCGCGGCGTGCAGGAGGAAGCCATTGCCGCAAAGACGGTGGATACCCCCGTTTGGCTCGTCCGCTCCAATGCTGATTCTACCAATAAGGCAGCGCTGGAGTTCTACCTGAAAGCCAACCAGGCTGTGGCAAAGGGCGACGGTGTTTATGTCAGCGGCCGTGCAGGTTCTGCAGCCGAGGTGTGGGTCACCGAAAAGGCACAGTGCCCGGCAGCCATCTGGGAAAAGTTCTCCGGTCAGTTCAAGCGCTTTATGGCGCTGCAGCTGCCGGGCCGCGTGGCAAAGGCAGAGGACTTTACTCGGCGTGGCTTTGATATTCACGAGGAGTGGGTCAACGGCGAGTTGCGCCGCTGGATGGTCTATGTGCCGTCCACCTATACTGGCAACGAAAAGGTGCCGCTGGTGCTGGTGATGCACGGTTATACCGCCTCCATGTATGCCATTGCAGAGGAGTCCCGCTGGTACGATGTGGCAGAGCAGAACGGCTTTATCGTGGTCTTTGCGCAGGGTCTGGTGCGCCCCGCAGACCTGATGGGCAACATTCCCACCGCCATGTGGCTGGCAGGTCCCTTTGCCGCAATGGCCGGTAAGGATACCGACCCCAGCGTGGATCTGGAGTTCATCAACAGCTTGCTGGACCGCATGGAGCAGGATTACCGCATCGATACCACCCGCGTGTATGCCACCGGTCACTCCAACGGCAGCCTGATGACTTGGGCTACCGCCTGCCGCTATGCAAGCCGGTTTGCTGCTATTGCTCCGGTCGGCTATATGTTTACCCCGCTGCCGGAGCTTGACCCCGCTGTTCTGCTGCCGGCATGGGCTTTCCTTGGTGAGTACGACTCGGCAGGCGTGGCAGAGCTGGTGGAGGATAACGGCACAGTGAAGGCGCTGCAAGGCTGGAATGCCCACAACGCCACCAACGAGGCAGCTGTTGCAGAAAGCTCCTCCTACAACGGCGCTTTTGTGACCAAGAGCTTTATGGGCGGCAACGCACCGCTGGTGAAGTACACCGTGGTCAAGGATACCCCCCACGTTTACCTGCAGGAGGAGAGCGTTGCCATCTGGAACGAGTTCTTCTCCCGTTACAGCCGCGGTGCGGACGGCACCCTGTACTATCAGGGCAATGCCGTAAACGCTGGTCAGTACCAGCCCAGCGCAAACTGGTACGCTGCAAAATAAGCTGACAATGCCCGCCGCGCGGCTTTATATCTCGGGACACCGGAACGTCTGCGGACGCTCCGGTGTCCCTTTTTATGTTTTGCGGCGGCTTGTGTTAAGTTTTTGAAAATTCGCGCCGGGAGCTTTGCAAATTCCGGTGGATTTATGCTATATTTAAATTGAAATATTTTGTATTCTGACAGAAAGGAAAAACGCCATGGAGCATTTTGTGGAGTTTGAAGATGTCTGTAAATATTACCAGACCGGCAGTGTGAAGATCGCTGCTGCAGACCACCTGAATTTCTATGTGGACAAGGGCGAGTTCTGCATCATCGTGGGCCCCTCCGGCGCGGGCAAGACCACATTGCTGAACATTCTGGGCGGCATGGACAACTGCGACGAGGGCAACGTCTGGCTGGACGGCCGCAACGTGAGCCGTTTTTCTGCCCGGGAACTGACCACCTACCGCCGGTACGATGTGGGCTTTGTGTTCCAGTTCTACAACTTGGTGCAGAACCTGACCGCGCTGGAAAACGTGGAGCTTGCCAGCGAGATCTGCCGCGACCCGCTGGACCCCGCCGAGACATTGCGCAGTGTGGGTCTGGGCGAGCGGCTGAACAACTTCCCGGCGCAGCTTTCCGGCGGCGAGCAGCAGCGGGTGTCCATTGCCCGCGCACTGGCCAAAAACCCAAAGCTGCTGCTCTGCGACGAGCCTACCGGTGCGCTGGACTACCGCACCGGCAAGCAGGTGCTGGGCCTTTTGCAGGATACCTGCCGTAAGACCGGACGCACCGTCATCGTTATTACCCACAACACGGCACTGACCGGTATGGCTGACCGCATCATTCAGGTGCGCAGCGGCCGCATCGTGTCCAATCAGGTCAACGAGCACCCGGTGCCGGTGGAACAGATCGAGTGGTGAGAACTGTGCAGAAAAGTTACCGCAAAAATATCCTGCGCGAGATGAAAAGCAGCATCAGCCGGGTGGTGTCCCTGTTTGGCATCGTGGCGCTGGGGGTGATGATGCTTACCGGCCTGATGTGCATTGCCCCCGATATGCGCACTGCGGCCCAGAAGTACTATGTGCAGCAGAATGTGTTCGACCTGCGGGTGCTGTCCACCCTTGGTCTCAGCCAGAGCGATATCAACGCCATTGCCGCTGTGGACGGGGTAGACGCCGTGCAGGCGGTAAAGTATCAGGACGTGGAAGGACACTGGACAGGGGACGAGCAGACCACGGTGGCGCGGCTGTATCAGCTGCCTGCCGACCCGCAGGCCGATACGCCGGAGAATATGAACCGCTTGGTGCTGCTGTCCGGCCGGATGCCGGAAGCTGCCGGGGAGTGCGTGGTGCACGTGATGGGTCATGGCAGCCCGGTGGAGCTGGGCACCCAGCTGACCCTGCCGGAAGAGACCGAGAGGGTCAGCGGGCAGGTGTTCACGGTGGTGGGCACGGTGCAGGACCCGCTGCATTTTTCCACCGATTCCGAGAGCAGCACCGTGGGCGATGGCCAGCTGGACTGCATCCTGTTCGTGCCGGAGGGCACTTTGACCGCAGATTATTATACGACGTGCTATATAAAAGCGGAAAACGCCGGGCTGTATGATAATTATTCGGATGAATATCAGGCCGCAGTGGATGCCGTAGCGGAAAAGCTCAAGGCCATCCAGAGCGTGCAGTGCACCGCCCGGCGGGAAGAACTGATGGACGCCGCCAACGACAAGCTGACCGAAGCACGCGCGGAGTACGACAGCCAGAAGGCAGAAGCCGAGCGCCAGTTTGCCGAAGCCGAGACAAAGCTTGCGGACGCACAGGCACAGCTGGATGCCGCCAAGGCGCAGCTGGAAGCCGGGGAAAAGGAGCTTGCCGCCCAGAAGGCTGCCCTGCCGGACACCATGCAGAGCGGTGCCGACAAGCTGGTGAGCAGCGAAGCGCAGGTGCTGGAATTTGAGGAACAGTTACAGCAGATAGAACTGCTGGTCAACCTGAAAAAGGTGGCCGACCCCTTGCTGACCTACGCGGAAGCCGCCCTGCGCAACGCCGAAAAGGCGCTGGACGAAGCCGAGCCGGAGGACGAGGATTATATTGAACTGCGGGATGCGCTGGCCAAGGCGCAGGCCGCTTACGACAGCATCTATACCCAGCTGCAGGGCTATCAGCAGCAGCTGGACGCGGGCAAGCGGCAGATGTACAAGCAGGGGCTCATCTCCTCACCGAACCTCTCCAACGACCAGCTGGTGACCGAAGCCAAGGCCGCGCTGCGCAAGATGAAATTGCAGCTTTTGCAGGGACAGTTGCAGCTGACCACCGGCACAGCCAGTGCCTACACTCAGTTCGATGCCGCACAAAAGCAGCTGGAAGAGGGCTGGGCAGAGTATAACGCCGGGCAGACTCAGCTGGAAGAATCCCGCACCGAATACGAGAGCCAGAAAGCCGATGCACAGCAGAAACTGGCAGACGGCCTTGCCCAGCTGAACGATGCCGAGGAGCAGGTGAGCCAGATCAAAAAGGGCGAGTGGTATGTGCTGGACCGCACCTCCACCATGAGCTGCGTCACCTTTGCCCAGTACGCCGACCGCATGGATGCCATTGCCCGGGTGTTCCCGGTGTTCTTCTTCCTTGTGGCGGCGCTGGTGGCTACCACCACCATGACTCGTATGGTGGACGAAAACCGCCTGCAGATGGGCACTTTAAAGGCGCTGGGCTACTCCAATTTCAGCATTGCGGGCAAGTATTTGTTCTACGCGTTGCTGGCTACCATTCTGGGCAGCATTATCGGCATGGTGGTGGGCTTTGTGGTGTTCCCCATCATTATCTGGAACGCCTATCAGCTGGTGTTCACCCTGCCCACCTTCACCCTGCACTTCTACCCGGGCATGGCAGCTGCCAGCGTGGGCATCAGCGCTGCCGTCATCGGCTTTGCCACATGGTACGCCTGCCGTTCCAGTCTGGCCGAAAAGACCGCAGCTTTGCTGCTGCCCCGGGCTCCCGTGGCGGGCAAGCGCATCCTGATGGAGCGCATCACCCCGCTGTGGTCTCGGATGTCCTTCTCCCAAAAGACCACTGCCCGCAACCTGTTCCGGTATAAAAAGCGGTTCTTCATGACCGTGCTGGGCGTGGCGGGCTGCACCGCGCTGCTGCTCATCGGTTTCGGCATTCAGGATTCCCTGCTGCCCATCGTCACAAAGCAGTCTACCGAGCTGACCCACAACGATATGTCCATCACCCTCAGCGACCCCAAAGCCCTGACCATGGAGCAGGGGCTGGCAGAGGAGCTGGACAGCAACAGCGCTGTGCAGAACTGGGGCGCGGTGTATACCAAATCCACCACCATCTACAATGCCGAAGGCGAGAGCGCCAGCGTGAGCATCGTGGCTGCCGCCAAGGACAGCGACCTGACCCGCTACGTCACCTTCCGTACCCGCAAGGGACACAAGGCCATCAGCTTTGACAGCGGCAGCGCCATCCTGACCGAAAAGACCGCCGAGAATCTGGGTCTGCACACCGGCGATACCTTCTGGGTGGAAAACACCGAGGGTGCCCGGGTGGAGCTGACCCTGACCGGCATCACGGAGAACTATATGTTCACCCGGCTGTACCTCCCCCGCGCACAGCTGGAAAGCCTGCTGGGCACGGCGGAGATCCCATGGAACACGGTCTACGGCCAGACTACTTGTACCGATGCTGCCGGGTACAACGCCCTGCGCACCGACCTGCTGGACTGCAACTACGTCAGCAGCATCAGCTTTACTGAGGACACCACCGAACTGTTCGATAACCTCATCGTCAGTCTGGGCTATGTGGTGGTGCTGATCATCATCTGCGCGGCGGCGCTGGCGGCAGTGGTGCTGTATAACCTGATCAGCGTCAACCTTGGCGAGCGCAAAAAGGAGCTGGCGACCATCAAGGTGCTGGGCTTCTACGATCAGGAGGTGTACCGCTACATCTTCCGCGAGATCGAGCTGCTGGCACTCATCGGCTCCGGCGTTGGTCTGGCGCTGGGTGTGCCGCTGCACAAGTTCATTGTGTTGACCGTGGAGATGGATCAGCTCATGTTCATCCGCACCATTGCGCCCCGCAGCTACCTGCTGGCGGTGGCGCTGACCATGGTGTTTACCGTGGTGGTCTGCTTTGTGATGCGGCGGCACGTCCGGCGCATCAGCATGGTGGAAAGCATGAAGGCCCCGGAGTAATGTTTACAGCACATTCATAAAATAAGCATAATTTCGTAGGATTTTTCGGGTATCATAAAATCACCGGGAGGGGGAGAGCCGCAAGCCCCCTCTCAGGGACATGATTCCTCCTATACCCCAAACCAAATACCGCAAAAGGCCGCGCCTTGTCTGAACCAGCAGATGAGACGCGGTCTTTTGTGTGTAGGATACGTCTGCAGTGCACCGGCAGAGGAGATCGTTTTTGCCAAACTGTGCAAAAAATACGGGCAGCGCAGGCGGATATATCATGCAAAAAATACATCCTTGAAAAAAGTGGAATTAACCTATTGACAAACTGGGTAAAAGAGAATATAATGCAAACATCCAATCCACCAGTCTTGTAGGGAAATGAAACAGAGGTTCCCCGGCGGGTGGTACATAGAGGGATGGAAAAGTTTTACCGGAAGGAGGGCACAAAGATGAAGCTGATCTGGAAAGAACTGCTGCACGCGAATTATCGCTGTGGGCGAATGCATACCCACCGGGCACCAGCATCGGATGTGTACTGTATGTTGCCCTCGGCTGCGCGAATGTGTACCCGAATGTGACAGCAGCTCCGGTAGACCACACTGCCCGGTGCGCCTTTGAAAACGCATCGGGATTTTTTACACACAATAATAATACTATTGGTATATAAAGAGAGGTAAATAATAATGTCTGAATATAAATTTGAGACCCTGCAGCTTCATGTCGGTCAGGAGCAGGCCGACCCCGCCACCGATGCCCGTGCGGTGCCCATCTACCAGACCACGTCTTATGTATTCCGCAACAGCCAGCACGCCGCAGACCGCTTTGGTCTGGCCGATGCAGGCAACATCTACGGCCGTCTGACCAACTCCACGCAGGATGTGTTCGAAAAGCGCATTGCAGCGCTGGAGGGCGGCGTGGCAGCACTGGCTACCGCTTCCGGTGCAGCTGCCA
>ERZ780177.3244-NODE-3244-length-12431-cov-6.854800_pt1 | contig 12431 bp, 7 predicted proteins | sample MGYA00510973_ERZ780177 | MGnify/ENA primary metagenome ERZ780177 (study PRJEB29588, sample SAMEA2144396) | human gut metagenome | biome: human gut; feature: human-associated habitat; material: faeces | place: Denmark | collected 2008/2010 ...
CGCGCGGCGCCGCCGATAAGCTTCTGCTGGGTGTTATTTCCTTCTAACTGATTTGCCATTTTTTATCATCAGTCCCGGTTAAATTGTTTCAACAAACCAATCCGGCAGGTTTTGAGGAAGTTCGACCTGAAGACAGGCGCAGGGAGAAAGCTTGAGTTCGTCCACGCCTTTGCCGACGCCGACCGGTTCGGCCTCATAATATGAGCCGAAAATACCGCAGGCCGTAAGCATAAGCAGCACGAATAACATAATAAATTTTTTGCACATTGCGATATATCCTTATAACAGTATACTAGTATAGATATTATGAACTTAAACTTTTTTATTTTAAAAGTCTAATCCCATAAGGCCAAAATCCCCAACTTATCAACAGGCAAAGAAGTTTTCAGAAAATTTCGACTTCGGTCTGCGAATAGCGGGTTACGGTAAAGCCAATCGGATTGATAAGACGAAGGCCGACAAACTCGCGGCCGCGGAGGAAATAGGCCGTGACGGAAGCCGTCCAATAGCGCGTGCTCAGAATCAAAGCCCGGGTATTCTGATTGCGCATGGTGGTCGAGAGGTCGTAGGTTTTGAAGTCCACCTTCCAAACCGGACTTTTTTCGCCGCCGAGCTTGCCGATGGAAATAATTTCGACCTCACGAACCATTTCGGCGTCGATGATTTTGCTCCAGACACTGTCGCGATAAGCGGAAAACTGGCCGAAGACATAGTCAGAAGACAAAAAATTCATCATACCGCCCGGAAACCAGCGGGTCTGCATTTCCTTCTCGTCGGCAATAATCGTATTACGCAACAGGACGTACTGGCGAACAAAGGTTTCCATCAACTGGTTTTTGGAAGCCATTTTGTATGAAATCGGCTCATAGCGCACAATACCGTCGGAAGTATCCTGCCTGATTATCAGAAAAGGCTCGACGGAAACCTGCGGCGCCAGTTTGAACAGCGCCAGCGAAGAACTCATGAAAATCATCAGCGAAACCACGGCAAAAAGGATAAACAGCCGGGAAAGCCACATATAATATTTGAGTTTGAAACCGGAAACTTCTTTTTCGACTTCGCTGATAAACTCCTTGTGCCGGCCGTTTGCATCCGTAATCGAAAGTACTCTGGTTCCCTCTAAAATGTTGTCGTTTTCGCTCATTTCTCTTCTATCAGTAAGCCGCGCAGAACGGCGGTTTGAAATTATTCAACTGCTTTTGGAACTCTTCCTCAACCTTCTTGTCATATTCGCCGACGACGCTCTTGTTGACTTCTTCGGTTTTAATCTGCTCGTCAAGTTCGCTGTCGGAGGGCGAATTCTCGTTAAGGGGCAGCAGTTCATCCTTATCTTTGCGCAAAGCGGTAAAAATACGTTTAATTTTGTTCAGGCGTTCTTCAACCACTTCGTTGTCACTGACATTGACGCCGGAAATTCCCGAAAAGCCCTCTTCCACCAGCTTATTTTTAAGGCGATCAAGGCTGCTGCGCGCCAGTTCGTAATCTTCATCCTTCGAAATATCAAAGTCCGCCGTCGGCGTAAAACCGGCTTCAACCAGCTGTTCTTTCAGCATATTGTTGACTTCGTCAAGGCTGGCTTTCAGTTCTTCCAATGTCTGACGGTAGGTTGTTTCGACTTCAACATAGTCAAGAAAGTCGCCAATCTGGTTTATGTTATAAGGCGCATTGTTAAAAATTTCGTCTTTAAGATTGGTTTGATACTCGCTGTTCGGATTATCCTGCTCTTCGGCAATTTTCTTCAGACGCTCAAACACTTCAAGCGGTTTGTCGGCGAAGCGGATACCGCCGGCATCCTGCGCCTTCAGCAGCGTCCCGAGCTCACTCGGGCTGCCGATGGTTTCTTTCGGCTGAATAGCGGCCGGACCTTCGGTATCGGCTTCAATATCGCGCACCGTATAGTAAAACTTGGCCGCAAGCCCGGAGTTGCCGATAATTTCAATTTCCTGACACTGCGGAAGCTTGTTTTCGTCAATCGAAACGCCCGGATTGCCGGTTTTGCTGATTTTATCTTCAATATAGACGCCGATTTTTTTCAAGAACTCGCGGGTTGCCATATTGGCAGCGCTGTTATTGCTGCCGCCCGAGCTGCGCGAAACGGCACCGTCGGCGCCGGCAAGTTCGCTGACGACCATATACTGTCCGTCATAGGGATCAACGTCGATAATCTTTTCGCCCAGTTTGCAGGGATACCGTCCGCCGCGCATAAAAGCTCCTTCGCGGCCGCTGCCGGCTTCCAGTATGGCCGCCAAATCGACTTCGCGTTCAACGAAAATATTTTCCTGAAGCATTTTCTGCCAAATTGTCGGAATTTCTTCGCCGTAATTAAGGAAACCCTGCCGAGAAACGGTACCGTCGGCCGTTTTGGGAACATTATCATAACTTACCGTATCGAAGCGGACAATTTCACGCACCGGCGCCATATTCATTTCCGGCGCGGCCTTTGGCGCCGAAAAGTCCTTGTCTTTGGGTTCAAGCCCGATAAAATACTCCTCATCGGCATTTTCGCAGCGGCCGTCGGCACAGGCCCTTTGCGTGACAACTTTCTGGAACAGCGTTGTCAGCGCCGAAGTAATGACCGTATTGGAACCAAACTTGCCCAAAGAAGACGACGAGGCGACCAGTTTGTCGACCGGAATATTCTGCAGTTCCTTCATCAGTTCGGCATGACGTTTGACGACCATCGCAGAACTGCCGGGCAGATAAAGTTCATCGCCGAGTTTGTAAATATCGGAGCGAGCCGTTTCCACCGCCTGAACCGCATAACTCTTGGTATCGCCGACCAGGCCTTCGGCCTGACTGATGATACCTCTGACGGAAGCCGTGCCGATTAAATCGCCGACAACCGTCCGTTCAACATTTTCCCGATACAGGCTAAGAAGCGTTTTTGCCGCCTTGGCCGTTTTGCCGTCCTGAATTTTTTTGCGGGCCGCTTCAAATGCAGCAGTATATTTTTCTTCCAGTCCCTGAACCTGTCTTGTGTAAGATTCCTCAACCGCGGCAATCTGTTTTTCAACCTGCTCCAACCGGTTTTTGAGCTGTTCTATCTTTTCTTCCTGAACCTTGGCCAAACCCTGATAGCGCTCTATCTCCGGCTCGACCGAAGCTTCCTTGGCCTGATTTTCCTTTATGCTTTCTTTGGCAAACGCCTGAGAAACGGAATCCTCTTCGCTTTCCTCGCCGTTTTCACGGGCGTATTCAGCCACGTCATCGGCAATTTCCAGCTGAACCTGCATATCTTCCACCGAAGACTGAGCCGTCAGTTTTTCCTTTTTAAGCTGGTTGATGCGTTCATTGAAACTGCTCAGTGCCGCAGAAGCTTCTTCAATGCTTTTATTAATATTTTCTTTCTGTTCTTCCAACGGTTTTAATGCGCTGCGGCGCTTGTCAGCTGCTTTTTCCAAATCAACCTGTTTCTGTGCAACCAATGACGTAATTTCGTCGTTTGCAGCCTCCTCTTCTTCCGTTTCGACATCATCGCCGACGACACCGGCCAAACGTCCCAATTCGCGGGCATTATAGGCCTTAACTTCAGGATCTTCGGTTAAAATATTGTTCAGTTCCTGCGCAATGTTCAGCGACACCTGATTGAACTGCAAAGCGGCAAGATATTCTTTAATATTGTTGTATTTGCCGTCAATATACTGGTTATAGAAGTTCTTCTGGTCGTTCCAAACCGGAAAGCGCGTTTGTGCCGTTCCCCACTGCGGATTGGAAGAATATTGGTCTTCCGCAAGCTTTTTGGCCGCTTCGGCGCCGATTTTCCAGGCAATCAGTTCCGTTTCGCGGTTGATGGCCTCAACCTTTTCTTCCTCGTCCGGACTGGACAGCCCCTGAGCCTTTTCCTTATAAGCCGCTTCGTTTTCACTGCGTTTGGTCATATCTCCGGTATCGATCAGGTCAATTTCGGCCACGACACCGTCATCGGAATCTACGGGCGCCGTTGTTTCGGCCTTGGCAATTTCAAAAGCCTTAATCGCCCAGCCGGAAATTCCGGACCGCAAGTCATAATTGGCCGTATTTTCATCGCTTATCGGACCGCCGGTCCAGACTTTTTCCGGATCGTCGTAATACCGGCCCAAGAACTGCAAAGCGCATTTATCCGCGGTTCGCAGCATTTCGACAGATTTGTCGTGAAGCTGCTTGTGGCGATTATATTTTTCGGCATTTTCCTTATGCGTCGGCAAAGACTGGAGCAGATTGTGCAGTTCCAGCGCTTCGGTTGCCTTCTCATAGAGCGGGTCAAGCTTGTCCAGTTCATCCATTTTCTCTTCATTGCCTTTAAACGGCGAGGCAATGTCTGGTTCCGGTGCCCTCATATATTTAACCGAAGAATCCGTAGCCGGGTCATATTCATAATCTTCATCTTCAACCGCCGTATCATCCGCCGTTGACTTTGACAGAGAAGAAGCCGCGCTTTGGCCGCTGATGATTCCGATGGCTTCCTGACGGGAAGCCTGTACCGCCGCCGCTTTTCGCTGCTGCGCAAACGACGTTATCGAGGCGCCGCCGTTACTGCTGACTGTCGGCGTCGAACTGACGGAAGCTTTCTGAAAATTGTTAAAATCGACCTGAGCAAAAACCAGTTTTTCACTGCCATACCGCACCGACCGGGAAGCGAGTTGAAGATTTCCGCGTTTTTCCAGCAAAGAAGATTTCTTGCTTTTCTTCTTATATGCGGCCGGAACAATATGATGTTTAACCGCTTTGGCCGCTTCAAGCTGGGCACGCATAGCCGCCAGTTCCTCGGTTATCTTCAGAAGCTGGTTCATCGTATCATACGCGGTGTAGGCGTTTTTCCAGGTACCGTTGTTGTCATCGCCGCTTTCCGCACCGTTGCCGCCTTCACCGGTAACCAGCATCGGCGTCAGCTTGGCGAAATTCTTTTCCAGCTCATCAAGTTCCTTTTCTAATTCACGCGAGGCCACATAGGTTTCGACAATCGTATCCTGATAAAATTCGGAAGCTTTGTCGCGATAGGCCGTCATTTCATCACTTTTATCGGAAGGATACGCCAGAAAAAGCTTATAAAAGGCTTTTTTGACCGAGCTAGGCTTTTCAATATCGGCAATTTTGCACTCGGCGATTTTTTTGCTGCCCGGAACGGCTTTTTCTTTTTTGTTTTTGTCTTTCTTGCTCGGCATTAAGCCTTCAACTTCGCCGGCGAGCTTTTCCTTTGCCGCCTTGACCAGTTTGGTCTGCTCCTGCTTCAACTTGGTAATGCCGGAAGTGGTGTTGTTGACAACCTGTACGCCATAGTCAATTGTCATGTTAACGTCGGCCAAAGGATCAACGGTCGGCGTTCCCGGCCCCGGCGGCAGTAAAAAAGCTCCGGCACTTTTTGCACAGACGCCTGTCAACATACTGACGGCCAGAAAGAGAAAAGACAATTTATTACTGATTTTCCGCATATCCGTTCTCCTCATTCCGCAGAGCCGCCGCGGGCGCGCCGCAGCTCTTCCGTCACGTTGACCGGCGCGCTGTCGGTCGGACCGGCGGTATCTACGCCCTCATAATGCCCGCTTTTGGATCTGACCTGCCGCAGCTCGCTGCGAACCGCTTCCAGCGGATCAGAGGTCGTCGCCGGCGACGAAGCACTGTCCTGCTTGTTGTCAACGGCATCGTTCAGCATGTTTTCCGCCGTGCCTTTTACACCGTTTTCCTTGACGCTCTTTAAAATATCCAGAGCTTTGTCCTTAACTGATTCTTTCTCGTAAATATAATCGTCCAAATTAAATTCCGTCACATCCTTGTCATAACGATTCAGTTTCCAACTATTTAAATCATTCAGTTCATGGGCTGTAACCATTTTCAAGTCATTAACCATCATCCGGGTATATTCCAACAGGGACTTGATGTTTTCAACCTTAAGCTGGATATCCATGCCCAGCGAGGAGGAAGCGCCGTCCATCTGCTCGACTTCCGCCTGTATTTCTTCGGTCTTTTCATCATTTTCATAACGGGATTTCTTAACTTTCCAAGCATTGTTGAAAGCGGCAACCGTATCTTTAAGAGCCGTCAATTTGCGGAAAACTTGGCGCGGCGTTATGTTTTCAATGGTCAACTCATCGTCTTTTTCCAAAAAATTGTTTTTAATCATCTCGTTCATTGCCGCCGCATCTTCTTCGTCGCCGCCGCCGAAAACGGATTTCAACTTGTCGGCCGTCGCTTCGCCAGCCTTGGCAATCGCCTCGTCACGCAGAGCCGTAATCTGTTCGTCAACCGCGGCAATCCGAGACTGATACTGGCCGGTAACGGTATCGGAAGTTGTCTGCAATTCCTCATTATATTGACTTATTTGATTCTGATAGGTCGCAATCTGCGCCTCATATTCGGTTTTTCTGTCCGGTTCCTGGGCCGCCATGGCTTGCAGCTTGCCGATGTTTTCCTGCGCAAGACTTATCTTGCCGTTTATTTCTTCCTGCGCGGCGGCAATCGCGTCATCCCGCTCGCTTTCCAAGGACATTTTCTGTGCTTTCAGTTCCAAAAGCTCCTGAGCGTCACCGGTCTTCGACATGGCATCGCCGACGGCTCCGCCAACCGCATTCTGAGCATCGGAAATGGCGCCGCTGACCAAGCCGCTGCTTTCGTCAACGACAGACTGAGCCTCCGCTGCCATATCGCCGACCGCGCCCTGAAGTTCTTTCATTTTTTTTGCCGTTTCAACAGCCCCCTTGCCATAGGCAATCATCGTCTGAAGCGTTGCCGACTGTTCCATCTGCTTTTTGGCAACCTCCATCCAGCCGGAAACCGTCGTCGTTACTTTACCGACACCTTTGGACACATCAAACTTCAAAGTCGCTTCAGCCGGCCGTATAAAACAGCCCAGAGCGAGTGTCGCGGCAAATATATAATGGAGAGTTTTCATCATTTTTCGTTACCCCCCTCTTCGTCTTCGCGGTTTTCAACCGAATAAGCTATCGCTTCCTGTGAGAATTTGAATTCTGCGGTTGCGGCTTCAAGCTTCATGACATTTCGCAGGCGGCGAAGCATTTCCGCGGCTTTTTTGTTGGTCAGTTTAATGATTTCACGCGTGCTTTTCATATCGTTGGAGGGTTCGTCCTGCTTGCGTTCCTTGGCCAGCAGCGTCCGGGTCGTAAAGGCGACGGTATAAAGATTGGCGACATTTTCCCGCTGAATATCCATCATTTTGTCATACTGTTCGGAAGATACTTCGATATCGTTTCCCTGCCCCATTTGAGCATTATAGGACTTCTCTACCTGTTCGGTTGCCTTACCGATATTGTTAACATCCGGAATATCCGACGGAATGACATTTAGAAGTTCCTCATCAGCACTCAGCGGATTGGCTTTTACTTCGTTGATTTTCTGCATCGCATTACCGACACCCTCCGAAGCCGAACGTTTCATTTCTTCGGCCAGCGAAAGCTGATTTTCCACCCAGTTTTTGTTATTTTCGACCACGCCCAGATATTCTTCGACCTTTTGAAAAAACTCCTTATCGGCGCGCGCCGGCAACGCGGCGCAAATCAGCGTCAGACAGAAAACGGACAATGTCAGACGTTTTTTCATCATTTTTCTTCTCCGGTTTCTTCGTCATCGCCGTCCTGATAATAAGACTTGTCAAAACCACTGACTTCATTAAGCGTATCCAGAGTCAACTGTCCGGCATAAATTGTCAGGATACGGTTCAAAAGATACTGGGTTTCCATGTTGGTCAGGGACAGCCCGCCGGTATCGTCGCGACTGTTTTTGGTTTGGGCGATTTTTTTCTCCATTTCCTCCAAAACCTTGGTTTCGTAATTGGCCGCTTCGTTTTTCTGCGCCATGCTTTCGGCAATAAGCCCATTTACGGTTTCCTGCATAATGGTCTTGTAAACGGCTGTTGCCTCCTGTGCAATGGACGCATCGTTATCCGACTTGGCCTTTACCAGCTTTTTGATGCATTCGTCCATAACCTTCTCGTCTTCCAAATCGGCAACGTTAATCTCGCATTCCTGAGCCAGACGGTCTGAGAGAATAAAGACGCCGTTAACCGTGCCGTCAGGTACGGAGCCTCCCGCCAAATCAGCAAAGACCATGGTCTCGGAAAAACTGCGGGAAGCATAGTGACGGCCATTTTGCAGAGCCGAACTTCTTTGTACGGCTCTTTTGCGGAAGCCCCCTGAAGAATTTCCCGATTGCTGCCGACTTTGCTCAAGAATTTTCGGCGTGTGATCGACCGGCGCTTCATAAGTATCAAGAATTTTGGCGCGGTGAGATTCCGGAATTTCCATTTTGGTTGACGTTTCTCCGTCCAAAATCTTGGCACGATGGAAAGGCTGCGGCTCTTTATCTTCGTCTTTTTCCTTTTCATCGACAGGTTGCTTGTCATCATTATTTTCGTTCGTAACTGCCGCGGCTTTTTCCGGCATTCCGAACGGACGGCGGCCGGCCGGAACGGCTTTGTTTTCCCCAGGTGTTTCAACAGCTGCTTCGGCTACCGTCTGTTCTTGAGCCGCAGTTAGTTGCGCGGCATTTTCAGACATTCTGCCGTTCAAGTCTTCATACTTGGCGTCAAGAGCTTTCATCTTTTCCTCAACAGCGGCTTTTTCTTCCGGCGTTTTGGCAAACATGGCGTCAACTTCCAACTCGGCCTTTTCCTTGTCCAAAGCTTCCTGTTCTTCTTTCAGTCTCAACTGTTCTTCGGCAAGCGCCTGAACATCCGCTTCGGCTGTGTCATCTTCGGCAATCTCCGAAATTCCGGCAACGGCAGAAGTTTCAGAAACGGCTTCGCCGTAATTTTTGGCGTCGGAAGTCGGCGCAGCAACCTGATATTCTGATTCGGACTGAACAGAGCCGAAAGCCGTCCGGCCGGATACGGCCGTTTGCGGTTCGGCTTCGGCAACCGCCGACGTCGTGTTCAAATCAGCATTTCCGGAAGAAACTCCGGCAGAGGAAGAAGCTGATGAAACATCGTCTTTGACCGTAGAAACAACGTCAGCGGCAGCATCTTTCATTTCTTTGGCATCGGCAACATACCCCTCGGCATCGGCCTTCAGAGCTTCGGCCTGACGCTTATAATCTTCCATTGCCTCTTTTTTCTCTTCAATTTCTTTCTTAATTTTTTCGTATTCTTCTTTTTTCTTTTCTATACGCTCTTTTTCTTCCTGAAGCTTTTTCATTTTTTCCTGGGCTTTGGCCAGATTGTCGCCGGCGAATTTAGAAACGCTGGCCTTGGCATCGCCAATACCGGCATTGATTTTGCCGGCAGTGGCCATGGCATCGGTCACAACCTTGGACTGTTTGACCAGTTCGATATTGGTGCTTATGCCTTCCTTTACGGAGGAAATATCCAGGGTCGGCCATTGCGCCGCCGCATGACGAGGCAGAACCGCAAGCGAAAGGAATCCGCTCAGAGTAAGCAGCCGCAAAAGATTACAATTTCTCATGTTCAACCTCCAATAAAGTCCAGGTGTCCTTATATTAATAATATCAAAAATTGCGCAATTGATAAACGACTAATCTCCGAATCACGCAATATTTAAATATTTTGTAACAAAGTTTTCCTCACCGTATTCCTTAATCAGCTCTTCAACCAAAAGCACGTTTTTGCGGCCGGAGTTGTAAAGTTTCAGGTATGGGCCGAGGCCGCTCAGGTCGACGTCCAAAATGACAGATTCGCCAGTAGCCGGACGGGAAAGCAGAATGGCATAAGGAAAGTCGCGGTAGCTCTTGCCGAAAATGAACTCGATTTCCCGCTGAGTAAGGTTCCAATTGGCGTAATCTTCCGGCATTGCCTGCGGGTTACGGAAAAAGATAATCGTCTGACACTGGCCGCGAATAACTTCGCCGACGCCGAGCTTGTCGATGATGTTCGGCTGTTGGAAAGCACAGAGATAAGCCTGGCGTTTTTTACGCCCTTCCTGCAAACCGATGATAAAGTAGTCGCGGAACATCGGGTGCTTCAACATCGGCGCGGTTTCGTCAATCATAATCAGCGAGGGAACGCCGGTATCGCCGGTTTCGGACATAATACGGTGCATGATGTAACTGATGACGGCCGGCGCAAGTGTTTCGTCCTCGAAAATATGCGTAAAGTCAAAAGCCATAAAACGCTTGGCACTCAAATCCAGACTGTCGTTTTCGGCATTAAAAATATTACCGTACTGATCCGGATTAATCCAGCGGAAAAGCTCCCGGCGCATATTGCCGGTCGGCGAAAAACAGCTTTTGTAGAGGTTTTTCATAATGCGTTCTTCAGGACGCAGATAATCAAACGCCGTGGTAACCGCGCGGCCGATTTCCTTTTCGGAAAGGGCATCGTCGACCATGGTAATAGACTTCAGCCAACGACGCAGGAAAGCCCGGTTGTTCGGCGTATTGGCCGTATCAAACGGATTTAGGGAAACGTTCTTTTCGTCGCCGTCAAAACCGACATAGGCACCGCCGATGGAACGGGTAAAGATTTCGGCACCGCGATGACGGTCAAAGAAGAAAACTTTCAGGTCGCTGTGGCGCATAGCCTGTCCGGCCAAAAAGGTCAGCAAAGTCGTTTTACCTTGTCCGGTCGGACCGATAATACAACAGTGAGCAACAGCCGAATCTTCAGACGAAACGTGGAACTGAAAACGATAGGCGGATCCGGAAGCGGTACGGAAAACGGTAATTGCGCCCGGTCCCCAGTCCGATTTGGCAAAACCTTCGGACGGCTTGTCGAAGGAAATGGCCATAGCCACAACTCTGGACAGATAACGGTAGGTTCGCGGATAGGTTTCATACGTCGGAAACTGATTAAAGAAAGTCGCCTGCGTAACCCAGCCCTCGCGAACCGGCGTAACGCTGAACAGACGGCAGATGCGCTGAACTTCGCTTTCGCCGAAGTCTATTTCTTCCATACTGTCGCCTTTCAGAATAACCGTCATCGCATATTCGGTCAGCGCCTGATAATCGGCATCGCTGTCTTCAATTGAAGACAGGGCTTCGCTGTATTGGTTGATAACATCCGGCGAAAAACTGGTTACCGCCGCCATACGCTGCTGCTGCATCAGCAAAGCGCGGGCATGCGGTTTGAAAAAAGGCTTGACATTGTGCAGCAGGGTCAGTTCGCAGTCAATGGAAAGCAGCGACGCAATCATGCCCTCGTCCATATAATCGCCGGAAGTGCGGATGCCCATGGCAATTTCATATTTTTCCTTCTCGCCCGAGAAAAATTTGATAATACCCTTTTCGCCGGTAAAGTGAATATGATCCGACGTCAGCATCTCGTTAAGCTGAGCGCCTTCGGCGTTGCGAACTTTCGGCGCCGGCTGGGTAATCGGGCTGCATATTTTGGCAAAAACCGCCAGCGGACTGTCGGCCGCCGGGCTGTCTTCGGTTTCGTACATCGGCTTAACGCCGTAATCGTTCAAAGTCGCCAGCAGCGCCTGCGACGCGTAGTTCAAATCTTTCAGAGCTTCGGGTCGGTCAGCCACAGAAAGGACGATGTAATGACGGTTGGCATAAACGCGGTCCAGCGTGTTGCGCCAGGTATTAGAAATCTGTTCCAGCAGCGGGTTGTTGAAATTGCCGACGTCTTCTTCCATGGCAATTCGTTCGCGCAGCGTAATGACGCGACAGACAATCTGCAGGTCAGACATGCCGTCAATCCAGGATTTGCGGGCTTCCATCATGGAGAGGTTTTTCTCGTCGGTCACAAAAGACAAATCGACGCCCTCAACTTTGAACACGCGCGCAAAAGAACCGTTGTAACAGCGAATGGTAATACCGTCGGCCATCAACTTGTTGAAGGGCAAAAAGTCCGACACGCGGGATTCACGCGGCTGAGGCAGAACCAAATGCCCGAATCTGGTCGCCCAGAAACCGGCAAACGACGCCGCCGAAACAAAACCGATGACGGCGACGATGACTTCCATGCTGCTCAGCCCCTGTACAAAGGTGCTGAAAAAATCAAAATCAGGGTTCAAATTTAGCGCCTTTCTCTACATATAAATTGGTGGTTACTTTCCGGGTCTGGCCAAAAGCCTGAATCATGGTCGACAAATGGGGTTCCTTGGTTCCGGCCAAAACGACGGCCCCGTGAACAAGGACAATACTGAATACAAAGAGCAGCGGGTTGACGTCGCCGAGACCGATAAACATGAACATAATCGGAAACTGAATGCCGATGTTAAGCAGCGTCGGCAAAAACGGCCCCCACAAAATTTTGGGAGGGTTGGCGACGGCTTTTAAGATCATCTCTCTCATTTTATAAACCCTGCTTTCCAAGCGCTGCGGCCAGTTTCGGCCCAAGCGGCAAACACTGTCAGGTTTCTCTTTTTTAAGTTTAGGACAGAAGTTTTATTTATGCAAGATAAAGCATTGTTTATTCACTTTCGGTTATATGGTTATAACCTGTCTCAAAAAAGAGTACACCATGATTTTAGTGTAAACTTTCTGTGGTTAAGGAGTGGTTAAAAGCTATGGAAATTATTTACCGGCAGGATTTACGAATA
>ERZ780177.3247-NODE-3247-length-12422-cov-2.943559_pt1 | contig 12422 bp, 7 predicted proteins | sample MGYA00510973_ERZ780177 | MGnify/ENA primary metagenome ERZ780177 (study PRJEB29588, sample SAMEA2144396) | human gut metagenome | biome: human gut; feature: human-associated habitat; material: faeces | place: Denmark | collected 2008/2010 ...
TAACGAATCGGTTGTTTCCGATTCGTTACGCCTAAAACAAAACGGTTTCGATAAGCCGAAAGCAGAGTCGAATCTATTATGCTCGACAATTACCGCGACAGCAGTCTGCCTCTATTTCACCTTCACTTCCGAGGCACGGGTTCCTTCGGATATTTTCAGTTCCTTTTTGGAAATTCCGGTATTTACGATTTTAATCTTCCGGCAATTGTCCCCGATGCAAACCGGTGCTTCCTGCTCCGGGAATTGCAGATTATCGAGAATTGTCTCGGACGTATTTTTCAATGTTATCGCAGTCGATTTGCCGGCATCTATACGCACGTTCTTAATCGTGATATTTTTAGCCTGATTGATTTCGATACCCTTTTTCGCTCCGGTAATCACCACATCTTCTATATGAATACCGTCGATCGGCATCTCGACCAGTCCGTTGAAATACATAGCCCGTCCGGCACCCTTGCAGGCGACATTCGAAATGTGTATATCTTTGTACACAGGCGTTTCTTCCGTTACCGGCGGCACCGGAGCTTCTGCATCGTCTTTGCCTTTGTTACCGTAAAACAGATCGAAGATCAACGGTTCGCCCGGAATATCGATCATATAGATGTTGTTGATATAGATCCCTTCCACAACACCGCCACGACCGCGGGTGCTTTTGAAACGCAGACCCACATCCGTCCCGATAAAACTGCAATCGGATACGAATACATTCTTCACGCCACCCGACATCTCGCTACCTACGACAAATCCGCCGTGTCCATGCAACACTTTATTATCGCGAACGATCACATTCTCACAAGGAATTGCCCGTTTGCGTCCTACCTCGTCTTTTCCCGATTTCACGCAAATCGCATCATCACCGGCATCGAACGTACTATTGACAATCAACACGTTTTTACAGGACTCTACATCCAACGCATCGCCATTCTGTGCATACCACGGATTGATAATCGTTACGTCGTCCACTACCAGATCGGTACACATCAGCGGATGCACGTTCCAACTGGGTGAGTTTTTAAATGTAACCCCCTGCAACAATACTTTACGGCAACTCGTAAAGTTCAACAATACGGGTCGCAACCAGCGTTTGATGCCTTCCCATTGTTCTTTCGTATCGATACCGGACGGTACGTTGAAATCGTGGCAAGCCTCGGCTCCTTCCATCGATTCTTTCGACGGATACCAAATATCTTTTTTCTCATTCAACACGCTACCTTCTTTCGCAACCAAAGTTTTCCATTGTCCGGCAGTCAGTTTTCCTTTCTTCACCGGACGCCAGTCCTGTCCCGCGCCATCGAAACAACCTTTGCCCGTAATGGCGATATTGTCGGCATCGAGTGCCCACAAGGGCGATTGGCAACGATAAGTAGACAACCCCTCGAACGAAGTGGCAACAATCGGATACGCATCGATGTCGGAGGTAAACACAACCAACGCATTGGCTTCGAGGTGCAAGTCGATATTGCTCAACAACTGAATCGGACCGGTATACCATAAGCCCGAAGGTATAACCACTCTACCCCCGCCTTTTTCATGGACATGTGCGATCGCCCGGTTTATCGCTTGGGTATTCAGTGTCACGCCGTCGCTGACAGCACCGAAGTCCCGGATATTTACGGAATAATCGGGAAAGACAAGCGTTTCCACTTTTGCCATTTCGAAAGGCAATCCGTCATAATATTTTTCATAAGAGGAAGAGGGTGCAGCCTGCACTGCGGCAAAGAGCGACAAGGCAAGTCCGGCAAAAAGAGTTCGGGTAGGTGTTTTTAAATTCATTTCGTTTTGTTTTAATTTGTCATGGTACAGAATCCCTTTCAGGGAAAACCACCCGTCGCTTCCATTTTCCGAGGTTCAAGAACTCATTCTCATTCCCGAATAAAATTGAAAAGGGTGATTCATTTTGCACAAAAGTACAATAAGCACATCAATCGTGTGTGTAGTATTTGACGGTTTAGGTGTAATTTTACACCCGTCCCCGCATATTGTGCAAAAGTCCGCGTATATATAAAAACGGGAATCCTATGCCATATACGATGTTTCTTAACCGATAATTCCACCATCGGGCAAACAAAAGCCCATTAAAATTCCACCGGACATTGAAAATTATACACTATCTTTGTGTCCTCATCATTTTAAATGAATACACATGAAAAAGATTTTTCTTTACAGCTTTGCAGCGGTCTTATTTTCCGCCTGCACCCCGTCGGAGGTAAAAGTCGCTGTCGATAATACAAGCGATCTGCCCCGTACAAACGAAATCGTAACCTTGAACGCCGAAGAGGTTGCCGCATTCGACTCGTTCGTGATCTTGAATGCCGCAGGAGAAGAGGTGCCTTATCAAATCACCTACGACAACCTGTTGATTTTCCCCGCTTCGGTGGCAGCCAATACGACGGAAATCTATACGGTAAAAGCCGGAACGCCTGCACAACCGTTCGCTACACAAGCTACCGGGAAAATATATCCCGAACGTGTGGACGACATCGCATGGGAAAACGACCGTATTGCCTTCCGCGCTTACGGTCCTGCTCTTCAAGCGACGGGCGAACGGGCATTCGGTATGGATGTCTGGGTGAAATCGGTACCCGAAATGGTCGTAGACTACCGTTACAATACCGAGTTGAATCCCGAATCGCGTGCAAAAATCGCCGAACTGTCGAAAACCGATCCGGTTGCGGCGAAAGAACTGGCAGAGTCGATCTCCTATCATATCGACCACGGCAACGGTCTGGACTATTATAAGGTAGGTCCGACCCTCGGAGCCGGTACATCGGCATTGATGGACGCACAAGGCAATATCCTCTATCCGTATTGCTATAAGGAGATCGAGATATTGGACAACGGTCCTCTCCGTTTCACCGTAAAACTGGTTTATCACCCGACTCAGATCGGCAACGAACAAGCAACGGAAACCCGCGTCATCACACTCGATGCCGGCACGCAACTGAACCGTATTGCCGTTTCGTTCGACGGACTGAGCCAAACGACCCCGGTAGTAACCGGCATCGTATTGCATGACAACGGTAAAAATTACACCGCCGATGCCGAAGCCGGTTATATCGCGTATGCCGACCCGGTCGATCCGGTAAACGGACAGATCTTCCTCGGTGCCGCATTCCCGGTTTCTCCCAAATCGGCTGCCCCGATCTTCTTCGGTAAGAAAGAAGCCGCAGAACGCGATGCTTTCGGTCACATCGCCGCTATCAGCGATTATGTTCCGGGTAGCGAATACGTATATTATACCGGTGCCGGTTGGAGCAAATACGGATTCGAAAACCAAGAGGCTTGGATCGACTACATGAGCAACGCCGCAGCCCGCCTGCGTGCTCCGATGAACGTAACCATCGTAAAATAACCGGTTATCGTATCGTAGTTTATCATCAGACAATCGAGCTAAATATCCTTCACGGATTCGTACGGCGTTCGGCTCTATCGCTTAAACGAGTGCCGCCCGATACAGAATCGTTCAGGATCATATACTCCGAACAAGGGATATAAAATATCCCGAACCTAAAAAAGAACTGCCCCCCAAGAATCAGATACAAGACTTCCGGGGTGCAGTTCTTTATTATATTCGACCGTCTATCGGATCGTTACATTTTGCCGATAACCCATACATGCTGATGGACGGATTATTCTTTTTCGGGATGAGTGCCAACCCGTTCAATACCGCATCCAATACGCAAGGAGTATAAGACAACAGGCAACCACTATGGAGACAAAAGCGATATTTTTAGATGTAGACGGAACGTTGGTGAGTTTCAACACCCATCGTGTACCGCAATCGGCTGTCGATGCCCTGCGGGAGGTACACCGTGCCGGTATCAAAATCATAATAGCAACGGGGCGTCCATACACCGATCTTCACGAAATAAAAGAGATCCCCTACGATGCCATAGCCGCGCTCAACGGGGCAGACTGTGTCCTAAGAGACGGAACTTCAATCGCCCGGCATCCGATCGGGAAAGACGATTTTCTTCAAGTGCAGGCACTTGCCCATCATTACGGATTTCCTTTGGCTATCGAAACCGACAGAGGTATCCTTATCAACGAAATCAATCCGACTGTCGTCGAGCTGGCTAATTTGGTCGATCATCCTGTTCCTCCGGTCGTGGATATAGAAAAGGAGTTTGCGAAAGAGGCGTGTTGCCAGTTGTGCATTTATTGTGATGAAACGATAGAAAAAGAGATCATGCCGCAACTTCCCGGACTATCCGTTTCCCGTTGGAATCCGTTCTTCGCGGATGTCAATGTTGCCGGTATCGACAAAGCCGTCGGAATAAGTGCGTTCGGTGCTTATTATGGTTTTGAGGCATCACAAATTATCGCATTCGGTGATGGGGGGAACGATATTCCCATGCTACGTGCCGCAGGGATAGGTGTCGCTATGGACGGAGCATCCGACACGGTGAAAGCATCCGCCGGCTATGTAACAGGCTCGGTGGATGACAACGGCATAAGAGATGCCCTGTTGCATTTCCATATTATTCCGGGGCGAAACAACCTTTCAGTGTGAATCGCCGGGAGTCCGTCCGAAAAAGGATTCATCCGATCGTATCGTCGCGATCGGACAAACACGAGACAGAACCTATCACCGCATCCGGAAAAAAACAGCCCGACCTGCCCCACAAAAACGCCGAATAATTTTGGCGTTTCATGTAACGTTTCCTATATTTGTGGAATATAGGATGCGGCTCGGCATAACCAAATTGCGAAAATTCTATTTTCCCATTTGTCTCTGCACTCACCTTTTCCTATATTTGGCTTACGCGAAGCTCCGAACTGTATTTTATTATATCACATTCACCATTATGAACACCTTATCACTAAAACGGCTTGTTGCGATCGTATGTATTTTCTGTTCGTGCATTTCCGCCTATTCACAAAAATACAATCTTAAAGAATATATCCACATCGAAATCGTACCCGACCATGAAAACTGGACTTACCATGTCGGGGAAAACGCCCAATTCGCCATTCGGGTCATCCGGGCGAATGTCCCGATGCGGAATGTAAATCTGCAATGCGAAATCGGTCCGGAAAAAATGCCCGCCACCAAAAAGGTGTATAGTCTGATGGAAAAAGGTTCGTTCGTTATCAACGGCGGTACGATGGAAGCCCCGGGATTCCTTACCTGCCAATGTCAGGTAACGGTAAACGGCAAGACCTATAAAAACTTTATCAACGTAGCATTCGATCCCGAAAAGATAGCCCCGACCACCACCCGACCGAAAGATTTCGACCGGTTCTGGGAGCAGGCAATCCAAGAAGCCCGCGCTATCGACTTAGACCCGCTGATAACCCTGATGCCCGAAAAATGTACACCGAAAGTCAATGTTTACCATGTACGGTTCCAACATTACCAAAAAGACACCTATATATACGGGTGGCTCTGCGTGCCCAAAGCCGAAGGAAAATATCCGGCAATATTGTGCGTACCGGGAGCAGGCGTAAAACCGGTCCCGGCAGAGACGGAACTGGCAGAACAGGGTGTGATCACTTTCTCGATCGCTTCAAGTGCCCCGTATCCTTTTATCCTACGTTGCCCGAAGAGGCTTATCGGGCGTTGCGCTACGGCGTATTGCGCGACTATGCGTTCATACATCTCGACAGTAAAGAGCATTACTATTACCGCCGGGTCTATACCGGATGTGTACGCGCCATGGACTTCATCCATACACTCCCCCAGTTCGACGGATCGAATCTCGGGGTGACGGGCGGTAGCCAGGGCGGAGCATTGGCTATCGTCACCGCCGCTCTCGACCCGCGGGTAAAAGCCCTTGTAGCCGTACATCCCGCCCTTTGCGACCTGACCGGCTACCTGCACGGTCGCGCCGGAGGATGGCCTCATCTGTTCAATGAACGAAACAAGAAATTAAATAATACACCTGCAAAAATTGAAACTACACGCTACTACGATGTCGTAAATTTTGCCCGGAATCTAAAAGCCTCCGGCTATTACAGCTGGGGATTCAACGACCCTACCTGCCCTCCTACCTCATTCTATGCGGCATACAACGCAATCAAAGCGCCGAAGCAACTCTTCGTCGCCCACGAAACCGGGCACTGGCGTATGCCCGAACAGAACGAAATCATACACGGCTGGCTGGTCGAGACGCTGAAAAACGGGAAATAACATTACACAAATATTACACGGCAGAAAAACAAATATTACACACTCGTGTAGCCCCGTACATCTATTTTTGCAACGTATTGACATGTAGAGGGCTGTATAGGCTTGGACTATCGCCTCCCCGGAAGAAATACCATTGAAAAGGGAATACCGCAGAAAAACACGTTCGCACTACTTCCCGTCACTGAACACATTTCAACCGACATTCGACCGACGGTCGATTCGTCCCTCCGGACCCGACATGTCCACAGAAACGAATTTAAAATAAATGCTATACAATTAATTTTAAATCATAGTACTAATGAATCGAAATCTCAAACTGAAAAGCCTGATGCTATCGCTCGCTTTCTGTTTTTGCAGCTTCGCCGCATTTGCACAAAGCCGACAGGTTTCGGGTACGGTCATCGACAAGACGGGTGAACCCCAGATCGGTGTATCCGTAATGGTGGCAGGCACCACGACCGGTGTCATGACCGACATGGATGGCAACTACAAGATCAATGTGCCGTCCGACAAATCCGTATTAAAATTCTCGTACATCGGTTTTGCTCCGCAAGAGATCAAAGTGGGTACGAAAACAACGATCAACGTCACGATGGAAGAGGATACCAAAGCGCTCGACGAGGTAGTCGTAATCGGTTACGGTACGACTAAAAAGCGCGACCTGACCGGTTCCGTTTCGTCCATCCAAGCCAAACAAATCGAAGAGATTCCCGTTGCGAACGTTGCAGAGGCTTTGAGCGGTAAACTCGCCGGTGTATCCGTTACCACGAGCGAAGGTTCGCCCGATGCGGAAATCAGCATCCGCGTACGTGGAGGCGGTTCCATCACGCAAGACAACTCGCCGCTCTACATCGTAGACGGATTCCCCGTATCGAGCATCTCCGATGTTTCGCCCGCCGACATCCAGTCGATCGACGTATTGAAAGATGCATCATCGACCGCCATCTACGGTTCGCGCGGTGCTAACGGCGTTATCATCATCACAACGAAAACAGCGAAAGAAGGAAAATTCTCCGTCAGCTACGACGGCACTTACGGGTTCAAGAAAATCGCCAAGACTCTCGACGTTCTGAATCCTTACCAATTCGCCCGCGCCATGTACGAACGCGCGTTACTGACCGACCACCTCGATTATTATACCAATGCATTCGGTCTGTTCAGCGATATGGACCTGTATCAATACATGGCAGGGACAGACTGGCAAAACGAAATTTACGGCAACACCGGTACTTACTTCTCGCACAACGTTAGCGTAAGCGGCGGTAGCGACAAAGTAAACTTCATGGCATCTTACAACCGTACCGACGAAAATGCCATCATGATGGACTCGGAATATGCGCGTAACAACTTCTCGTTCAAAATGAACGCGAAGCCCTACAAATGGTTGAAACTGAACTTCTCGACCCGCTACTCCGATACCCATGTGACCGGAGCCGGAGCCAACGACTCGAAAGCCAGTGGCGGCGAGTCTTCTACGTCCGACTCTCGTCTGAAACATACCTTGACCTACGCTCCGATCGACTACCCGTTCGGCAAAATGACCGAAAACGATGAGGATATAGATATTACCGACGAAGAAATGATGGGTAACCTGTATCGTCCCGACGTTTCGGTACGCGACAATTTCAGAATGAAAGACGACCGTCTGTACAGCTTGAACGGCGGAATCACCATTACTCCGATCAAAGGCTTGACGATCCGCAGCGATTACGGTTTCGAACGCCGTCAGAACGAGGAAAAACGATACTACGGTACAACGACCAACGAATCGAGAGGTCATGCGGCTATCCGCTACAAACCGTTGGTAACATTCAGCGACAGAACAGCCCGCCGTATCCGTAACACGAATACGATCCAATGGGAACAGAAAAATATCAACCGGGCTCATACGTACTCGATCCTGGTCGGTGAGGAAACGACAACCACCAATTCGTACACCCGGTCGAACCGCGTAGAGGGCATGCCTACTATCTTCACTCCCGAAGAATCGTTCGGCTACCTGAGCCAAGGTACGGCAATCTCCGCCGACAACAAATTCTCGTACGACGACAAACTGCTTTCGTTCTTCGCCCGCGGTAGCTACGACTACAAAGGACGTTATTTAGTAACGGCAACGGTTCGTGCCGACGGTTCGAGTAAATTTTCTCCTGCCAACCGTTGGGGTGTCTTCCCTTCGGCTGCATTCGCATGGCGTATCTCCGACGAAGGGTTCATGAGCGGTAGCGAAGACTGGCTCTCGAACTTGAAACTCCGTTTAAGCTACGGTGTTGCCGGTAACAACAACATCGACAGCGGTCAATATTTCAGAAGCTACTCGTCCTACGCCGATTCGTGGATGGATCCGGTAGATTCCTATTGGTCGCCGGGTACGAAACTCTACAACGAGGACATCAAATGGGAAACCACTTATACCTATAATATCGGTATCGACTTCGGTTTCTTCAACAACCGTTTGAGCGGTAACATCGAATTGTATCAAAACGACGTAAAAGACCTGTTGATCGACAAACCGATCTCCGGTATCGGTTATACGACCATGACCCAGAACATCGGTTCTACCCGCAACCGTGGTGTCGAACTTTCGTTGAACGGTGCGATCGTAGCCACCAAACACTGGAACGTAGACTTGGGCTTCAACATCAGCTATAACCAGAACAAGGTCGTATCGCTCGGTGGTCTGGACAATGTATTGTACAACAGCGGTTGGACCAGCGTAGGTGCTGCCAACAACGACTATATCCTGACCGTAGGTAAATCGGTAGGTCTGATGTACGGTTACCAATTGGACGGCAACGGTATTTACAGCGTAGACGATTTCACTTGGGACGGTAAAAAATGGGTAGCCAACGAAGGTGTGGTAGACAATAGCTCTATCGCCGGCGACTCTTGGGGTCCGGGTGCATTGAAATTGAAAGACCTGCCCGATGCCAACGGTGTCAAGGACGGTAAGATCACAGAAAACGACCGTACGGTGATCGGTAATGCAATGCCCGACTTCACCGGTGGTTTCAACCTGTCGGTTCGTTACAGATGGTTCGATTTGAGCGCAGCTTTCTCGTTCAGCATCGGTAACGACATCTATAATGCCAACAAAATCGAGTTTACATCCAACTTGCGCTACCGCAACCGGAACATGCTTACCGATACGGAAGGACGATTCACCCACATCGATTGGGCTACCGGCGAACGTATCACGGATGCCGACCGACTGAAAGCAATCAATGCCGGTGCGAAAATGTGGTCGCCGACTTTGGACTACTGCTTCCACTCCGGCGCAGTTGAAGACGGCTCATTCCTGCGTCTCAACACATTGACATTCGGATATACCGTACCGCAAAATCTGACGAAAAAATGGTACATCCAACGTGCCCGCGTATTCTTCACCGGAACGAATTTATTCTGTGCGACCAAATACACAGGTTACGATCCGGAAGTAAGCACCCGTCGGAAAACTCCGCTGACTCCGGGTGTAGACTACTCGGCTTATCCGAAGAGCAGAGGCTTCAACTTTGGTATTAACCTCACATTCTAATGACAGACAGATTTATGAAACGTATATTTTTAAATTTATTCGTAGCCGCATCCCTGTTCACTTTCTGCGGATGTGAGGACTACTTAAACGTAGAATCCAAATCTTATTTGGATGATCCGGCGATGTTCTCCGATCCGGAGACCGCCAACGGTCTGCTGATGAACGTCTACCACGCATTCGGCGAAACCAACGGCTACCGCTCGCGTATGACGACGCTGTTCGGCTGTAACACGGATATCGAACTTCGCAAAGACGGATACAAGAACCTGTCGGCAACAGCCGGCGACCGCTACCGCCTTGCCGTGTACACCGTGACTAAAAACTACAACGACCGCGGTTTCTCCGATGCCAGTTCCGGAAAAGATTGTTTCAGTATGCAATACGCCATGATCGAAACGTGTAACCTCGTGATCGACGGTGTTCGCAGACATGGCGATATCACGAAAAGCTCCGCTTTGGGTGAAATCTTGGGTGAAGCGCTGACATTGAGAGCATTCCTCTATTTCGACCTGATCAAGTATTGGGGCGATGTACCTGCCCGCTTCTCTCCTGCCGATCCGAAAGAGATCTACATGCACAAATCAGACCGTTCGGTGATCTACGATCAGATCATCGCCGATCTGGGCGAAGCCGCCCAATTGGTAAAATGGGCAGGTGAAGGCCGTTACAACTCGAATGTCGAACGTGTGAACAAAGCCTTTGTAAAAGGTCTCCGCGCACGTATCGCCCTGAGTGCAGCAGGCAAAGCACTGGTACGTACCGATCGCGACGGTCACATGGCTGGCGATATAAATCCCCAAACATATTCTGTAGGAGGCAATGAAGGTACGATCGACTACGTATTCCCCAATGCCGAAAAACGGAAAGAGTTCTACGAAATAGCCAAGACAGAAGCCATGGAAGTAGTTGCCCAGAACAATCACCCGTTGGCAACCAATTTCCAAGATATTTGGGTAGACGTGATGAACGATGTCGTTACGAACGGACGCGAATCCATATTCGAAATCGGATTCTCCCCCGCCCGCGGTCAGATCGCACACTGCTTCGGCAATGCACACTCCGGTCCGGATAAATATGTCATGAAGAAAACAGCATCGTACCTGACAGCTCCGGCTACATTCTGGTTCGACTTCGATGCCGACGACAGCCGCCGCAACGTAACGATCGTTCCTTATATCTATGCCAACCAAGATGATTCGAAAGCACTCGAAGGCGGCGATCCCAACGGACACCAACGTCCTGCCAACCTGACGGAATTTTCTTACGGTAAATACCGTCCCGAATATCGTACCACCCGGTTGGAGAACAGCGGTAACGACGAAGGCATCAATTTCATTGTCATGCGTTCTGCCGACGTATATCTGATGGCTGCCGAGGCTATCAACGAACTGGAAGGTCCGAACGGTGAAAACCGGGCTATCGACTATCTGCAAGCCGTACGTAAACGCGCATTCGGCGGTGACGGCAAAATGGAAGATATCGACACCAGCTCGAAAGAAGCATTCCTGCAAGCTGTAAAAGACGAACGTAAATACGAACTGGGATGCGAGTTGATCCGCAAACAGGACTTGATCCGCTGGGGCGAACTCTCTTCCAGTCTGAAACAACTGCGCAGAGATGTCGATAATCTCCGTTGGCAAAGCGACAAATACGAAGAAGTGCCCTCTTACCTGTGGTATAAACTGGCAGAAGACGGCGAAACGCTGATCACTTACGGTCTGGAAAAAGGCGAAAACAAAGCTTTGGCTGACGGTATCACCGAAGCCAACGGTTGGGAACGGTTCACATTGATCGACGACGCAGACCAGACGAAGAGCATTCCGAACAACTACCTCGACGGTATCTATTGGGATGAAACCTGCCCCGCTGCCGAACTGCACGCCGGCAATCCCGACAAACGCCAGTTGATCCCGTTCGACCAAAACCTGTTGACCAGTAGCATGGACTATTTGGTAAACGATTACGGATATTAATCATTTTGAAAAACAAAGACAATGAAACGTATATTTAATAAAATAGCATTCGTATTATTGGGAGCCGCAGTCGGTGCCGGTTTCGTCGGCTGTACCGAAGAAGACAAGACCGATGTTCTCCCCCGCGAATTTACGCCTTATGAATTTACCAAAGTCATCCCCACTACCGGCGGGGTGACCTTGGCTTGGGCTCCGGTAAAAACGGCAGCCGGATACAATGTAGAGATCGCTACCGACTCTTCATTCACGGAAATCGTTCTCACAGAAGAAAACATTCCGGAATACGAACATTCGTTCGGAGGTCTGGACTTAGTAACCAGCTATGTAGCACGTGTATGTGCTGTCAGCAAAAATCCGGCAGTAACCGGAAATTCGGGTTGGATGTTATCGAAAGAGTTCAAGACCAAAGGTCGCGACATTCCCGATATTATTTCGGTCAATCCTCACGAAGTTACCGAAACGGCAGCCGTAGTCCGTTGGAGTACGGACGATCTTGCCAAATATCCGGTAGACCAGATTTTGTGGAGTGCCGACGGTCGTGAAACATGGACTACGATCGAAGTAGCCGACCAGACCGCAGGACAAATGACTTTGACCGATCTGCCTTCGAGCAGAACGATTACGGTGAAAGGTCATGACAAACGTACCGAGGGTCAGATGGGCGACTACAACGAAGTGACGTTCCGCACCAAAGACGTGATCCAAGACGCCGTAGACGTAGCTATCGGAGCCGATCTGGCATCGGCTATCGCCAGCGCACCGGAAGGTGCTCCTATCCGTGTGG
>ERZ780177.3249-NODE-3249-length-12412-cov-2.784495_pt1 | contig 12412 bp, 14 predicted proteins | sample MGYA00510973_ERZ780177 | MGnify/ENA primary metagenome ERZ780177 (study PRJEB29588, sample SAMEA2144396) | human gut metagenome | biome: human gut; feature: human-associated habitat; material: faeces | place: Denmark | collected 2008/2010 ...
TAGTGGGAGGAGTTAAGTTATACGCCGTGTATGAATTATCGGTATATTTATCAAACATACTCATTCTAATTATACTCCCCTCTTCTTATACAAATATATACAATACTAAAGGGTGGCCCAGTTGTTTAAGCTAAGTCACCCTTTAGTTATCTATTTTACTTATTTGTTAATCTATGTCACTCATTTATTCTTCCATTTCCTTATCGGACACCTTTGCATCACTGACGTTTCTCAGTATAGCATAGAATGGATAATACTTGTTAGTGGTTTTATTCTTATCTTCTTTCATGTCAATCTTGAGTCCAAAGTGATCTGCAATCTTCTTTGCCCACTTCAAATCATCTTTGATGTGTGCATAAACTGTGAGATCATCATTACCAGGACCCACATAAGGACCTATAAATCTCTTACCACGAGGAATATCTACTTCTTTATAGATTTCCCCTTTGGGGCCTTCGTTTTCAACTTCTGAACTAAGTTCATCATACACTTTTGCCCAAACATCATCACGGGAATACAACTTATCTTCTTTATTGATCACTGAGCGTGGCTTACGAAGTTCTGCGGTAGCTCTACCCGCCTCCTCAAGATTTTCTGAGGTCTTGTCACAAGTACAAATTTCGTTGCCACAATCTGGACATTTCTTACTTTCAAATACATTTTCATTATCCATGATGTAAGAATAAGAAGTGGCAAAGCCATCTAGAACCTCTGTAGCACGATTGAGGATTTCAAAGTCACCATCTACCATAAAGTCTGAAGTATTAATCTTTCCAAGCTCGGAAATAAAGTTTGAAAGCATTTCTGAAATGTTTACAGCTTCCTTATACAGCTTTGTATCAGTATATAATGATTCTTTCATTTTCGGCTTAATAAGTTTAATCATCTTTTCCTGTTCACTTCTGGGTGCCCTTACAAATAACTCGTCAACTAGCATATTATCAGTATTCTCATCGTCCTTTGCATATGTATCTAACATAGCATAAACCTTATCAAAAGCATCTCTATTATCACTATAATTATCGGGATCTTCGTGATACTCTAGGAATTTATCCACTAACTTTTTATCAACGGATTCTGTTACACCAGAGGAAGATGAGGTATTTTTACGATTGTTCCAAGTTGCAAGTCGTTGATCTCTGGGCAGATCTCTAAGAAAATAGTACTCTATATAATCGTTGATTTTATCTTTGCTCAATGTAGGCAGTATTTCACGAGCCTCACTCATCTTAGTAAGTCCCAGGTTGTACATTATAGCTGCAAGTGCAACTTCTTCATCGGTGCCTGATCTGTCAATACGTTCAAATTCGTTGTCAATGTCATCTACATCATCCATAGATTCATCGAATCTCTTTTGATTTTCATTTTCAAATTCGTCCATGATTTTATCTTTTCTTTCAAAATCTTTCTTAATCCGAGTAATATTTTTGATCCTTTTATTTATAGCGTCAGCATAGGTAATGGGGGTCTGACCTTGAATCTTAATTTCATAATCAGGAAACTCCATGTTTGCTTTACCGACTTCAAATTTTTCTCTTACTTTTCTTTTCATATCAAAACCTCACTTTACATCAACATATACAATTATGTCACCATTCTGAGGCATCAAGAAATAATGATATACAACTTCTCCTTTACCATTACTCATATCTGTACTGAAAAATTCGATGCCATTAGGTTCACGAACCTGATAATCCGAAGGATCGAACTTACCTTCTTGAATTTGCTCAATAAGTTCTTCTACTGTCTTTTTATAGGTTTCGTCAATTACAGTGATTACTTTCGCTTTCTCTGTATCACTTAATTTATCATTAAATAAATTACTGATACTTTCGTAGAATACTGTGGCGCCCTTATCCTTTTTATTGTAATAGATGTCATAGGGAATATTTTTATGCTTAAGGTCATCAGTCAAATCACGAAATTCACCGCTTTCCTTTTCAATATCTTTGAAAGACTGTGAGTTCTTATAACTTTTCTGCATAACGCGATAGTCAGATTCCACACTCTCGTCCAGTTTCTGCTGGGCTTCTTCTTCGCCCTCACCGATTGCATGAGTATTTTTATCAATGGACTTCAATAACTGCTGTAACTCACCCACATGTGCAGCTTCTTCTCGTGCTATGTCGGCAAACAGCTTTGCCGCATCTTCTGCACCAATCTGCTGTGCAGTAACAGAAGCACTGTTATAACCACTAATAGCTTCCCATTCATCAACAATAAGCTGATTAATTATTTCCGCCATTGCAGAATCACTTCCTGGCTGAATCATAGTACCTTCCTGCTCCTCGACACCAAGAGTAACAAGTTTCATATCAGGATCATCAAAATAATTTTTAACCTTTTTCTCTGCGGCACCTTCGTTTGCTGCTTCAACAATGGAGTAGTGATAACTTTCATTTAACAAGTAGTTAACACGATATTTTTTTGATTCATTCATTTTTCTCATTTTTCTATGTGTAATGTCATTTTGAAGCATTTGCATTGATTTGTTCCACGATGAAGGTCTTTTACTTTCAAATTCCTGAGCTCTTATGTCAAGTTCTTCTATTGAAACATCGGTGTTAAAAACAAATTCCTTCGACATTACTTTACTCCCTTCACTACACGTTTTATCTTACTTTTACTAGTTTCCCTCTTCACGCTTTTGGCATAGAGTGTTATCAAACTACACTAATGTGTCACTTATAAAGTCAACACATATTATATGATATCCGACGCTTTTTTCTTTGTTGGATACCTTTATTATAATCTATTGATTCATTATTTACAAGTAAACTTTCAACGGATAACTCTTTACTGCGAATATCTTTTAGCGCATCTTTTAGTGCATCTAATAACCCGAGGTTTCTAATTTCCTTGAATATGAAATTACCCTTTGAAAATTCTCCGTCAGTCATTATTCCTGACCTTCTGAGGGTATAGAGACTATTAATATAATTATTAATGTCTTCAGCACTTGTATTAGGCTCTAACAAGGCTTCTGCTTTAGTTTTATATTCATCAAGTAAAGTATTATACACTGCGTCATTCTCGAAGCTAGGCACCTCGATTTTTGCAGGAAATTTTATCCATTCATCCTTAAATACTGAATATATACCATTTGATGCGGTACAGGATTTAACGTCCTCTACATATAACTCTACATCTATTCCTCTAACTTTGATATCATATGACTTGTTGAAATTTATCTTTTCTGCGTTACAAGCAAGCTGAAATAGCTCAGGATCACAACTAAGGCTTTCCATATTCACAACAAGGTGTAAATCAAGGTCTGATTGTGGGGTGTAGTTATAACTTGCGTTACTGCCTACAATCTCCGCATCTAGTATATTTTCATATTTAAGGACCTCAGAATCTTCTGCATATTGTTTTGTTATATGAATTAACTTGTCTCTTACTACGGGACGAAGATTATTATCCTCGTCCCATATCTTTATATTAAGACAGTCGTGTAATTCAGCAGCAACTTCTCTTAGTGTTTCCATCTGGCAACCTCGACATTATTAAAAATCAGCGTATCGGTATATCTTACCATCCTTCGGATTTAACATAGATACAATTCCAACATTTTCGTTAACTCCAACATAGTATTCATCGATTGTAATCATCTTCTCAATATCTGAGTCTGAAACCATGTGTTCGTTTCTAGCATCATCGAGATCAACATAACAATCATCCGAAAGGGTGTTCATCTGAACATCGTCCAGAAATCTACCAGTAGGTCTTCCTCTATATTCAGGATAGAACTTATCAATTGTGTCTCTGATAATTTGATGTTCACTATCAGTGAACTCAGATAAAGACTCAGACAACTCATCTTCAGTCATGTAATTATACATAATTACAAAATCTTGCAGTTCATCTCTGGACAGAAAGTCCATGAAATTATCAATAAGTTTATCCTTATTTATGTGTCCTTCTCTTATGTAATCCTTTATTTCCTTCTTTATATCATGAGAGCTACTTTTCATAATTATTTTTCCTCTCTAATATCTAATAAATGCACAAAGGATGCCTGGTTGCTCTGGTTCAAAGTATGCATCCTTATCATATTTTGATACAACCTTGTCTAGCACATCGGAAAGATCCATTAAGTTATCATATTCTAATTCAGCTCTAACTTGTACTTCAATGTCACCTGTTTTAGGGTCCTCAGAAACAGCAAAGATTGGGTTGATATAATCCTCAATCTCCTTGTCACTCTCAAATCCCCACTTTGGAGTCTTAAACAACTTATATGCAGCATCCTTTAACTCTTTAGATATAACCTCGGTAGTACCGCTTGAACCTACAGATTCATCAAGTTCGTCTTCAGTAAAATCTTCACAATACTCTAATGCAAAATCATACAGTTCATCTTCTGTAAGATAATCTACAAACTTTGCAATAAGATCATCCTTATCAACATCATAATCTTTTACATAAGAAAGGAATTTATCCTTTATTTTATAAACTTTATTCATTAAAATATATACCTCCGATTACTAATACTAATAACAGCGTTTATGATGAATGGATACTTCCTGCCGTATCAGTACAGATATCTCCTAATATCACTATCAAGGGCTCTCTTCTTGCTTCTATTAAGAAGTTAATCAAGTTCTTCTTCGTCAAATCCTTTGTAGGAATTAAACCAATCTTCAGCTTCAGCATCCGATTCAGTTTCCCAGTCAGCATAATCAGGATCTGCTTCATCTTCTCCGAACATGAAGATATTTAATCCGCTATCCGTATTACGATACCAATCGTAAGATGTTAAGAATCCGTCACTGTCTTTTATCATCTTACCTTTAATAAATTCCCACTCATTAGTAGGTGTAATAAAAGTAAACACGTTTGAACCATTACTACTATCCAATTCTATATCAAGGCCTGCTTTAATCAAAGCTTTTAGCAAAATACGAGCACGAGCAGTAGCAGATCCCTCAGTGTCAAATGTTACAACGTATGTGTTAGGTTTTTTACCTTCAGAAATATCCTTTATCCCTGAAATGCCTTGAAAAGCTTCCCACATTTTATCAATCCATTCATCGTCAGAGTAGCTTTCATCAAGTTTTGAAAGTTTACTATCTAAGCCAGGAATATCGATATTTTTAAGAATGGATACAGCTTCGGAAATATTATCCAACATTGCCTTCTTATGTAATTCCCAGTATTTGTCGAAATCTTTGATTTTTTCTTCGATCTCAGATTTATAATCCAGAATATCATCTTCGACTCTAGGAAGGAAGCGCTCAAATGAATCTTTATCCTTGCTATTCTTATACTCTTTCACCCATTTTTTTAATTCTTTTGCTTTTGTGACAAGACTTACCATAATGGGTGCTGCATAACCTTGTCCAATATTATTAGCATCAGTAACAATACTTTCATTCATATAATCACCGGTCTTTCTGTTTAGTTGATAACCACTCTTAGTGGGGCCTTCTGCGCCGTCTCCTCTACCTTCATAAACTGTTATATAGATGGGTGCTCCACGCTTTGTAATTTTCTTAATATTCTTCAGAACAGCTTCACGCGCTTCAGGCTCTTTGATAACATTTAATACGTTGGAGTTAACAGCGGCGTCAGCTCCTCCATGCTCCTTTAAGAGACGAAGCACCTCTTTGTTATGCTCTGCTGATCTATTATAAGGGTCATATACTAAAAGGGTAACGTCTTTATCTTTTAGGTAATTAACGGCATTATCAAACTTGCCTCCACCGAAATCAACTACTACATCTCCGGGACGGAACTCTACCATATTATAGATAGCTGGAAGTTTAGTTGAATTTATTGAGGTAGCTGCACTACTAAATTCCTGTTGGGCTTGTTTGAGCTCAAGTTCGTCTGTGTCTTCAAAAGCTTCACGAAGATTTACGTATCCTTCTGCATCTTCTTCGACGATGTCTGACTCTTCGTCTAAATCGTCCGTTCCGGTATATCCCCAGTCACCTTCATCATACCCGCAATCTGCACAGACACCCGTCTTTACATTAAAGCGTGTTCCACCGCATGCAGGGCAATATTCCATATTAGGAAGGAATCTATTAGAGTCAACACCGTCATCAGCGGACTCTTTTAAGTACCTACTGGCTTCTGCTTTAGCATCGTCAATACTGTTGAAATTGCCATAATGTTTTGCAGTTGCACCGTTTGGCTTAACCTTTTCAAGATGGTATCCCTTATAAGGTTCAGGATTCTTAGAAATAACGAACGGACCTTTATACCACATATCCGCAAAAGACCATCTCTTTACCCAACCATCATCAACCGATTCATTCTGTGGTAGAAGTTTTTTACCTAATTCTTTGGACAGTCTTTTTATACCTGTGGTGTCATCAATTGGTTCGTAACCTCGAGCTTGTGCATACGTTATGTGCTGTACTGTATTATTTTCATAGTTTACAGCATACCAATCACCCTTACCACTGATAATCTTTCTATATAAATTGTAAGGGGAGTTACTTGCAACATATTTATATCCTGCATCAATTAAATCTTGTTCAGTGAGGTTATCACGTAAATCTTCTTTTGTAAAGTACTGATCATCTTCAACTTCTTGAATTGACTCATTAGATTCACGAATAAGTCCATACTCATTTGTAATAGTTTTAATGATAGCATCAATTCTGGTTGATAGAGAATTATTTATCTTATCAAATAAGAATTGCATTGCTTTATATCCATCTTTACCAGAATTCTGTAACTTACCTACTTTAGAAAGAAAGTCTTGAAGTTCTTTTAAGTTAATGCTTTCTCTTTCATACTTCTGTCCAATAGAAGCGATGTTTCTCACTAAACTGTGGGGGGTCTTGTTAATAGTTGCTTGCGCATTCTTAATGACTCTCATAATACTATTACCAAGATTTTTGCTACTGCTTTCATCTCCAAAAGAGTCTGCAACCTCCTGGAGTAAATCAGAAGCATAAGAAATAACATTGTTTGCAACTACGTTAACATCTTCACCGAACACATCTTTGACAGTATCTGCGTATCTCTTCTGTTTAGTTTCTTTACTATCAAATATGCCTTCAGTAACAATATCTTTGTCATACTTATTATTCATTTGAAGTTTTGCTTCATCTTCATAACTTTCCTCCAACGCATTTACGAAGGATAGGTCTTCTTTCATAACCCACTCAATGTCGTCTGTATCAGAATAATCCCAATCAACAAGTACTTTGATGGAGTCACAATCAATAACTGTACCCTTACGGTCACCGTCGGTTACACGGTCACCATTTTCAAATGTGCATTCTTCAGATTCACCAAATGACACACTTCCCCCAAAATCTCCCGTGCTCATTAAGGCATTAGTTGCAGTAATATCAAACCCAGGTGACATTACAATACCCCAAGGAGCTGAATTGTCTGCAATCTTCTTTCTGCAATCATTCGTTAACTTGTAGTTAGGATTATTCAGAATGTTATTAAGCAGTTCGTTAACAGCATCGCTATTAACTTTGCCCAGCTTAATATCCTCAAAACTATTCGTTGACTCGTTCATGCATTTTGCACAAAGTCTACCCTCATCTTCAACTACATCATACACAGTGTACTCCATAGTATCATCATCTAGGACAGCATTTGATTGGGATGCCATTAATACCTTTTCCTCACACTTATTTAGGATATCTTCTGAAGCTTCCTTTATTGAAGTATAGTTAATAGGCACATCATAGTTGTAATCCACATATAACGATATGCCGTCAGTTTCATATTCCACAGGACTTAATCCGAAAGTATATGTTGTATCTTTACTCGTAATTTCAAATTGTCCTGCAACATCATTATAGAACACACTATCATACTTCTGGTCTAAGCCCATTTTTACATTATTAATGATAGCTTCAAAGGGCGTCACATTCTGAACATCAGTTAATCCTGTCAGTTCACTCACATCGTCGTCACAGAAATAAGTGCATAGTTTCTGATATATTACCTCAGGATCTTCGTTGTCAAACAGCAGTTTTGCAATGTCAGCTTTGTCTTCATCTGTGAGAAGGCAAGCATCGTACATTGTCAGTAAATCATATTTACAACAAGAGTCAGCGTCCATGTTACGAAGTGACTCTCTAATATTGATTTTACTCATTCTGCGCTCCTTTCTTAAAACTCCTAAATTTGCAAATTTAGAAGCCTCTTTTGCAGGCTTCTTTATAGTTAATACAAGTTATGGAATGTACCTCAGGAAAGCATCAATGAAATCATCTGCTGCTTTAACAACATTTTTATCATTTCCGCTTATGGAATAGTTAATATGTTTATCCAGATCAGAAGTTATATACCCTTGATAGCTAAGTGTATAATCTACATAAAAAGAAGCTTTAATGTCTGTGGTGTCATTTACAAAACTAATGCCATTAACTGAGGTAACAATGTTAAATCCTACCTCTCTAAATAACTTGCTAATCTTGTAAAACTTATCGTTTCTGTCTTTCTGCTCTATATTTAGCATTTTTTCAATTTCATTCATAACTAATTCTCCTTTTATTTACAAATCTATATACAAAGTAAAAGTATTATCTATGCAGTGCATTTCTACAAAACTGGGTATACAATGTATACCTCTGGTAAACAAAAGCATAGCAGCTAACAAGCAAAAATGCAACAACATAAGAATAGGACCCTATGTGGGGTCCTAAGATTGTAAATTACTTATTGTCGGATTCCTTAGTAGCTTGTGTAATTTCCCGCATAAGGATTTGGTATTGATAATCAACTGCTTTCTGCAATCCTTCTTTATCAAAGGTAAAAAGCTGACCACTAGTGGTCATATAATACATGTCCGTACCATTTACAACCGCAGGCTTTACCAGAATGCTTGCTAAGCATTCAGGAGTCATTTCCTTCATTGTTTGCTCAAATACATTCATTATTTATTCTCCTTAAGATTATTCATTGTGAGTTTTGTGCCACTCATATCCGTCCCAATACCCTCTAAAGATACACTTACGCCATCGGTCTGAAAATAAGTTAGGCTTAACAATAACCTCGAGTCCTAATACTAGTTTGCCTCCTTGTAATGGTACGATTTGTATATTTTTCAACACACAAGTGAGACCGTCACAATAGACCTTAGGCGTCAACTCTTTAATTTTTATATAGTCGATATCATTACATGTGTTATCAAATGAATTCAACAGCTGTGTTGTAAATAACTTCGCAACATAATCGACTTCTTCCTGTTCTATTGACAAATCTAAAGATTCATCAAACAACCTCATCCAGTCTATCCGTGTAACATAATCACAGAAAGAACATTTATCAATACTCAATTACTCACTCCCCATATAATTGTGTTAATGATCTTGTAATTATAGTATCTCGGTTCAACTTCTTTAATCTGTGATTCCCAAGCCCGTATTTTACTAATTTTGTAGATAATGTAATTATCCTGAGAACTATATGGGCTAGTTAATACTGCGTTATACATATCTTCCTGTGTAATATCAGCTTTATCTTCGTTGTTATTTGACAGTAGTTTTAGATAGGAATATGCGTCCTCAATCTCATAACTCTTCATATAAGTGCATTTGTTATAGCTATCATATCCTGCGCTGTTTAACTTAATATTTACATTATTGCCCACAGCAATAATAAGCAATAACAAAAGCAGTGGGATCTTAAAATAGCGAACAATAGCTATGCAAGCTTTCTTTCTCTTGTTGTCTCTGAAAACATATTCCAACACCGAAAATATCAAAGTAACTAAGAGCCCCAGTAAAAATAAATATACCAATGTAAATCACTCCTTCAAAACACTATCCACCTGATGCATAATCTTACAATAGTTTCATTTTTTAATAAACATCTTAGTGTATTACTTATTCAATGTCTTTTCAATTTCAACTCTTCTATTGTATTCTTCCTCATCGATCTCAACCCAAGAATTACTATCGGTGTCTTCTTTGAAAAATCTTTTTACATCTACAGTTTCACCATTATCTATCTTTACACTATCAATACACATTGTGTCAAAATCTTCAGTCACCGACGTGGTGTGTTCGGACACATATGCAATGATAGGATCACTTGAAGTATAGTAAGGAAACTTAATTGGGTAAATGCTATTAACAATTTTTGACACAAACCCGTTATACCAAACAGGAGCGTGTGGATCATCTTCATTTACACATACTACACGATTCACATCGCTATAACTGATGTTCCCTTCTCTATCCACGTCTTTGAAAAGACTTGTCATTCTTGCACACTGGTAAGTAATTGTTCCTGACTCAGAAACATTTGACTTTACCCATGTAGTGTCTTCGTCAATTGGAGTTAAGGGGAATCCGCGAACAAGTCTTTGTAAGAACATCAACGTTTGTTCCATTGAAGCTCCACTGTGTCCATCTTCACGCAACGAATTAAATGCCTTTAGCGCACTGTTCAAACATTCACAAATGTAATGCGTAGAACAATTATCAGACCCTGACTTTAGAGCTTCATTCTTAGCCAATTCAACTTCTCTTTTTGCCCAAATATCTATTGACATTATCATCCCTCCTTTTTAGCTTTTTCAAACATCTACTTCTTACTGGATATCTGACAGTGCAAAGGATCGACGTTTGTTATTCATGTCCTCCACCACAAGGTCATGGGCTTCCTCGCCGCAAAATTTGCAGACAGCGTATGCCTCATCATAGGTTGTATTACGGTGGTTATATTGGATGGTCGCCTTTCTGGATCTTATCCAGGTTGGGACTTTTCTCCTACAATTATCACAATAGGCGTCTTTCATTTTTATTCCTCACTTACCAAAGTATAGCCACCAACGATAAACAGGCGCATTAATGGCTGAGCTTTTAAGCTCTTTAATTGTCTTGTTGTTGTCTACGTATACCTTGATCTGAGACTGAACAAGGGTGTCTGATTTAAGCTCAGGGTAGAGAGCAACAAGTGTGATGGAGCTTTCAGGAGCCACCTCAGTAAAGATGCCGGTTTCATACTCCTGATATTGTTTTACCGTATCCGCAATTTGTTGCTCAATTTTAGTATTTTCCTCTTCGTATATGGCAATCTTCTTGTCAATATTTACTCGATTAAGTACACATACAAGCAGCACAATGGTAACTATTGTTGAAATTATAGTAACAACCGTGCCTATGATTTGAAATATCTTACCAATCTTGTCTTTGCCATAGTCGAGTTTATCATATAAAACTATGCCCAATGTGACCATCAGAATGCCGATAACAAGAATAACAAGAATCATAGTTAATCTCCTTTCCCAGTAATCAATTCGCTATAAGGCAGACTCTCAATCCATTCACAAAAAGTATGCCATTCATCAAGCTTGTGATTACGACGTGACTTATACATGTTAGCGAGAACTTCATAATTCAGCATTACTGTCCTCTTCTGGTTGTAAGAGCTCGGTAGGAGTTGGATCATCTGCCACCACCACTCTTTTTTAGCATCTGTATTGCACCAATGGTATGCGTCCCTTGCCTCGTTCAACAGCCTAATAGTTTCCTTCAAATGAGCAAGCCAAGAATTTTCAAGATGTTCGCAGCTAAAATCCTCCAACGTGAACTCCTTCTCCGCAATCTTGTGCATAGTTGAGCAAGAGTTTGCAACTGTGCCGACCTTGTAGGTGTCGAACTCCTTCCACCAATATAGAGGAGCTGTAATATCAAGATATACGGTGATCATCCGCATGAACTTACGATGGTCAGTACCAGCGTTTCTGAGGCGAATTGCAAGATCTAGATCAGCGTTCCCTAAACTGTCTGTAGACAAATCACTGTCTGATTTATTCCAACTATTGAACGCATTACGGGCAGAATACACAGATCTAGATATACCGTATACTTCAAAATTTTCAATTTTCAACATATATTAAACCTCCCTGTATGACTTGTTTTTCACCACATCATTGATTGTGCCTTCATGAACATTAAATTTTCTACTTAGTCCACTTATTCCAAAATCCCTGTGTCGTGGAATATAGTGTGAACGTATAAATAATACATCTTCTCTTGAAAGTTTTGCTGCATGATGGTGTATACCTGTAACTTTCTTTTCTAATCCCTGTGCATAAGCGTGCAACGTATTATAACTATGCGAACACCACTCGAGGTTTTCAACACGATTATCATACTTTATTCCATTTTTGTGATTTACACATGGAAGATTATTTTCGTTAGGTATAAAACACTTTGCTATAACACGATGAGATTGTTCACTAGAATTAGCACCAGTTTTTACCCAATTATAATCATTTTTTTGATTATTTTGTTTCACTAATTTACAATTAGAAAGACTTATAAATTGTCCTGAGGGAAATGCAATTATATGATTATTATATATTTTACCACTATTTATGAGTAGAGCGTTTTCCTCACAACAGCCCATCAGCCTATGAAATTTTCTATTTACTAATTCATCTATTGCTAATTCTTTAGTTGAAAAAGATAGGTAA
>ERZ780177.3251-NODE-3251-length-12408-cov-3.405489_pt1 | contig 12408 bp, 14 predicted proteins | sample MGYA00510973_ERZ780177 | MGnify/ENA primary metagenome ERZ780177 (study PRJEB29588, sample SAMEA2144396) | human gut metagenome | biome: human gut; feature: human-associated habitat; material: faeces | place: Denmark | collected 2008/2010 ...
TTTATCCGTTATCAGAAATCTTTCTTGCGAGTGGGATTTATGTCTATGGATCCGAATACAGGTCATGTGAAGGCTTATGTGGGCGGTCCTGATTTTACGCATTTTCAATATGATATGGCTTCGGTGGGACGGCGCCAGATAGGATCGACCGTGAAACCGTTCTTATATACATTGGCGATGGAGGAGGGATTTACTCCTTGCGATATGTTTTTAAATGAACAGCCTACATTGATTACAGAAGACGGGAAGCCCTGGTCTCCTCGGAATTCGTCGAAAGCGCGTGTGGGCGAGATGGTTTCTTTGCGTTGGGGGTTGGCAAATTCGAATAACTGGATTTCTGCTCGATTGATGGATAAGTTGTCGCCCTCGTCATTGGCGAGGTTGATGCATTCGTTCGGGATTAAAAATAAGATAGATGAAGTCATCTCTCTTTGTTTAGGTCCGGTCGAGGTCTCGGTCGAGGAAATGGTGACGGCTTATACAGCCTTTTCGAACAAAGGCGTGCGTGTAGACCCTTTGTATGTGACTCGTATAGAGGATAATTTAGGGAATGTAATAGCCGAGTTCACGCCTTCGATGACCGAGGTTTTCAGTGAACAGGCTTATTATCGCATTTTGCCGATGTTGAAAGATGTGATAGATCACGGAACGGGCGGTCGTGTTCGTTTCCGTTATGGTATTACTGCTCCTATGGGAGGTAAAACAGGGACGACCAATAATAATTCGGACGGTTGGTTTATGGGATTTACTCCCGATTTAGTTTCCGGTGTATGGGTAGGAGGCGAGGATCGCTCGATTCACTTCGATGGTATGGCCGATGGGCAGGGAGCCAGTATGGCATTGCCTATTTATGGTCTTTATATGCAGAAAGTTTATGGGGATCAAAGTCTGGGTTATTCACAAGATAGCGACTTCGAGATTCCTGAGGAGTATTCCGATCCTTGTAGCGGAAGTTCATATATCGAAGAATCCGTTACAGCTCCCGTGGAGAGCATAGAGGGTATATTCGATTGATTTTTGCACCGTTTTGGTCGTTTTGACAGATACCCGTGTGGTTCTGTATGTCGGGGGCAATCACAGGTATAATAGCCAGATGAGGACGGGAACTGAAATATCGACGATGATGCCGTGAAAGATGGCGAAGATGACGTATTTTTCTCCGAGGGTGGCGCTGATGAGAGGTAGAGTCGTGTCGATGGAGGTTGCTCCTGCGGCTGTAATCGGGGCTAATTTCCCGCAATAACGGGCAAGTAGCGGAATTGTAAGAAGTGTCAAAAGCTCTCTGCTCAGATTACAAATAAGAGCGATAGTACCGATGTCGGCTCCTGCAAGCTCGTTCAGTAAAATTGCCGATAGACTGTAATATCCGAATCCGCAACCGATGGCAACGGTTTCTCGTAACGGAACGGGACAGAATAGCGAGAACAGACAACAAGCGGCGATTGTCCCGACGATCGTGGATAACGGTATTAACAAAATCTGGAATTTATATTTTTTGATGGGAGCGGATAGTGCGGTTAAATCACTGCCGAGTCCTATTCCCACCAAGAACATCATGACGTACAGGATATAGAGGCTGAGGGAGTCGTCGCACTCGGGAATTATGCCCCAGTAGGAACAGAGTACTCCCGCCGCAAAACATAACAGAATGATGAGACTATTTTTCATGATCGTTGGTCATCTTCTTTTTTGAATAGGTGACGGTAAACGATCCATGATAAAAATACGCTCCCTGCAATGGATACAACGGAGATTGCGATACCTAAGAGGCCGAGGGTTCCCAGCCCTTGTATAACTTGCGGGTTGCTACCTACCGATAGACCCATCACGAAAAGTAACAGGAAAATAATGTAAATGTTGATTTTGGAAACGAGGGCGGGTATGGCTCGAATATTCCGTAGTATATATCCGATCAGAACACCGGATAACATGACTATCATTACACCGAACATGCCGTTGAAATTGAAATAATTTTATTTTACAAGTGGTTGTTTTTTATGTGGATATTTCTCATGTGCTTGGGATATTCTTTCCCGGATAAATATTTGTTGATGTGCAGGACATGGGAACTGTTGTGCAAATCGCTTCCCAGGTAGTCTACCATCTGTTTGGAAATCAGCCATTCGGCGACCTCTTTCGCTCTTTTGTTGTAATACCCTGCGAGGGAAAGTAGATTGACTTGAAATTCACACCCTTGTTCATGTAGCTCTTTGTAGATTTTTTTGTCATCGTAATAATAAGCATATCGTTCGGGGTGGGCTAAAATGGGGGAAAGTCCTTTAATCTGCAAATCGAAGACGAGACTTTTGATGTTCCAGAACGGTTGTAGAAAAGAGTTTTCGATAAGGATATGGTTGCCCGGCATGGGTATGATTTCTTCTCTTTGCAGTATGCCCAAAAAGTTATCGTCCATTCGGTATTCTGCGGAGTAGCAGAGTTTAATTCCCAGTTCGTCCAAATTGGTCTCTTGGCAAAGCCGGGAGTATGCCGACCCGATGGTTTGTGGAGTGTTTTCGAATGAAGCCTCGGTCACATGAGGCGTAGCTATGATTCGTTCAAGTCCCCATTCTTTCATTTGATGAATGAGGGCGAGGGAGTGTTCTACATCGGGAGACCCGTCGTCGATACCCGGTAATACATGGCAGTGAACCTCTGTCGTATAGGGTAATTTGGGAGTATTGTTTTTCTTTTTTAAGAAATTAAACATATCTGAATGGCGTAAAGATTTTATTTGTGATACAAAAGTACGCTTTTTCCTTTGATAATAAGTTAAAGAATATTATTTTTGTATTCTTAAATTCATGTAATGTGAATAGATGTAACACCTATAAAATCAAATGGCTATGTCAAGAAAATTGAAAATCCGAGATCTTACTCTTCGTGACGGGCAACAGTCTTTGTTTGCAACTCGTCTTACCCAAGAACAGATAAACCGCGTTTTACCTTATTACAAGGATGCCGGTTTCTTTGCGATGGAAGTTTGGGGTGGTGCTGTGCCCGATTCGGTGATGCGTTATTTGAACGAGAGTCCGTGGACTCGTCTTAAAACAATCAGTGAAGCTATTGGGGGAGCATCTTATTTAACGGCACTTTCTCGTGGCCGTAATTTGTTCGGGTATGCGCCTTATCCCGATACGGTTCTTGACGGATTTTATCGCGAGGCCGTGGCAAACGGGTTGGGTATCATGCGTATATTCGATGCACTCAACGATTTGAACAATGTAAAATCTTCTGTGGAAAAGATAAATGCTGTCGGGGCGATTTCCGATGGAGCCGTATGTTACACGGTAGATCCGCATTATACCATAACGTTTATGGATCGAGTAAAGGCGTTGTTCGGTAAAAAATTGCCGAAACCTATCTTTACCGATGAATATTTTGTGGAAAAAGCACTCGGTTTTGAAAAGTTGGGTGCAAAGATGGTTACTCTCAAAGATATGGCCGGATTGGTGAATCCTTCTCGAATCGCTTCTTTGATGCCTAAATTGAAACAGTCTTTGAAAGTGCCGGTCGATTTTCATACCCATTGTACACCGGGGTATGGCCTCGCATCGTCGTTGATGGCTGTTATACACGGTGTGGATATTTTGGATACTAATATTTGGTATTTTGGCGGAGGTTCGGCGGCTCCGGCCATAGAATTGCTCTATATTTTCTGTAATAAATTGGGCGTAGAGATGGAAGTCAATATGGCAGCCGTAAGTAAAATACGTGCCGAGTTGCTCGGTATTCGTCGCGAGCTGGCTGCATACGACTTGAAGAAAGACTCGTTCCCCATTGCGTTCGATCCGTTGATCGATAAGTTGCCCGATCATATCGACAAGTTGTTCGATACGGCTATCGAAGCCGCGCGTCAGAATAACGAAGCCGCTTTGCTGGATGCTTGTCATGCCATCGAAGATTATTTCGGATTCCCGAAACCGAATGAGTTGGTGAAGGCTGCGGAGGTTCCCGGCGGTATGTATTCCAATATGGTGGCTCAGTTGAAGCAGCTTAAAGCCGAGCATGTGCTCGATGATGCCATGCGATTGATTCCGAAGGTTCGTTCTGATGCAGGATTGGTTCCTTTGGTTACGCCTACCAGCCAGATTGTAGGAAGCCAAGCCGTAAGTTGTGCTTTGGATAAATTGAAAGGGAATCCGGAATATACGACGGTTTCCAACCAGTTCAAGGCTTTGGTGAAGGGAGAATATGGCAAGACTCCGATCCCTGTCGATCCTAAATTCCGTGAAAAGATTACCGGCAGTCCGATTGAGACTCCGTATGATACGAACTCTTACAAGGCTCCCGAAAATCCTGTGTTGCCGGAGTATGGCAATGTGAAATTGGCCGAAAATGAACAGGAGTATTTGCTGCTCGAACTTTTCCCCAACGTTGCCACCACTTATTTGAAGGGTGTGCGGGCAGCTGAGTATGAGGCTAAGAAACCGGCTGTCGAGGAGGTGAAAGAGCCCGCAGAGGAAGCAGCTCCCGTAGAACCTATAACGGGCCCGACTATCGATGCTCCTATGGGAGGGAAGGTTGTCGAGATAAAAGTGAAGGTTGGAGACAAAGTGAAAAAAGACGATGTCGTGCTGGTGTACGAGGCCATGAAGATGGAGAACGATATACTCTCCACCCTTGAAGGAACCGTGAAACGTATTCTGGTAAAAGAAAACGATGTAGTGGGTACTAACGAACCGTTGATCGAGTTCGAATAATCGTCAGATTGCAAAATTAAAACATAGTCCGGTCGGCGCATCTTTGTCGCCGGCCGGCTTTTTTATGAAAAAGTGGAATAAATATTTTTCTAAATGAAAAGTTATCCCTACATTTGCAAGCCATTACGAAAAATCACGCTACCAACGTGAACATTTGATAATAATTAAAAAGACGATATAACAATGAAAAAAGGAATCCATCCTGATAACTACCGTCCCGTAGTTTTCAAAGACATGTCGAACGAAGAAATCTTTATCACTCGTTCAACCGTAGCAGCCAAAGAGACTATCGAAATTGATGGTGTTACTTATCCTTTGGTAAAACTTGAAATTACCAGTTCTTCACACCCGTTCTTCACCGGTAAACAGAAATTGGTGGATACGGCCGGTCGTGTAGATAAGTTCATGAGCCGTTATGGTAATCGTAAGAAATAATTGATTTTTTTCAATTATATGTTTGTGCCCCGGTTGTCAAATCGGGGCACAATAGTTTATATAGGTTGTTTCCCGATTTTATTGAAACGGATCTTAAATTCATAAATCTGTTTTATCTTTGTATTCAGGTATGACAATAGTCTGTACATGTAACGGTGTGATTCGATGGAAAATAAAAGATTCAGTATCAAGGATAGGATTTATAGTTTCAAGTATGCGGGGCGGGGCGTAGTTCGGCTTGTCAGCAGGGAACATAATGCATGGATACACTGTGCGGTGACCGTGTGTGTGATTGTAGCCGGGGGGCTATTGGGCCTCTCGACTTTCGAGTGGATCGCTGTAGTTCTATGTATCGGAGCCGTGCTGGCAGCCGAGGGTGTCAATTCGGCTATCGAGGCATTATGCGATAAAGTGTCGCCCGAGTACGACGAAGCTATCAAGCATACGAAGGACTTGGCGGCGGGGGCCGTGTTGATATTGGCTGTCATGTCGGTGATTGTAGGTTTGTTGATTTTTGTTCCTAAGATATTATCACTCTTTCATTGAGTATGTTTCGTCGAATTGTCGTGCATATATGTTCGCTCCTTTTATTTGTGTTTCCTGCTGGGGCAGAGGGTTTGAGTCGGGAACGAAAAGCTGTTAAGGTGTCGGGCGATGTATTGTTGGCTGCTATGCCCGTGGCTACGGTTGCCACTGTTTTGGCTATGAAGGACTGGACCGGGGCCAAGCAGGGGCTTTTTACGGGTGTGACGACACTCGGTGTTTCTTATTTGCTGAAATTTACGGTAAAGAAGGATCGTCCCGATCATAGCAATCGATATTCTTTTCCTTCGGCCCATACTTCTCTTCTGTTTGCCAATGCTGCTTTTGTTCAACGCAGATATGGTTGGAAATGGGGTGCTCCCGCCTATGTGTTAGCTTCGTATGTGGGTTGGAGTCGTGTGTATGGACGGAAGCACGATTGGTGGGATGTGGCGGCGGGAGCTGTTATAGGAGCCGGTTGTGCATATATTTATACTCGTCCGTTCGCTCAAAACCATAGGTTGGTTATATCGCCTCTTACCGATGGGAATTCTTTCGGGGTGTATGCTTCCATGACATTTTGATTGATCGGGGTGTAGGGGGTAAATTCCCTTTTTGTTACCGACTTCGTTTTTCATGCCAGCCGTGCAGAAGGTGGGAGTCAGTCGTTTATGTGTCTATCTGGTGATTATACGATAAAAAGCAGGCAGGAAAATCAATCGATTTTCCTGCCTGCTTTTCAATATCTGTCGGGTGATTTATTACCCTCCGAAGTTGTCGTACATCAGATTTTCTTCCGGTACACCCAAATCCCATAGCATTTTTTCTACGGCTTTGGACATCGGGCCGGGGCCACACATGTAATATTCTATATCTTCCGGGGCCTCATGGTCTTTCAGATAGGTATTGTATATAACTTGATGAACGAATCCCGGCGTGTATTTAACTCCTGCCGCATCGGCTGCGGGATCGGGGCGGTCGAGTGCCAAATGGAAAGAGAAGTTGGGGAACTCTTTTTCCAGATCCAAGAAATCTTGTAGGTAGAATACTTCGTTTAATGCTCGGGCTCCGTAGAAATAAGACATCTTCCGGTCGGTCGTATGAAGCGTCTTGGTCATGTGCATGATTTGTGACCGCAATGGAGCCATACCTGCACCTCCGCCTATCCACATCATTTCGTTTTTGGAGTCGAATATGGGGTGGAAATCGCCGTAAGGGCCGCTCATGATAACTTTGTCGCCCGGTTTCAGCGTAAAGATATATGACGAGGCGATACCCGGCATCACATCTTGGAAGCCCACCTGCGGTTTCGGTTTGAACGGTGGCGTGGCGATACGCACCGTCAACATGATTCGATCTCCTTCTGCCGGATAGTTCGCCATAGAATAGGCGCGAATCGTAGGTTCCGTGTTTTTACATTTCAATCCGAATAACCCGAATTTTTCCCATGAAGGCAAGTATTCATCTCCGATGAGGCTTTTATCGATATCTTTGTCATAGTCCATCGTGTAGGCGGGAATTTTGATTTGAGCATAAGAACCCGGAATAAAATTCATGTGTTCTCCGGGTGGCAGGGCAACGATAAATTCCTTGATGAAAGTCGCTACGTTTTTATTTGAAATCACTTCACATTCCCATTCTTTTACACCTAATACCGATTCGGGAACGATTATTTTCATGTCGTTTTTCACTTTCACCTGACAGCCCAGCCGCCAATGGTTCAGTTGTTGTTTCCGGGAGAAGTGTACTTGTTCTGTCGGTAAAATTTCTCCCCCGCCTTCCAATACCTGACAACGGCATTGGGCACATGAGCCTCCACCTCCGCACGCCGACGGCAGGAATATTTTTTCGTTAGATAGCGTGCTCAGTAAACTGCTTCCTGTTTCGACTTCGATTTGCTTGTCGTTATTGATGGTGATTGTCGCTTTCCCCGACGGGACAAGATATTTTTTTGCAACGAGCAGTATCACGACTAAAAGTATCGATACACCCAAGAATAAAACGATACTCGATATGATAGTACTTGTCATTGAACTTATTTCTAATAACATCGTTTTAAAGTTTAATTCCTAAAAAGCTCATAAAGGCGATACCCATTAGTCCTGTAATGATAAATGTGATACCTATACCTCGCAATGGAGCCGGTATGTTTGAATAACTTAATTTTTCTCGAATGGCCGCTAAGCATACGATGGCGAGCATCCAGCCTATTCCAGAACCTATCCCGTAAACGGTCGCACTCGTAACAGAGGGGAAGTTGCGTTGTTGCATGAATAGCGAGCCTCCCAATATGGCGCAGTTTACAGCAATCAGCGGCAGGAATATTCCTAAGGAGGCGTATAGGGAGGGTGAATATTTTTCTACGAACATTTCGACCAATTGTACCATCGAGGCAATAATAGCGATAAACATGATTAGGCTCAGGAAGCTCAAATCGAGTTGAGCGTATTCGGCTCCCAACCATTTCAAAGCGCCTGCTTTCAAAACATAGGTCTCTAACAGATAATTGACCGGCAAAGTAATCGCTAGTACAAAGGTCACGGCGATACCCAGTCCAAAGGCTGTTTTTACATTCTTCGATACGGCCAAATAGGAACACATACCGAGGAAGTAGGCAAATATCATATTGTCTATAAAAATAGACTTGACGAACAGATTTAAATTTTCCATATATAGTTATCTTATCTCTGTTTCTTATTGTTGCAAATCTTTATTTCGAGAACGGTGTACCCAAATGATACAAGCTACGGTAATAAGGGCCATAGGCGGAAGTATCATTAAACCGTTGTTCTGATAGCCCCAATCGTATAATTGTTGAGGTATGACCGGATATCCGAATAGCGTACCCGAACCTAGCAGTTCTCTGAAAAAGGCGACTATGACTAATATGATTCCGTATCCTATTCCATTTCCTATACCGTCTAAGAACGACTCCCACGGTTTATGACTCAGAGCGAAGGCTTCGAGACGACCCATGAGGATGCAGTTGGTAATGATAAGTCCCACGAACACCGAGAGCTGTTTGCTCACTTGGTACATATGGGCTTTGAGAATTTGGTCTACGATAATTACCAGTGCGGCGACGACGACTAATTGAACGATGATGCGGATACTGTTGGGTATCGTGTTTCGCAGTAACGAGATGATGACATTGGCAAATGCGACCACGGCGGTAACCGATACTGCCATAACAAGAGCCGGTTCGAGTTTAGCCGTGACGGCTAATGCCGAGCAAATACCTAATATTTGTACGATAACCGGGTTATTCTTGGAAAGGGGGCCTAAGAGAATCTCTTTGTTCTTTTTTGACAACATGGTTATATATTCTTTGAATTAAGCGATTCTAAAAATTTGGCATAAGGCTTTACACATTTTTGAAGCATGGTTTGTACTCCTTTGCTTGTGATTGTCCCTCCTGAAACAGCATCGACATAGTCGGCTCCGTTTTGGGGCTTTTGTCCTGTTTTTTCAACAGCGATGGAGGTAAAATTGCCGTCTATGAAAAAGTGTTTCCCTTGAAACTGTTCTTGAAACTGAGGTTTTTCTATTTCGGCTCCGAGACCCGGGGTCTCGCCTTGATGAGCGAAATAAGCACCATAAACCGTATTGCCATCGTTTTCCACCGATATGTATCCCCAAATGGGTCCCCATAGCCCGCTACCGGAAAGAGGGATAATGTATTTGGGAGACTCGTTATTGTCGGTGTAGATGAATACGGGCAAGGTTTGTCGGTTTTCAGGCAGTTTCAGTTGATCTGCAATGTTTATCGAGAAAGATTCCCCTTTTGCCAATTCGCCTTTCGAATTGATTATAAAAGAATCGTCGATATATTTTCCGTATAACTCCTGAGCGTTCTCGGGAGTCGATGCGATGTTTACGGAGTTGAGTATTTGGCTCATCTTGTCAATAGCGATGTTTCGTTCCTGTGCAGGTTTTAGTCCTATCGCTGCAAAGGCCAAAATAAAAGCTACGGCAATAACCATGACCGAGGTATAAATAATTGTGTATGTATTACCTTGTTTATTCATAGCTGTTTTTATTTTGTCAAGTTTTTTGCTCGTTTGAGTCTGTGGCGAATGTTGGCTTCGACTACGAAGTAATCTATGAGAGGAGCAAAAGCGTTCATGAGCAGGACTGCCAGCATGGCGCCTTCGGGGTATCCGGTATTGAACACCCGGATTAAAATCGCTAATACGCCGACTAAAAATCCGAATATATATTTTCCTGTATTAGTCCTTGACCCGGTTACGGGGTCGGTAGCCATGAATACGGCGGCGAATGCAAATCCTCCCAAACATATTTGACAGGCCGGCGAAAGCTGTGCTGCCGGATAAATGTCGGGGTTGGCGAACCAGTTACAAATGTAGCTCATGAAAATGCCTCCTGCAAAAACAGAGAGCATGACTCTCCAACTGGCTATCCCGGTAATTAAAGGGCGTAAAACCGATGAGTATGGCTAATGTCGAAGTCTCTCCTATGGAACCGGGTATAAATCCGAGGAACATGTCATTCAGGAAAAGGGGATTTCCCAATATATCGGTTAGTTGGAGCGGCCCTCCTGAATGGGTAGCGGCTTGTCCGAGAGGGGTAGCCCCCGAAAAACCTTCTACTATTTGACCGGCTCCTAATCCGAATGTATCGCTCGTGCGGATAAAGACTTCGTCACCGGACATTTTTGATGGATAAGCGAAGAAGAGGAATGCCCTTGTTACCAACGCTATATTGAAAATATTCATTCCCGTACCTCCGAATACCTCTTTTGCGAAGATTACGGCAAAGGCAGTCGCGACGGCGATCATCCATAAGGGTGTATCTACCGGTACGATCATGGGAATGAGCATGCCCGAAACGAGGAATCCTTCTTGTATTTCATGATGCCGTATTTGGGCGGCGGTAAACTCTATTCCCAATCCAACTACGTATGCTACGACGATTTTGGGCAGAACTGCCAAAAAGCCGAAGAAGAATATCGACCAGAATGAGGTACGAGCCAATTCTCCTATCGACAAGTAATGTTGATAGCCTACGTTATACATGCCGAATAGCATTGCAGGCAATAAAGCGATGATAACGACAATCATCGTTCGTTTAGAGTCTATACTGTCATGAATGTGAACACCGGATCGTGATGTGGTGTTGGGAACAAAAAGGAATGATTCAAACCCTTCGAACACAGATTGGAACATAGACAATTTTCCTCCCGGTTCAAAATGGGGCTTGATTTTGTCTATATAATTCTTTAAAGCTTTCAAGGTTGTTTTGTATTAATGTTGTTACTGAATTAGTTCATTTCCTTCATAAGTCTGTCGAGACCGTCGCGCACGATTTTTTGTAATTCGAGCTTCGACGTATCGACAAATTCGCAAAGCGCGAAATCTTCCGGGGCGACTTCGTAGATACCCAAGTTTTCCATTTTATCGATATCGAATGCTAAAATGGCTTTGATAAGATACTCCGGGTAGATGTCCATCGGGAAAACCCGGTCGTATTCGTCCGACATGATAATGGCTCGTTCTCCGCCCCTTATTCTGGCATCGATGGTGTATTTTTTCTTTTTTCCCAATAGCCAAGAAAAATAAGAGTGACTCGTGCTATATTTATGGGGATTGAGAGAAGCCCAACCTAAAAATTCGTCGTAATTGTTTCCTTCGGGGATTACCGTTATTTGAGAATGGGTCGCTCCGATGTAACCGTCTGCATTGGTTTTAACCCCCGTCAATACATTTCCGCTGATATAGCGTTGTTCGTATTCGACCGCTTTTACCATACCTTGTGTGATAGAAGCGATGGATGCGCCTATACGGGTGCGTACGTAGTGCGGGTCGTCTATTTCTGAGCCTGTAACGGCGACTATGCGAGAAAAGTCGGCGATGCCTTTGTCGAATAGTCTTCCTATGAAGAGTACGTCGAGAGCGCTCATCGTCCATACTGTGTCTCCTTTATTGATTGGAGCGATATGATTGATTTGTATACCTACGTTTCCAGCAGGATGCGGTCCGTCGAATATAACAGACGTAGCATTTTTTACGTCTATGGGTTGTCTTTGTGATATACCTACGTAAACTTTTCCGCTTGTGAGTTTATTTAACGCTTTTAATCCGGTTTCGAAGTGCTGTTTTTCTTCTTTGAGAATGAAGGCATAATCGGGGGCCAAAGGAGCGGAGTCGAATGCCGTAACGAATATGTCGCGAGGAGCGGTATCGGGATTCGCTACGATATCGTAGGGCCGCTGTTTTATAAAGGCGAAAATGCCCGATTTCAACAATAAATCTTTGATTTCGGAGCTGTCCATGTTTTCGAGATCGAACCTTCCGAACTCTAAGGCTTGTTGAGAGGCATCCGGCTTAATGGTTATTTTTATGACTTTTCGCCTTTCTCCTCGCTCTATTGTTACAATTTCACCACTGACAGGCGAGGGCACGACGATATTCGGGTGCGTTTTATCGTGTATGACCGGAGAACCGGTTAAGACTTTTTCTCCGGGTTTAACAATTACTTTGGGAGTCAAACCTACAAAATCGTCGGGAATAATGGCGTATAGCTGACTATCCGGTGTATTAGATATTTTAGGGCTTGGAATTCCTTCTAATTGAATATCAAGTCCTTTCTTTATTTTGACTACATGATCCATATTGATATTTGTAGAAAATGAATTTTGTCGCAAAATTACAATTCTTTTCGATTCGTTGATAGAATCTTTGCCTCATTTTTTTCTGAGAGCTCGTACTAATTGAATTTTATCTTTTTTGTT
>ERZ780177.3283-NODE-3283-length-12316-cov-12.736482_pt1 | contig 12316 bp, 9 predicted proteins | sample MGYA00510973_ERZ780177 | MGnify/ENA primary metagenome ERZ780177 (study PRJEB29588, sample SAMEA2144396) | human gut metagenome | biome: human gut; feature: human-associated habitat; material: faeces | place: Denmark | collected 2008/2010 ...
TGGATGGCAAGCATGATGATATTCCGGAGAGCTACTTCCTGAATGCCGGAAGCATCGATGATGTACTGGCAAAGGTTCATGCATAGCATGAGAGGGGAGTCCAGATATGGCAGATAAAGATTTTCAACTTCGTATCATAACCCCGGAAAGAGTGTTCTATGAGGGAACTGTGGATATGGTAGAATTCAATACCACGGAAGGACAGATCGGTGTCCTTCCGGGACACATTCCCCTGACGGTGATCGTGAAGCCGGGTATCCTGCATATTACGGAGAAGGACGGAGAGAAGGAGGCAGCACTGCATTCCGGATTCGCCGAGATCCTTCCCGAGGGAGTTACCATTCTGGCAGAGATCATCGAATGGCCCAATGAGATCGATGAGAACCGTGCGGAGGCAGCACTGCACCGTGCGGAAGAGAGACTGCGCAGCAAGACGCCGGAGACGGATATTGCCAGAGCAGAGACGGCATTGCAGAGAGCAATGGCGAGAATTCAGGTGTTGCGATAATTTTCGCAGCACCTGTTTTTCACTTTATAGAGAGAAAATGCATATGCTATAAAAAAGCATGAGGCATTTTAAAATGGTAGCAAGACCGTTTTTTATGACATTGCCCGGATATCCCGGAAGAATGGATGAAAAAGAAATATTAAATGACTTGGAATATCTGCAGCAGACCTATCCCGGAGAAGTCAGACGCTGTCAGCGCAGGATTGCGGAAATATTGGACAAATACGATTACGAAGGAAGTATGATCTATGACGAATATCCGGACCGCTTCAGCCTCTACCGGATCGCTGATACCATTGGTAAGATACTGGAGCGGGAATCGGGAAAAGTCTCCGGAGATCTGATCCAGGTACTGGTGTGTGATGAGATCTACAAGAGAAGACACGGCGGAAAACGCGGAATGATTGCATTTTTATAGCAAAGAGGAAGCATTTATGTTACAATGAACACTGTGAATTCATCAGGCATGAAGCGTATGGAAGCAGGATAAATTATGGAAGAATTGAGAATACTTTTACAGAAAATTTTGAATAAAGATCTGCAACAGATCATTCTAAGTAACAGTCGTAATCCGGAACAGATACAGAAAGTAAAGATCCGACCGGTATTGATCCGGGACGAATTATTGTTTCAGGAGACGAGATACAAAGGAATGCAGGTATTTCATGAGAATTATACAGCGGCGCAGATGACGGACGGAATCTGTGCCGCATTGCAGGAACAGTTCCGGCAGGGAGAATTTACGGCAAAAAGCTTACAGGCTACGGCGTTAGTCAGTAAAAAAGGAAAGCTGACTCTGAAGGTGAAAAATAACGGTGCATCAAAAGCGGGGAAAAGTACCGCTCCCGAACAGGAGGATCTGCAGGCACTTTCGCATAACCGTACCAAGCATTATATCTTAGAGGAAGGAAAGCCTGTGGATTTTCTGGTGGGACTGGGTGTGCAGACGCCGGACGGTCGTGTGACGAAGGCGAGATTCGATAAGTTCCGCCAGATCAACCGCTATCTGGAATTCATCGAGGATGTGATCAATGAACTGCCGACAGACCGGACGATCCGGATCATTGATTTCGGCTGCGGCAAATCTTATCTTACTTTTGCCATGTATTACTATCTGCACGAATTACAGCATAGAGATATTCAGGTAACCGGACTGGATCTGAAGACTGATGTGATCAAACATTGCAATGAACTGGCGGAGAAGCTGGGCTATGACAGATTAAAATTTGAACGGGGAGACATCAGCACCTATGAGGGAACGGATGTCGCGGATATGGTGGTGACACTGCATGCCTGTGACCTGGCAACGGATTATGCCCTGGACAAAGCGGTAAAATGGGGAGCCAGAGTTATCCTGGCGGTACCCTGCTGTCAGCACGAACTGAACAGACAGATTAAGTGTGATTCTCTGAAGCCGGTATTGAAATATGGGATCATCAAGGAACGTATCGCGGCACTGCTTACAGATGCCCTTAGAGCGAATCTCCTGGAACAGCAGGGGTACGAGACACAGATACTGGAATTCATCGACATGGAACATACTCCGAAGAATCTGTTGATCCGTGCGGTGAAAAAGGGCAGCATGCGCCCGAAGCACAGTACGGATATCCGTACTGTGGAGGAAATGCTGCATGTGGCGCCGACACTGGACAAACTGCTGAATAATAAATGAGTGAAGAAGCAAGAATGAAGAAAACGATTATTAAAATTGCCGTGTGCGTTGTGGTGTTTATAGCATCAGCGTTTATCATCGGCGGCATTATGAATCAGGGACATAATAACATGACCATGGAAATGGCTCCGGCGACACTTCCCGTGATCACCATGGAGAGCGGCGGTGTGGCATGCAACGAGCTGCATGGCAACACAGTGGAAATGGATGTCGCATACCAGAAAGATACCGTGACTATGCTGGGTGTGGGCAGACAGGCAAATTTTACCGTGGATACCTATGGCAGAGAAATCACGGGAATTTCCATGGAAGTCCGCAGCATTGACGGTTCCCGACTTATAGAGAACGGAGAAGTCACCGGATGGAAGGCGGGAGGTAAAAGCTTTCCGGTCACGCTGACTTTAAAAGACCTGATCGATACCAATACACAGTACAGCCTGACCCTGATCCTGGAATTGGAAGGGGAACAGAAGGTCTACTATTATACGACGATTCTGTGGAACGACGACCTGCATATCGCAGAGATCCTGGAGTTCGCATCGGATTTCCATGGGAAACTGTATGACAAAGAAGCGGCAAAGGAACTGACTAAATACCTGGAACCGAATTCGAAACTGACGGATAACGGTACTTTTCACAAAGTGAACATCCACAGCAATTTCCAACAGATTACCTGGGGGAACCTGGAGCCTGCCCAGGAGGGAGCAGCTTCCCTGCGCCTGGTACAGGTGAATGGGAACATTGCTTCCCTGCTGATGGATTTTGTAGTGTCTACCGGTGAGGGGAAAAATAAGATATATTATAGCGTGGAAGAATACTATCGCGTCAGATATACCTCGGAGAGAATGTATCTGCTGGATTATGAGCGGACCATGACGCAGATCCCGGATACCGGGCGGATGTATGCCAATGATAAGATTCTTCTGGGGATCACGGATGAAAATGTGGACATGATGGAGAGCACCGATGGAAATACCGTGGTATTTTCCGATAGGGGACAGCTGCTTTGCTATAACGCGGTGACCAATGGGCTCACGGTGATCTTCTCTTTCTATGACAAGGACAATGCGGACTGTCGTACGCTGTATGACCATCACGGTATCAAGATCCTCGATGTGGACGAGGGCGGCAATGTAAAATTTGCCGTATACGGCTACATGAACCGCGGAAGACATGAGGGCGAGACCGGCATTCAGATCTTAAGTTACGACAATTCGCTGAACACCATCGAGGAAGAGGTCTATATTCCATATTCCAAGAGTTATGCGGTGCTGAAAGACGAGATGGGCCAGCTTTTGTACCGGAACAGGCAGCAGCATCTGTACTTTTTCCTCGAAAACGGTGTCTATGATGTGGATCTGGAGAACCGAAGCGCAGAGCAGCTGGTAAGCATCCGGCAGGATGACAGTCTTCAGGTATCGGAGAATCATGAGATCATCGTATGGCAGGAAGGGGACGATATCAATCACAGTAATCAGCTGAATGTGAGGAACCTGAATACCGGAGAACAGACCGTGATCCGGGCTGAGGATGGGGATGCCATCCGTCCTCTTGGCTTTATGGGAGAGGACATCATCTACGGAGTGGCAAGGGAGAGCGATATCCGCACGGAGAATTCCGGACAGATCTTCTATCCTATGTATAAGGTATGTATCAGTAATTCTTCCGGTGCCAGCCTGAAAGAATACGGGCAGGAAGGAATCTATGTCGTGGGATGTACGATCGAGAGCAACCAGATCACACTGTCCCGCCTGCAGCGGACAGAGAACGGCAGCTACCAGGAGATCCTGGATGACCAGATCATGAACAATGTGGAAGAAGAAGCCGGACAGAATAAAGTGGTCACGGCAAATATCGATATTTATGAGCGCTATGTGCAGATTCAGACGAAATCTTCCATTGATGCGAAGACCATCAAGGTGCTGAACCCCAAGGAGGTTGTATTCGAGGGCGGCAGAGAGTTGGAACTGGATGCGGTCAGTGAAGTGCCCCGGTATTATGTTTGCAATGCGTATGGCGTATGCGGTATCTACAGTGCTCCGGGCACGGCGGTGAAGGAAGCCTATGACACGTCCGGCATTGTGACCAATGACCGCGGAGTTACGGTATGGCTCAAAGGAAACCGTGTCAGCAGGAATCAGATCATGGCCATCAAGGAAGAGAGCGTCACGGAGCAGAAGAACAGCCTGGCCGTATGCCTGGATAACATTCTCAGACATGCCGGAATTACCCGTAACACCGAGTACGATCTGGCGCAGGGCAAGACTGCTACTACGATCCTGTCGGAAAATATGACTGGAGTACAGGTACTGGATTTAAGTGGGTGTACGCTGGATGCGGTGCTGTATTACGTGAATCAGGATATTCCGGTACTGGCGATCCTGGAGGATGGGGAAGCAGTGCTGGTGACAGGATTTAATGAATTCAATGTGGTCATTATGGAACCTGCCACCGGCAAGCTGTATAAGAAGGGAATGAATGATGCCACAGCGTGGTTTGCTGAGAATGGCAATCATTTCATCACGTACATGAGAATAGAGAATTAAATTGCTTATTTCTGTACGTCAAAAATGTATTTGCGATATTTCTGAAGCACGGTGCGAAGCAGCATGCCCAGGATGCCGCAGGAGATCACTTCCCCGATGCCTACGGTCAGCATGAAATAAGGAATGCCACCCTCTAAATGATACACATAAGCCAGCACGAAAGGAACGATGATGGTGTTGGCGATGATGGGAGGCAGAGGAGCCAGCCATTTGTTCTTATCACGTAGCAGATAAGTGCCAAATGCACCGATCAGCGTTGCCAGGCTGCCGAAGATAATGTCAAGCAGCATGCAGCCGGTCATGGTATTGCTGATGATACATCCCAGGAAAAGTCCCGGTATGGCAGCAGGGGTAAATACGGGAAGAATGGTCAGGGCTTCCGAGAAGCGGACCTGAATGGCATAATTTGCCAGTCCCAGAGCGTTGGCTAACATGGTCAGCACAACATAGAGAGCAGCGATCACCGCTCCGTGTACGAGGTACAGTACTTTTTTGTTCATTTGTTTTCTCCTTTAGTTTTGTTTTACGAGTGGAAGGTCACGAACACTCGATTCATTTTACGCCGGGAATCGGCGAGCCCTGTAAGACCTTGTTTTTATGGGCTGTACAACTGTTTTAGTATAACAATAATCTGGGAAAAGTCAAGCCCTGTGTCAAAATATCCAATAGTTGCATTTTCTGCGTAAAAATGCGAAAATATAAGATAACGCATTGATTGCAAGAAAGTAAGGAGAAGTATATGTATATTATCGCAGGGCTGGGGAATCCCGGCAAAGAATATGAAAATACGAGACATAATATCGGTTTTGATGTCATAGACAGATTAGCAGAGGAAGAAAATATTGCTGTCATGGAGAGTAAACACAAGGCGTTGATCGGCAAAGGCTACGTGGCAGGGCAGAAGGTGATCCTGGCGAAGCCCCAGACCTTCATGAACTTAAGCGGAGAGAGCATCCGTGAGATCGTGGATTATTATAAGGTGGACGATACCTCGGAGCTGATCGTGATCTCCGATGATATCAGCCTGGATGTGGGACAGATCCGCATCCGCAAAAAGGGCAGCGCCGGCGGACATAATGGACTCAAGAATATCATCAAGATGTTAGGGCATGATACTTTTACCCGTGTCCGCATGGGCGTAGGTGAGAAACCGAAGAATTATGATCTGGCAGATTATGTATTGGGACATTTCCCGGTGGAAGAACGTAAGGTTATGGATGATGCTACGAAGACCGCCGCAGAAGCGATCCGTATGATCATCACCGAGAGCGCGGATGCTGCCATGAACCATTTTAACAGTAAGAAAGCGTGAAAAAATGCAGGCACTACTTGCGCCATTGAAAGAACTGGCGGAATATGATGAGGTCCGTAAGATCGTCAGACAGGGAAAGGGAACGGTTGCCCTGTCCGGATGCGTGGACTCACAGAAACTTCATATGATCTACGGACTCAGCGATGGCCTGAAATACAAGGTCATCGTTACTTATAATGACTTAAAAGCCAAGGAGATCTACGAGGAATACCGCTTTTATGACAGAAATGTCATGCTGTATCCGGCGAAGGACCTGATCTTTTTCCAGGCAGATATTCACGGTAATCAGCTGGTACAGGAGAGGATCAAGACCTTGCGCAGAGTCGTGGAGGGCAAGCCTGTCACCATCGTCACCACCTATGCGGCATTGATGACACCCCAGGTGCTGTGGGAGGAGAAAGACATCATCCACACCGAGCGGGGCGGAAGCCTGGATGAGAGCAAACTGGCATCCCGGCTGGTAGCTATGGGATACGAGAAAGCCTATCAGGTGGAAAGCCCAGGGCAATTCTCCGTGCGTGGCGGTATTGTGGATATTTTTGACCTGACGGAGGAGAATCCCTACCGTATCGAACTGTGGGGGGATGAAGTGGAATCCATCCGCAGCTTCGATATCTTAAGCCAGCGTTCCATTGAGAAGCTGGAGAGTATCACGGTCTACCCGGCGACGGAGTTCGTGCTGTCTGAGGAGCAGATTCGCAAGGGAATCGCCAGACTTGAGAAGGAAGCCGCCAAACAGGAGAAAATTTTCCGGGATGCCCACCAGCCGGAGGAAGCCCACAGGATCGCCACCCAGGTAAGCGAGTTGAAGGAACAGCTGTTGGAATTTCAGAGCAAAGCGAACCTGGAAGGATATATCCGATATTTTTATGAAAATACGGTGACTATGCCGGAGCTGCTGGCGGATATGGCGGGACGATCTCTGGTCTTCTATATTGATGAACCGGCGCGGGTGAAAGAGCAGGCTGATGCTATAGAACTGGAATTCCGGGAGAGCATGGAGCGGCGTGCGAGAAAAGGCTATGTGCTATCGGGACAGATGAATATTCTCTACAGCGGAGAACAGGTTGCGGCCACATTGGAGAAAAATGCCGTGGTGACACTGGCTACCATGGAGACCAAGTACGGCTATTTCCGGACGGAAAAACATGTGGATATTGCAGCCCGCAACATTGCCCCCTATAACAACAGCTTTGAATCCCTGGTAAAAGACCTGAAAAAATATAAAAAAAGCGGATATCGGGTGCTGTTACTGTCCGGCTCCCGTACTCGCGCAAGACGTCTGGCAGAGGATCTGCGGAATGCGGAAGACGGCGGTGCGGGACTCACGGCAGTATATACGGAAGACCCCATGCGGGAAGTACAGCCCGGAGAGATCCTGACCTATTATGGGCATGTGAATAAGGGATTCGAATACCCATGGCTGAAATTTGTAGTGCTGTCCGAGAGTGATATTTTCGGGTCGGAGAAACGTAAGAAGAAAAAGAAAAAACTCTACCAGGGGCAGAAGATCAACGATTTCAATGACCTGAAGATCGGTGATTACGTAGTGCATGAGACCCACGGATTGGGGATATACAAAGGCATCGAAAAGGTAGAGGTGGAAAACATTGTCAAGGACTACCTGAAGATCGAGTACCGGGACGGTGGCAATCTGTACATTCTCGCTACCGGACTGGATGTGATCCAGAAATACGCCTCCGCCGATGCGGCGAAGAAGCCGAAGCTGAATAAGCTGGGTGGCAAGGAATGGGAACATACCAAGACCAAGGTCCGCAGTGCGGTCAGCGCCGTGGCAAAGGATCTCGTGGAGCTGTATGCGGTGCGCCAGCAGAGTGAAGGCTATGCCTTCGGAAAAGACACGGTATGGCAGCGGGAGTTTGAGGAAATGTTTCCTTTCGAGGAGACGGAGGATCAGCTGAATGCTATCGCGGACACCAAGGCCGATATGGAAAGCCATCGGATCATGGATCGTCTGATCTGCGGAGATGTGGGATATGGTAAGACAGAGATCGCGATCCGCGCTGCCTTCAAAGCAGTACAGGAGGGCAAACAGGTGGTATATCTGGTGCCTACCACCATTTTAGCACAGCAGCATTACAACACTTTTGTGCAGCGAATGAAGGATTTCCCGGTCAATATTGCCCTGATGAGCCGTTTTCGCACATCTTCGGAGATCAAAAAGACAGTAAAAGATCTGGAAAAGGGAATGGTGGATATCGTCATTGGTACTCACAGAGTATTGTCGGCGGATGTGAAGTTCAAGGATCTGGGGCTTTTGATCATCGATGAGGAGCAACGTTTTGGCGTGGCTCATAAGGAGAAGATCAAGAAACTAAAAGAGAACGTGGATGTGCTGACCCTGACGGCAACACCGATTCCCCGTACCCTGCACATGAGCCTCATCGGTATCCGGGATATGAGCGTGCTGGAGGAGGCTCCCAACGACAGGCTGCCGATTCAGACTTTTGTCTGCGAATACAACGACGAACTGGTCAGAGAGGCTATTGTCCGGGAGATGGCCCGGGGCGGACAGGTCTACTATGTCTATAACCGTGTGAATAATATTGCGGATATTGCGGCACAGATCGCGAAACTGGTGCCGGAAGCAAATGTGGCCTATGCCCATGGACAGATGAAGGAGCATGAACTGGAACGGATCATGTTTGATTTCATCAACGGAGAGATCGATGTGCTGGTGTCCACTACTATTATAGAGACCGGGCTGGATATCTCTAATGTAAACACCATGATCATTCATGACTCGGATAATCTGGGGCTGTCCCAGTTGTACCAGCTCAGAGGCCGCGTGGGACGCTCCAACCGGAATGCCTATGCGTTTCTGATGTACAAGCGGGACAAAATGTTAAAGGAAGTAGCGGAGAAACGGCTGGCGGCGATCAAGGAATTCACAGATCTGGGCAGCGGTTTCAAAATTGCCATGCGGGACCTGGAGATCCGTGGGGCCGGGAATCTGCTGGGGATGAGCCAACATGGCCACATGGAAGCCGTAGGATACGACCTCTACTGCAAAATGTTGAATGAGGCGGTGCAGAATCTGAAGGGAATCCATACGACGGTGGATTTCACCACGGTGATCGACCTGGATGTGGATGCATATATTCCGGCGGAATATATTGTGAATGAAACGCAGAAACTGGATATTTATAAGCGCATCGCCGGCATTGAGACGCTGAAAGAGCGGGATGAGATGAAGGATGAGCTGTTAGACCGTTTTGGCAATATCCCCAAGGCAGTGGATAATCTGCTGCGGATCGCACTGATCCGCATGGCGGCACACGCACTGGATATGACGGAGATCAAGGGCAAAAACGGCCGGATCACCTTTAATTTCCGACCGGATGCAGCCATAGACCCACTGAAGATCCCCGCGTTTCTGAAAAAGCATGGAGAGGAAATGAGCTTCACCGCATACGGCAATCCTTTTTTTACCTATAAATACAAAAAAACGGGACTGGTAGAGACCGATGCGGAACTCCTGATGGGGAAAACCGAGGAATTATTGGAAGAAATGAAAGAACTGGTGCTGGAAAAATTGCCGGCTCAGGAAAATTGAGAGAATTTTATGGGACATTAAAAGAGATACCTTCTTATCAGAACAGCAAACAAAAGGCTTCTGATAAGGAGGTATTTTACGATGAAGGGATATGTAACAGCCAGCGGATACATGGGATATGTGGAGAACGAATATATCTTATTTGCCAGCGAAGATGACTATTTTGATTACATGGAGGCTATTTAGGAACAGCAACATACCAGTCATAAAAAGGTGTCAGGGTGAAGCTGTCTTTGAACAGATCGGCCTCTGTGTAGTAAATAATATAAATACTGTCAGTGGATATGGTATCGTAATTGATGCGCGTATTGACCCGGATTCCGTCAGCGGTGGTAAAGGCGGCCGGAGCCGGGGCAACATCATAGGTAACGGTAGCCAGGTACTGGGAAGGCAATGTTTGTGTATACAGAAGCAGTCTGGGCCATTGCGTTGCCTTTTCCGCGCTGATCGTAGTCAGACCGAGCGTCTTGCACTGTTTCATCGAATACGCAACACAGTCTTCTACACCTTGGGAAAAATAAGCGTTTGTAGTTTCCGCATACTTGGTGTAATAGTCCTTTTGGAACAGAACCAGACAGATGAGGAAGAATGCAGTGGTGCAGCCTGTAAAAATCCTGCCGAGAGATTGAGACTTCCCCTTCAGGAAGCAGGAACATTTCCAGATACCATATGCCTCGCATAAGACAAGCGGGATATAGAGATCATTGATCTGATGCATCCTGGCGGTGACCAGCAGCGAGGTGATTCCACCTCCCATCAGCTGGGCAAACAGGAAGAATTCCCAGCAAAACACATGCTGCCGCACAGAACGAATCAGCCGGTACAGCATACAGCCGATTCCGATCAGGATAAAGACGCGGCCGATATCGTAAAATAATCCCCAGGGCAGTAGAAAGTCATAGGGACTTCCGGTATCCTGCAATAACAATAAATGCGCTGTGTTTTTGAAATTCGCATAAACAGAACTTAGGGAAAAAGCAATCTCTCCGCCGCGATACCCCTGTGTTTTGGGAATAGTGATCCAGGGTAAGGCGATCTCCGGCAACAGTCCCTGATTGACCAGGACAAATAAAAGCAACGGTAATGCCAGGACAAACAGGAGCAGAACAGACAGAACGCTGTAACGGTTGCAATGGATTTTATGATAGCGGATCCCGTAACATACCTGCAGAGCCAGCAGGATGGGAAGCATAGGCCAGATCACTGCGTAGCAATAGAGGGAGAGACCGTAAAAAAGTGCCGCGAGCAACAGATAACGGTTGTCATTCATGCCCCGTACGAAAAAGTACAGACCAAACATGAGAAAACCGGGGGCCATATTGGCATCCAATGCCCAACGACAGGCCATGATGTGCCAGGGACAGACGCTTAAGGCGAATAAGGCCCAGAGACCCGCAGTGTGGCCGAACATTTCCTTTACCAGACAATAGACGCACCAAAGCGTTAGAATACCTACCAGTGCCTGAGGAAGCCTTCCGAGAAAAGTAGTGGGAATCCCTTTGTTCAACAGTAGGAGAGGAGTGAGAAGCCAGGAGTACATGGCACTCTGCCCGTCTCCCCAGCTGGACATATAGATGGGGAATGCATAGCCTGCGGAATCCCGGCCTTCGTGTAAAAGGTCATAGGAGTTCAGCAGGACAAAAGCCTCATCCTGATGTAGGCCACCGGGCACCCGGGACAGGTATAACAGACGCAGAAGTGCTCCCAGTAACAGAATCAGAACCGGACAATAACGTCTGTAAAAAGTGTTACTATCGGAAAGGAATTTTGAATGCATAAAAATACCTCAATTCTTAGAATGATAATACAGATTGATTATAGCAGATATTGACGGCAAATTCAGTATTTTCGTTAAATTTTTAATTTATGTCTGGCACCTTTACCGACGCCATATATTTGTGTTATAGTACAAATGTAAAGAGAAAATGTAAGGGGTTTCAACGGCGCACTGTGAGGAATACCGGAGAGATTCCGATACAACATTTGGCAAAAATGCAGATGGGAGTTTATATTATGGAACTGACTGAGAAAAAGGAATTTGACCTGCTCTCCCTGGGAGAGATCATGCTGAGATTATCACCGCCCGATAACGAACGTATCACCAGAGGCGACAGCTTCAGCAAGCAGGCCGGAGGTGCAGAACTGAATGCCATCACCGGTGCGGCAATGCTCGGATTGCGCTGCGGTATTATCTCCAAGCTGCCGGCCAATGACCTGGGTGTATATATTAAGAACCGTGTACGTCTCTGCGGCGTCAGCGATGACTACCTGGTATACGACGATGATAAGGATGCGAGACTGGGCGTGTACTATTATGAGAATGGTGCTTATCCGAGAAAACCCCGTATCGTCTATGACCGTAAGAATACTTCTATCAATAAACTGAGTGTTGCGGATTATGATGACAGCCTGTATAGCGATACCCGTTGCTTCCATACCAGTGGTATTACACTGGCGCTGAGCCCCGAGCTGAGAGCAACCGCCATTGAGATGATCAAGCGTTTCAAGGCGCAGGGAGCCATCATCTCCTTCGATGTGAACTTCCGCGGCAATCTGTGGACCGGTGCTGAGGCGAAGGAATGCATCGAATCCATTCTGCCTTATGTAGATATCTTCTTCTGCTCCGAGGACACCGCACGCCTGACTTTCCTGAAGGAAGGCGATGCCAAGAGCATTATGAAGAGCTTCACGGAGGAGTATC
>ERZ780177.3294-NODE-3294-length-12288-cov-3.269517_pt1 | contig 12288 bp, 9 predicted proteins | sample MGYA00510973_ERZ780177 | MGnify/ENA primary metagenome ERZ780177 (study PRJEB29588, sample SAMEA2144396) | human gut metagenome | biome: human gut; feature: human-associated habitat; material: faeces | place: Denmark | collected 2008/2010 ...
GTAAGACGATTACTTATGCCAATAGGGATACTTCTATGGGTGCTGAGTAGTTACGTATTTCGAGCATTGGGACTACCAGGTGGTTGCGATAAAATGTTGGTACGGGGAGATAAGAATGTACCCCACTATTGGAATTTCATTTTAGATGAGAACGACAGTACCTACTTCACATCCATCGGACAAAATTCCAAAAATTTAGAAAAGGCTGAGACTTATTGGGATCCAAAAGGCAAAGTTTATAGGGAAACGTTCAGCCTGAACCGGAACATTCAACAAGATTTGAAGTTCGATATGCTGAATGTACCTAAAAATTTCCGCAAGCCATTAATGCGTGATGTGACAGCTATTTACGCAAATAAAATTAACCACCTGTTACGAATCAGTGCTGATAGCCTTACTGTCAAGCCTCAGGATGGAGAAACGGTCTATTTATGTATGAGTTCACAAATGCACTGGTTGCCCGTTGCGTATGGACGTTTTGAACACGACACCATACGCATTAACAATGTCGAAGGATCTGTCATTTTCAAATTGGCTGTATGTAGGAATCAAAAGCCCCTTTTTATTTCCTTGCCATTTCTACTCGAAAAGTATAGCGGTAACATACGTTTTTTTCGACCTTCTGGTAAAAAACACTCCATCACATTATTACAAAAATTTAAAGAGGACTTCCAAGCCCATATGGTAGGAGGAATATTCGAGGCAAGCAATCACCCGAATTTCAGAGGGAAGGACACAATCCACATCATTACTGAACGCCCTCCACGTTTAATCAATACCGCCCGACTTCCCAAAAGCAAACCATACCGTTATGTCCGATATTACGGTCCTCCAACACGCCATTGCAATATTTCAGAACTGGCGTTCTATCAATCAGCGTCAGACACCTCCGCATTACAAGGCATACTGATAAGCCCCCCGGGGGCAGTAGCCGGAAATATCGTTAACCAATTCCAAAATGTATTTGATGGCGACCCGTATACATCCATGGATTACCGTGAGCCGTCAGGCGGTTGGGTCGGATTGGATTCCGGCCACCCTGTACAGATTCAGAAAATAACCTTTTCTCCACGCAACCGAGACAATTTTATCCGTAAAGGAGACCTATATGAATTATTCTACGCCCAAACAAACGGTTGGGAATCTTTAGGAAAACAAACCGCAACATCGGACTCCTTATCTTATAATGCTCCCGAAGGAGCATTACTCTATCTTCGTAACCATTCACGTGGAAATGATGAACGAATCTTTGAAATGGTAGATGGAAAACAACGATTATGGTAAATTACAGACCGCTGTAGAAGGCCTCCTCAGCGGAAAACCTTCATGCGCTTGTCCACGTCTCCAAAATCCTTGTCTCCCGGTTCACCGGTCGGGACCCCGAAAGGCATTTCCGCTATCAGCATCCAATCTTCAGGCAACTCCCATGTACGGCGGACTTCCTCGTCTATCAAAGGATTATAATGTTGAAGGGAAGCTCCCAATCCCCGTTCTTCCAACATCGCCCAAATGGCAAACTGGTGCATTGCAGAAGTATGTTGGGCCCACGTCGGAAAATTATCCTTGTAAGAAGGAAAAGCATCCTGCAACCCTCTTACCACAGACATGTCTTCAAAATATAACACCGTACCGTGGCCACTGGCAAAACAACCGTCAATCTTAGCCTCCGTCTTGACAAAAGCCTCGGCCAGAATACGCGCTTTCAAGGTATCTTTCACGATATCCCAAAGTTTTTTGTGCTCGTCGCCCAACAACAACACGATTCTCGTCGATTGTGAGTTGAATGCCGACGGAACGTGTTTCACTGCCTGACGGACCACACGTATGAGCTCTTCGTCCGACACGGGCGAACTGCTTCCTATGGAGTAATAACTACGGCGATGCTCCAACGCCTCTTCAAATGTTCTTTTCATTCTTCTTCTATTTTTTGAATATAACCCGATTTTTTCCCTGCCACATTCGACACCGCCGAACGTACCCGGCTCAATGACTCGGGAGTCATCAGCAGGTAAGACGCCATGTCGTTGACCGAGGCCCTGCCTGCCACCGTAGGGAATTCTCTCAAAAAGCGTTCGTAGCGTTCGCGGGCCGATTCGAAACGCCATGAATCGGCTTTCACCTGATGCAGAATCAGATTGTTTTCCAGAAAATGACGCAACCATTCGGCTATACCTTTATATAATAAGGAAAGCTCCACCAGACCGGCGTACGGTATGAGGCACAACTCGCTGTTTTCCAATGCTTCCATCATCAAGTGCGACGGTTTGTTCTTGAAAATGCTTTCTATACAATAGGCAATGTTGCCCTCGCAAGTGAAATGCTCCGTGATTTCACGCCCGTTTTTGAAATAGAACTGGCGCAACAATCCTTTGCACACATAAAACATGTAATGACATACCTGCCCGTCTTTCACTACCATCTGTTTCTTCCGGACTTTCTGCACGACCAGAATATCCGACAACGCCCGGCGTTCCTCGTCGGACAATGTGGCAAAAGACGGTATCTTGTCTGCGGTCAAACCCTTTTCCATATCCAGCTCTGCATCTTTACAATCCGTATGACGAAGATACGGTTTTTTCATTCAAGTACAAAACGCCCGAAGCCTATAAATCTGATATAAATCAGAAAAACCGCTTTTCCCGTCCCGACACAAGATTTTTTTAACCTCCGGACGAACCGCCGACGGGAAAACTCACTTATATTTGCACCTATCAACAATACCGTTAAACAAAAACACATCTGTTGTTATGTATTTGATAGGATATGACATAGGCAGCTCTTCGGTCAAGGCTTGTGTGGTGGACGCGCAAACCGGAAAGACGTTGAGCACAGCCTTTTACCCCAAGCAGGAAGCTCCCATCCTGAGCCTGAAGGCCGGGTGGGCGGAACAAGAACCCGAATCGTGGTGGAACTACCTGAAAAGTGCCACGGCCGAAGCCATGGCCGCTACCGCCGAAAAGGCCGGCCGGCCGGTATCCGCCCTGAAAGAAGGGCTGGCCGCCATCGGTATCAGTTACCAGATGCACGGCTTGGTATGTGTAGACCGCACACAAAAAGCCCTGCGCCCGGCCATCATCTGGTGCGACTCCCGGGCTGTCCCCTACGGGCAAAAAGCCATGGAAACGTTGGGCGCAGACTTTTGCCTGAGCCACCTGCTGAACTCACCGGGCAACTTCACCGCCAGCAAACTGGCATGGGTGAAGGAACACGAACCGGAGGTATATGAGAAAATAGACAAGGTCATGCTGCCCGGCGACTACATTGCCATGAGGCTGACGGGTACGGCGTGCACCACCGTCTCCGGGCTCTCGGAAGGCATGTTCTGGGACTTCAAGCACAACTGCGTCTGCAAGGAGCTGATGGAATACTACGGCTTCAGCATGGACCTGATTCCCGAAATACGCCCCACCTTCAGCGAACAGGGACGGGTGACGGAGACCGTAGCCGAAGAGTTAGGCATCAAGGCCGGCATACCCGTGACTTACCGTGCGGGCGACCAACCAAACAATGCCCTTTCGCTCAACGTGTTCAATCCCGGTGAAATCGCTTCTACGGCCGGCACTTCGGGCGTAGTGTATGGCGTGAACGGAACGGTGAATTACGACCCGCTCTCGCGTGTCAACACTTTCGCCCACGTCAACCACGCCGCAGGGACTTACAACCGCGCGGCATTCCCCGCCACGGAACAGACGCGCCTCGGCGTATTGCTTTGCATCAACGGCACCGGTATCCTGAATTCATGGGTGCGCCGTAATGTCGTACCCGAAGGATGCAGCTACGAAGAGATGAACCGCATGGCCGAGAACGTGCCCGTGGGCAGCGAAGGCCTCAGCATCATTCCTTTCGGCAACGGAGCCGAACGTGTCATGCAAAACAAGGAAACGGGCTGCGCCGTGCATGGTATCAATTTCAATATCCATGGCCGCAACCACATCGTGCGCGCCGCCCAGGAAGGCATTGTCTTCTCTTTCCGCTACGGCATCGACGTGATGAAAGGCATGGGCATGGATGTGAACAAAATCCACGCCGGACAAGCCAATATGTTCCTCAGCCCCCTCTTCCGCAACACATTGGCAGGAGTGACGGGTGCCATCATCGAGCTGTATGAGACAGACGGCTCCGTAGGTGCGGCCAAAGGAGCGGGCATAGGCGCAGGTATCTATAAAGACAACCGCGAAGCGTTCTCCTCGCTCGAACGGCTGAAGGTCATCGATCCGGATACCGCCTTGCAACCGGCCTACGAAGAGGCTTACCAACGTTGGTTAAACGTACTCCGAAGCATCGAACAAATCCATTAAATTCAAAATTATTTTCATAAACCTTATTTTAAACGAAGAAAATTATGGCACAGAAAGAGTATTTTCCGAGTATCGGAAAGATTAAATTCGAAGGAAAAGAGAGCAAAAACCCATTGGCATACCGCTATTATGATGCCGAAAAGGTCATCATGGGTAAGAAGATGAAAGACTGGTTGAAATTTGCCATGGCTTGGTGGCACACCCTTTGCGCAGAAGGCGGCGACCAGTTCGGTGGCGGCACGAAGACGTTCCCCTGGAACCAGGGCGCCGATGCCCTGACCGTTGCCAAACAGAAGGCTGACGCCGGTTTTGAAATCATGGAGAAACTGGGTATCGAATATTTCTGCTTCCACGACGTGGACCTCATCTCCGAAGGCAATTCCATCGAGGAATATGAAGCCAACATGAAGGCCATCGTGGCTTATATCAAGGAAAAGATGCAGGCTACGGGCATCAAGAACCTTTGGGGTACGGCCAACGTATTCGGACACGAACGCTATATGAACGGTGCAGCCACCAACCCGGATTTCAACGTGGTGGCACGCGCAGCCGTACAAATCAAGAACGCCATCGACGCCACCATCGAACTGGGCGGAAGCAACTACGTGTTCTGGGGCGGACGCGAAGGCTACATGAGCTTGCTGAACACCGACATGAAGCGTGAAAAGGAACATCTGGCACAGATGCTGAAGGCCGCCCGCGACTACGCCCGCGCCAAAGGCTTCAAAGGCACGTTCCTCATCGAGCCGAAACCGATGGAACCGACCAAGCACCAGTACGATGTGGACACGGAAACGGTTATCGGTTTCTTGCGTGCACACGGCTTGGAGAAGGACTTCAAGGTGAACATCGAGGTGAACCATGCCACATTGGCCGGGCACACGTTCGAACACGAACTGGCTTGCGCCGTAGACGCAGGCATGTTGGGTTCCATTGACGCCAACCGTGGTGACTACCAGAACGGATGGGATACCGACCAGTTCCCCGTAGACAACTACGAACTGACGCAAGCCATGATGCAGATTATCCGCAACGGCGGTCTGGGTAACGGCGGTACGAACTTCGATGCCAAAACCCGTCGTAACTCTACCGATTTGGAGGATATTTTCATCGCCCACATCGCCGGTATGGATGCCATGGCACGTGCCTTGGAGAACGCCGCCGAACTGTTGGAGAAATCACCCATCAAACAAATGGTAACCGACCGTTATGCCAGCTTCGATGCCGGCAAGGGCAAGGAGTTCGAAGAAGGTAAGCTTTCGCTCGAAGACGTAGTGGCATACGCCAAAACCCAAGGCGAACCGGCCCAGACCAGCGGTAAGCAGGAACTCTACGAGGCCATCGTGAATATGTATTGCTAACCCCCGTCCGGGATTTTCCCGCAAACGGACGTTCCACGCGGATGGTTGCCCTGCACCATAGGGCAGTCATCCGCACCTTTTTGCCATTCCACCTCATTATTATCTTTCGTTATTTTTTCCAACCTAATCACGTAGAAAACACAAAAAACACCTATCTTTGTCACGATACTAACCATATTCAAACAAGAAAGCTATGGAGATGAAACCACGCACTCCGGAATTCGACAAGCTGGCTTTCACGGTACTGGCCATCGAAGTCTCCGCAGAAAAATTAGGTGTCACCGCTACGGAAATGCGACGGAGACTGGAGCGTACCGGATTGATGAAAGACCTCATCCGGGATTGCTACGACACTTTGCATACCGAAAGCCGGAAAGCCGTGGCCGAAGATGTCGTAGAGGCATTGTTAAACCGTGAAAAGGACCGGAGGGAATAATGATGGATAGGACACTTTATCACGGTTCTTCCGTTATCGTAGAACAACCTTTGGCAAGCATAGGCCGTCGGGATTTGGATTTTGGTCCGGGATTTTACCTGACCCCTTTACGTGAACAGGCCGAACGATGGGCATTGCGCATCCGAACCATCAAAAACACGTCCCATGCGTATCTCAATACTTATCTCTTCCACGAACCAGACAAATGTATAAAAAAAGTCTTTTCCGCTTATGACAAAGAATGGTTAGACTTCATAGTGGCAAGCCGAAAAGGAGAAATGCCATGGAAAGGATTCGACATCGTAGAAGGGGGTATAGCCAATGACCGTGTGATTGATGCCGTTGAAGCATATATCAATGGTTATGCCGACGTGGCACATACGTTATCCAAACTGGCTTACCAAAAGCCGAACTTCCAAGTTTGTATTCTTTCACAAGACATTTTAAATGCCAACTTGCAGTATATCACTAACGAGAAACTAATTTGAACCGGACATGCTGGACTTCTTACTTTGGAACAAAATAGCAAGGGTCATCGACCAACTTGCTGAAACATTGGACGTAGATTATGACCGTGCTTTAGAATTGTTTTACGAATCTGACGTATGTCGTATGTTGCACGATGAGCATTACGGTTTGCATCTGATGAGCGATACTTATATTGTCAACGACTTAATAACCGAGCTACGTGAAAAACAAACCTAAACATTCATTTTGATTATACATTCCCGTAACACCGTGCAAAATGATAGTTTTCAGATGTTTTATCCTTACGGCAAAGACAGATGGAATGGACTATTTAGAACGGTATTCCTTAAAAAGGAATTGACGGAACTGCCATATGGAATCATTTCTACCCCATTTTCCCGATTTTTCTCAGCCGAATAATTTTTCGTTGGGCTGAAAGAGAAATTCTAATCTACGGCGAACGATTTTTCAGCCCCTGTTTTTTGCCCTGAAAACACCCTGAAAGTGTCTGTCCTGCCCGCCGAGAACGGCTTTTTCTTTCCCGTTGCTCCATTCCCGAAACGTTAAAACCGAAATCAAAAAGTAAGCGTTTTCCTCACTGCACTAACTTGAGAGTCAGTTTTGTAAACCGTGTACCGCATACTGCCCCGTACCTTGTAAGCCATTATGACCGAAACTGTTCCGAATGTCAATACCCCGCCCCCGAAATACTCGTGTTTTCCGCGCTCCCCTCCACCTTGTCCACAAATACGCGAATCTCGCACCTGCCTCTTTAACATTCTGTCAATTTGTAAATCCCGGACTTATCGCCTACTCTCTAAAACGGTATTCAATAGCCGAAAGAAGACATTTCATTTCGTGAACATGCCCCTACATGGCTAAATATTTTCAAGCGGAGATGAAAACGGTTTATCTCTTAGGGAGAGATAAACCGATATTGGCAAGAATTTAAGTGTCACCGCTGCAAATGTATGGATTTACAATGATATAAGCAATAAATCGGGACATTTTTTTCGTATTTCTCCTCATAATTTTGTTTTCGTTTGCGTACACAATGTTTGATGATACAATACTCTCTTCTTTATAATTCATTATATATAAACATACTAACACAGACGGTTTATCTCTCCCTAAGAGAGCGACTGAAAAACACGCCGGAAAAACAGCCTCATCACAACCTAAAACGAATACCTATAGAGAGTTTCATATAAAACATTAACTAATTTCTAAATCAAATGAAAAAACAAGTACTAAGTGCATTGGCTTTTTGCTCTGCATTGGGCATCGCACAAGCCCAAACTGATGTCACTAAGGAGTATCTCGTCAATCCGTCTTTTGAGACTTTAAAAGCTGCGGACGGAACAACCGACGTGACGGTAAAGACCACGCTTGAAAACGGCCTGCAAGGATGGGAAGTCGTGGCAATGAGTCATTATCAAGTGGAAAGCGAGGCAAGCGGTTCTTCCACGGGTTTCCCCGCCGACGGCTCAGGCAAAATCAAACCGACAGAAGGCACCTATTATTACTTCAACCGCCAAGGTTGGGGCAATAAGGACTCTGAATTGAAAACCACCACTTCGAAAGAATTGCCTGCCGGAACTTATTATGCCGTCATCGACTATAAAGCGGCAGACTATTCCAACAACAACAATGCGAACACTAACGGTACGACCATAGGTATCAAAGTCAATGATGCCGCCTCGAACCTTTTGGGTGAAAATCCTGCCGTCAGACGGGCTTATTCCATGGCAAATGGGGGTTCTAATCCGGAGAGCGATGCCTATATGGTCAACGCTGCATGGAATGAATTAGGCACGATGTTCACCGTGACGGAACCCACCACCGTAACCATTTCTCTTGTACAGAATATGAGAAACAACGGACGTTCGGACATCGCTTGGGACAACCTGCGCCTCTATCAAATAGAGAACGTAAGCGAAAACAAGCCCATGGATGTGAGCGGTCTGATTACCACTTCCAACTATTATGCCCTCGGTGGTTGGAATATCGAAGGAGGAAACACATTCCAAGTCAACACTTGGTCTACAGAAGGTGAAAAAGACGGAAGCGGCATGACGACTCCTTTCATCCAAGACCACGTAGGAAAAGAAAACAAGGCTGCAAACGCCACCATCAGCCATACAGTCAACCATCTGATACCGGGTATTTACGAAGTAAGCGGCTTGATTCGTGTACTGAACGAAGCCGGAGGAGATACCCCATCCGGAGCCACACTTTATGCCAACGAAGGTAGCACGAATGCTTGCAACGGAAATCCCTGTACTAACGGCGTTTACGGTACATATACAGTGAAAGGCACGGTAGGGACAGACGGCGTACTGACTTTCGGTATAAAAGTGGCCAACGCCAATTTCAACTGGGTGTCTTTCAAGAATTTCAAATTGCAGTACTTGGGAGCTGCCAGCATAGAACAACTGCAAGCCACACTGAAAGAAAAGATAGAGGAGGCTAAGGCATACGTGGAGAACTGCCCCAAAGGCATTGCAGCCATCGTAAATGCAGCCATCACCCAGGGGGATAATGCCCAACCCACGGAAGAAAGCCTGAACGCAGCCATTGCCGCACTGACCCAAGCCATTGCGTTGGCAGAAGAAACAGCACCGGCCACCGAAGCATTCAAAACCCTCATGGCAACCTGCCAAGGCTATGCCGGACACTCAAGCGCAGAAGAAAGTGTAAAACAGGCATTCCAAAAGGCCATGAGCGATGCCCAGGCAGCCTTAGATGCGGCCACCACGGCTGAAGCCATCCAAGAAGCCACCCAGGCCTTGCAGACAGCATGTGAAACCTACGTACTGAGTGCAGAACCTGAAACGGGTTATCCTTTCGACTACACCTTTCTCATGAACGAGGCCAACAACTCGGACAACGGATGGAGCAAAAACGTAACCGAAGGCAACATCCAGAATTTCACATACAAGAACTCGGCAGAAAAAAACAACGGCGACTTGCAGAAAACTGGATTCATGGAAGCTTGGGACGGCAAAAATTACACGGCCACTATCACCTATACACGCAACGAGCTCCCCAACGGACACTATAAGGTTTCAGCATACGCCTTCACTACGGTTAATGGAAACACTAGTTTCACGAGCAACGACAAGGAAGTGAAAATGGACAACAGCACTGCCTTGTTCACGAATCCTACGATAGAAGATGTCATCGTGGACGAAGGCAAACTGACTGTCGGCTTGAACACAACAGATGCGAATTGGACCGGAATCACCAACATCCAACTGCAATACCTCTCCAAACTGACTGACGCAGAAGCTTCTGCCAAAGCCAAAGAAGCACTCCATGCCAAATTAGAGGAAGCCGGCAGCATGGATACCGAAACCAACGTGGGCACGGAAGCTTTCCAAATCCCGGAAACGGCCATAGATGTATTCGACAAAGTCTTTGACGAAGCCAACGGCATCTACGAATCATCAGAAAAAGTCGATGAGATAGAAGCAGCCACCAAGGCCTTGGAAGAAGCGATACAAGCATTGAAGCACCCGACACTCAATGCCCCGAAGGAAGGCGAACTCTTCTGCATCGCCAACATCTCGGAAGGTTTCGGATATAAGAACAACGCTGTGTCTCCGGTTTACAACGAAGCCAAGGCTGAGGACGGAGAATATGACCTGAAATGGTACCACATCGTGAATGCTAACTACGCGCAGGCTCTCAAGTTTACTCCGGTGGAGGGACAAAAGAACCAATACACGATCAGCTTCATCGACGAAGAGGGCAACACCCGCTACTTTAGCACACAAGCCTTGGCCGGATATATGGACGGGGGCAACGTGAGCACACGGCATGATCGTATCCGCGCAACGAAAGAAGCCGAAAAAGCATTACCGTTCGAAATCAGCTTGGCTGGTGAAGGTGTGTACAAACTGAAAAATACCCTCCATGGCAGCAACATCGGAAGTACAAGCGATGACGGCTTCTTCACCACGAACAATCTTTCCGACCTGTCTCTCGTGAAAGCGGAAAAAGCCAACGTACCCTTGTCCATCACGGCTGCGGGTTGGTGCACGCTCATCCTGCCGTTCGACGCAGAAATCCCGGAAGGCTTCGAAGTGTACAGTTGCACGGGTACAGAAGTTCCGGTAGGAACATCCACGGCATTGGTCTTGGAGAAAGCTGAAAGCATCGAGGCACACACGCCGTACATCATAAAAGGCAAGGACGGGGACACTCACGACTTCTCCGACTACGGTATGGCCCTGCAAGACCAATATGCAGCCGGACTGATGACGGGTACCTTCACACAGCAAAAAGCCGTTACCAACACTTACGTGCTCCAGAACCAAGAGGGTAAAGTAGGATTCTACAAGGTGGCCGCGGGCAGCGAACCCACCATCAAGCCTTACCGCGCCTACATCAATGCCGACGTGGCCGAAGCCAACATCGTGGCTCTGCTTCTCCCGGGCATTGAAACCGGCATCAACGGAATCGTGGCAGAAGATGCCTTGGTGAACGTATACGACCTCAACGGCATACTCGTACGTGAGAATGTGAAGTTAGGTCAGGCTCTCGAAGGCCTTTCCAAAGGAATCTACATCGTGAACGGCACGAAGAAAGCCGTAAAATAAACCAAAGATTTGAAAACCAAAAACAATGAAAAAGATTATGGAAAAGAGCAAATATATCCAACCTGAGATTTCAATATGCCATGTGGAAACCGACCAGATGATGATGGTAGGCAGCCCCATCCCTCCCCGTTTCGATGATCCTGCTGACGGGGACATTGAGGTGTTGACCAACATGGAGAAGTTCAAAGACATCTGGGGTAACGAGTTTTAAGGTTTCCCATTCGAAGAGGAACGGAACTACAAGACGTTTCCCGGTTTTGGGGCAGTCCATGAAGGGCTGCCCCTTTCCATATCCAGACCGTTCCGGAAAGGCGGAATACTCCGGCAACGAAACAATCCCCCAAGCTATCGGCCTGCAAAATAAACTACGCACGTAAAGGTATTCCCCTACGTGCGCAATTCATATCCATCCGGCTTAACCGGAAAAGTAGACCCGGATTTACTTATTCAGTTTCCAGGTAAAACCGTCTTTCGTATCTTTCACCTCAAAGCCCAAAGCGGCCAGGTTATCGCGGATTTTATCACTGGTAGCCCAATCCTTATTGGCTTTGGCTATCATACGCTGTTCCAAAAGCATATCCACCACTTTGCCGAAAGCTTCTTCACGTCCGCTTCCGCCTCCCGTCTCTTCTTTCAAACCGAGAATGTCGAAAGCAAAGGTATGGAACACTTCGGTCAAGGCGGCCAATACATCACCGGCCATCGTAGCTTTTTGGTCTACCACCGTGTTGATGACACGGCAGGCATCGAACAAGTGGCTGATGACGATGGGTGAATTCAGGTCGTCGTTCATCGCCTCGTAGCACTTCCGGCGAAGTTCGTCCACATACGCCATCTCTACACTGCCACCCGCTGTCGGGGTAATCCGCTTCAGATTGGCTATGCCCTCCATCAGGCGGGCCAATCCTTTCTCACTGGCCTGCAAAGCTTCATTACTGAAATCCACCGTACTGCGATAATGAGCCTGAAGAATGAAGAAACGGATGGTCATCGGACTGTAAGCCTGCGTCAGGCTTTCGTGCTCACCGCTGAAGAACTGTGCCAAAGTAATGAAATTACCCAGACTCTTGCCCATCTTCTGCCCGTTGATGGTAATCATGTTGTTGTGCATCCAATAGTTC